>JAABUK010006490.1_pt1 | contig 17434 bp, 18 predicted proteins | sample 5559141 | NCBI WGS metagenome assembly JAABUK01 (sample SAMN10711869, study PRJNA513367) | rock metagenome | isolation source: Antarctica rocks | place: Antarctica: Victoria Land, Pudding Butte nord | collected 2016-01-03 | reverse complement strand
TAAGAGGAGGCGGCTTAGTGAGGCGGCGGTGAGGGCTGTGAGGAGGGCGGGTGGGGATACTAAGGCGCTGGAGAAGGCTATTTCGACGTAGTGCGGTCAGTAAATGTTATGTAGATGTAGTTGAAACGAGACATCATAATTGAAAGTTTGATGAACTCGCTTGATACCCTTTCTCGATTCATCATATATTCGTTACGAGTCACTCGATCAATGCATAGTAATACTCAGCCACGTTGGAATTTATGAGATACACTACGAAGAACGGGCGATACAATATACTTCCACATCATAAAGAGCATCCAAACAACCGGCTGATTCCTTTCATACCTTCATACGTGAGACGCCAAGTTTTGTCCCCGCGCGGGGGGGTGGCACACCAACTACTACTACTACTACTACTACTACTACTACTACTACAACAACAACAACAACAACGCCCGAACATCAGCAAGTCCTAAATGCCTCCTCCATTTACTATCTATGTCTGTATCTATAATGCACAAAATCTTCCTTACACAAAAATAAGAAAAAAACATCGGCCGCTCGAACGAGTGCGGTGAAGTGATTTCCAAAGATTGTAGAATGGAGATATTTGGCGGCGGCATGGCGCTTTCTGGTAAAAGGCAAGAAAGGGATTCTACATTACCGCCTGCCACTCCAAGGGTCATTTGAGGGTCTAAATACATATATACTAAATAAAAATGTGGGGGGGGAGAAAGCAACCGCTTGGCACATTTGCTGGCTAAGCAGCTGAATCTTAGCCATTACTGAAAGATATGATCGCTTTTCGTCGGTTGATTTTTTAGAGCCGAGCAGGACTGGTTTGGCTGGTGGGTGGTGTTTGATTGATGATGATTAGATGCGGCGGGCGATCTTATGATGGCTCTCTAATTGTTTATACAAGACAAGATGGATGAATATCCTTGCCTTTCTCACTAGTTATACTCAAAGGGTTCTACGATACAACGAAATAAAACACGAGGACATTCCTCCAGCGTTCAACCTTCAATCCCCGAAGGTGCCCCATTCTAACTCCCCAACCCCTCAAAAAAACCTTCCTTCCATTCGGGATGCTCATACCCATTCACGCACTTGACGATCAACGGCGGTCCTATCATCCCACTCAATCAACTCCTGCACGCCCTTCTCTTCCACCCTAGCCTTCCAATCCGCCTCATCGCCAGCCTCATACTCCTCCCTCCAATACCTCCCTAACATAGGCGTGCCTCTCCTTCGCCTCCCTCGATTCGACATCCTTATACCCAACATTGACACTCGGCACCACCGCCACCTTCCCAAACCCCCATCCCACCAAAAACCCTTGGCCAACAAAGTCGGCTCCCCCATATAGCACCACCCCACCTGCTCCCTATTCCTGCGAAACCTCATCCCCCTTTTCTAATAACGGCTATGCCGTAAACGCCGTAACCCTATTTCAGCAACTGTACACCTGAATCGGGTGTTTGGCATTCAACCGCTTCTTGGCGAGGGCATTGTTCCAGAAGAGATTGGTGGCGAAATCCCAGGCGTGAGATTGGGGAACCTCGAAGAAGAGGTCGCCGATCATGGAGCGCGAGATCTAGACGTCGTAGAGGAGGAGGCCCTGTTGGACCCAGTCCATGGCATAGACCAGGTCGGCGGATTGGATGCGTTTTTGGTGGCGGAGTTCGAGGAGGTCCGAGTGGCAGAGGGAGACGTCGTTTATGAATAGGATGGTGGTGTCGTTGGGATTTTAGAGGGAGTGGTTGTTGTACATGGGGGATAGGGCTTGGTCACGGAGGGCCGCTAGGGCGACGATGCGGTTTTCAGTGCCGCCTTTTGGGTCCACAGCGTTGGTGGTGAAGTAGTAGAGGAGGTCTGGGAGGTCTTGGGAGAGGGTAGGGCCGAGGGTCTTGAGGATCTCGTAGGTGCCGTCTCTGGAGCGGCCTTCCACGATGGAGAGAGCGCAGTTGGAGGGACCGAGGAGGCGGATCATCGTGATTATGCTGCCGAGGAGGTGGGGGGAGGAGGGGGCCGCATTCGTGGAGGTCGAGGGCGAAGAAGTGTTTTATCTTTTTGGGGGTGGATGGCGGGTTGCTTTTGAAATAGGAGGAAGATTTTTTCGGCATAAGGTGGTCGTATCGTCCTGGGGTGAGTGCGTCGCATTCGAGGGGAGGGAAAGAGGTATCGGCTGGATTCATGATGGCTTGGATATATCTAGGAGCCTCCCTGAGAACAGCTGCATCGCCTTCGTCAAATTCGGGAATCTGGTATTGACCATGTGCGCCTTCCTCTCCAGCGTAGGAGTCCTTTTCCGTGTCCTCATCCTCTTCCAAAGTGTCTTCTTCCGGTTCCAGATTGCCAGTGAGCCTGGAGCCCACTTCAGCTGTAGAAGCAGGTCTGGGTATCCCCACGGGCACGATACTTCCTCGGACTTGCGGAGGGGGCGGAAGATCACTGTCAATGATCGGTTTGATGGTAGACTCGGGTGAACGTATAATGCCTGTAGCTCCAGGTTGAAGGTATGGGAAGCCGATATGCTGGATCTTCTGCCTCAGCAGCTGAGCATTGTTAGGAGTGATAAAATTGCAAGCTCAAAAAGATGCATAAACAGGTCAAGACTATAGCCTGAAAAGCTACACAATGTACGCGCTTCATAGTTATGGACTGGTAAATGGTGTAGGAAAGGAAACGAAAGAAATCGCAGATGGCAACAAAAAATGAAAGATCTGATGTAAATTTGACAAGAAAAATTGTGTAAGCAATCGTTTCGTTATCCGCTTCGTAAGGTCGTAAGGAACTGTAGAATGTCAGCAGTGGGGGCTATGCCATTCCTTTTGGGCCAACATCAACCCCCTGAAGGACATTATAGCCCGAAGCTCACACTGTTTCGTCGTCAAATAGTAATAAGCGCGCGTCCGCAGCAACGGTCAGGCAAGTTCAGCTTCAATATCTGGGTGCTCACAAAATGTAGAGAGCTAGGCTCGAGATTCTTCATATAGAGTAGCATTTCAACGCTATAGAGAGATGTAATAGGAACAACGTGGTTGTCTCCGTTGTCGACGGCTTCAGTCAATTGAGTGTTCCTGCCTCCAAAACATGTAAATATGTCGCTGGGAAGCAGTGGCTTGAAGCGAAATGCGGCGTAATGGGAGCAGATCCCCAATCACGTGACCATGTTACTGTTTCGGGAAATCCTAATTTGCTAGACAGGGAACCCACTTCGAGAGTCCAGCGCTGTTCTGGGCAAGAAGCTTGAGAGTCCTGGTTCACAATAGTCTATTTGGTGCCTGAACCCAACTGATCTGGTCAACTTCTTCGCTCAACGCCTTTTTTACTCACTGTAAGGTATTTTACACCTTTAAATGGCTTGACACCAGAAACCAAATTTTTGGACTTTCTCTCATCAAGAATGAGGCTGTCCACCTTGATGCCGCTGGGAAGCCAGCCACGAACATTGAACGAGACGGTGGCAGACCTAGGCATCAGAGCTCTGTTGGCCTGCAATCTTCTTTGCTGTGTGGCTGGAGTGCTTTTCGTTTTGGCCGAAGCTACTCCTTTGCCTGTCGACGATGCCAGTGCTTGGGACGCATCTGGGACGTTTGCAGAATCTTCATCGTAGTAGCCCACCAATGGCTTGATGGTTATGCCGTTGTTAGTTTCGCTCTCCTCGAAATCTTCTTCGACGGCTTCACTACTGACAGGCCCTATCAGAGTACCTGAAAGGACTGCCGTACCACTGACGGAAGCACCATCGTTTGTAGGTACTTTCCACTCAATACTGCGCCCAACCTGCTGAAAATGAGCTTCTCCTCTAGAAGGAGTTAACGCTCCCACACTGAGTATACTGGCTGGTACCGGGACTGATACAACAATTGCTTCCAGGTTTGGCGCACTTGAGCTTCCTGAACTAGAACCTCCGAAAGAGAATGAGGGGGTGGAGATTCCCTGTCTACCAGAGCCTGGCTTGGAGGACATCTGTGATCCTGGGAAGTCGGTGTTCAGTGTCAGTCGAACCTCAAAGTCAGAGCCTCTCTCCCCGAGACCCGTTCGAAGATCCACCATAACAGGCATGAAAAGCTTTTCCCCTTTGCTTGGTGGCGTGTCAACATCGGCATATGAAGGTAGTAGATCAACCTCATAGCCAGCAAGGACAAACCGTCCATCCGGCGGGACGAAGGAGAGTTCTCCTGGGTGTTCCTTCCATCGCGCTAGCCTGACGCATGGATGAAAGACCGGAAATTGCATGATACGGGAGATACTCGATCCTTTGCTGTGACTTGAGCCTCCAGGAGTGCTCAACGTGAGAAGTAAATCAGGAACGCCAGACATCTTAGCGGTAAAAGCTATGGAGCCTGATGAGACGGCAGAAATGGGTCTGCCTGAGGGCGCAAGGATAACTGAGACCTTCTCCAGAATATCTACGTAGAGTTCATTCGAGGTGTGACGAACATTCGAACGTCTCCATGGAATAGCAGGTCCACTATTCAAATTTGAGCTTGCCTTGAGAGTGGCCGCAAGATTGTTTGAAGGTCCAAGGGCTGGTGAAGAGCTGTGATAAGCTCGTCAGCGTCAGGAAAATACTCCCAGAAGCTTAGATTGATGGAATACCCGGGTAGGCCAACATGAGTCAATAGCTTCCCAATCAGGCCTGCAACTTCAACATTCTCTCGAAGAGCATTTGGCTCTGTGTTGCATATTGCGCCTCCATCACAGATCTCAACTAACAGTTGAGCTATAACGTCGTAGTGGCTCTCGATCTTCTGCGCCAACAGGGGTGGGCCGAGGAAGTCCTCAAAGACATCTATGACTCGATGGATGAACTCAAGTAGAGTGAGGGCGTTTTGGTCTGTGCTGCTGGGGCAAAGAAAGAGGGTGTTTGAATGATATACTGAGGCTACCGTCGTTGGAGGAGACAAGTCGGAGAGGTAGAGGAGAGACGGTCGAGGGGCAGGATGTTCCTTGAATTGAGAGAGCAAGGACTTTGGTGACGGTGGCCGAGACTGATAGACATGCTCCAGAATACAGTTACTATGTCATCTCAGTATCTGATACTCTGACAATCGGTGGCTTACTTTTGCTCATCGTAGACATATAGCGCTTCGACGACTGCGCTCATTTTGAGAGTAGGCTTCTCAGAATATGCTCCGCGTCGAACCGGCGACGAAGCTCAAACAAAATTCGTCCATCAGTCACCAGAAGTCCACCTCGCATCCCACGAATTCATCATCCACTAGAGAACGATGTGGTAGGCGATTTCGGCGATGCTTTCAAAATTGCGGAAATGCTTGAACACTTTCTGAGGAAGAAGGCGAAAGCGAAGGACGACCTGTTCGAGCTTGACGATCCTAATGCGTTACTGAAGAAGGAAGCTTATGATGATTGTCTTTCGTGTCGTGTTCTCGGTAAGAATCAAACTCGTCCGTGGAACATTCGATTCTAATGCAACCTGGTCACAGGCTCGACTGCCTTCGTCGCACTTGGTGGCTACACATACTTCACCGGCATGAAGAATCTACGAGAGCAACGAAGATTGATCGAGTCAAGCAAGTCACGTTACAAGTACGGGTCGAGACAGTTGGGTATTCTCAGTCTCTCCACAACTCTTGTTGGACTGGGTCTGTACAGGATGTTTAATTAGTCGAGCATGCAACTCGCTGCCCCGTAAGGCCCAACACAGCAGGCATCGAGACACATTCCACGACTCGTACAATACGACGAAAACGAAACTTGGCCTCGATGCGCCCAGAAAAAAGTCAAATCCTCTAATGCTGGCCGCAGTGCCGTTTACGTGCAACTATCAACGCTAAAGGTAGTCGACGCTTCGTGTGCATTCATAAACATCCATTGTGGAGAGGGCCGGTACCGTCATAGACAAATTTCCGAACTATATATATCTTCCACGCTTCCCTCCTCCATTCGTGCCGTCCCTTGAGTTACCCACATTCGATATGTCAAAGAATTCTGGAAGGTTGAATTTTCGTTTCGTACCGCTAGCGAATGCCATGTCGCGGTTCGCAGACCGAGTGTTATGCCTGGTGCTGGCGTGTCTGGTCTGCATTCTTGCACCTCTATTCACCACCCCGACTCTGACCGCACCATTGACTTGAGAGGTTGTAGCTTCAGGAGAATCGCCTGATGAGCGCAGGTCGCTAGAGGAGGTGTCAAGTATATGCATGGGGACGTCGCGGTTTGGCAAGGGTTCTGCTGCGGAGAATGTGAAAATGGTTGGTCTTTCGTTGACAGGAGAATGGCTCTCCTCTTTTTGAGCAGGTGACGGAGCAGACTCCGTACGTGGTGCAGTGTTGTCAGAACTTGAATGGCCACGTAAGTCCAACCCTTCATGACTTGTCCTGATTTGCGATACTGGTGATGAGCTTCTCACTCTCTTTTCTGTATATGCTCGGTCGTCATCGCTGTCGATAGAATTGCCGTTTGTGTCGGCGCCTTCAAATCGCTCGGTGGCCCATTGCCGGATCTTCCACCCTTCGCCATCTTGCAGTCCTAGATTCTCCCTGTCCAAGAATGACAAGAGATCATCTAAAGCATCCTGATAGCCTAGCTGCCGGGTGTTGGCCTGATCTGTCACAGCGGTCTTGTACAGATTCGTGACGGAAAGAGCAGCACCTTTGAAGGCCTGCAGGACCTCGGGAGCCTGTGATCGACGGGACCGTGAGGTGGGTAGTGAAGTGTTCAAAGACCTCATCGAGTCCATCTTGGTCTTTAGAGACGTTGACTTCGAAGGCAGGGGCACGGTATTGCAGCAGTCGCCGGACGTAGGACCCGGTAGAAGTCGATATCTTGGAAGTAGGTATTGAGTGTGGGGTCGAGGCTTCAGAAGCTTGAATGTATGACTTAGAGAAGCTGGAGCGAGACCTGTGTAGCGAAGGTGCGTGGTAGAGAGTGTGAGCAGCGTTCCGAGAAAGAGAACAGTCGAGGTGGATAGTCACAGTGGCTGCAAGGTGGTCAGCTTTGTGTCTGTGGCGCCACTGACCAAATCAACTTGCTGCGTTGGAGTTTGCCCGCACACAACCAAAGTTGCTTTCCGCGCTGATACCCCGAACGCGAGCCCCCTTCCAGAAAGAATTATCCTCCCTCTTCTTCACCTTGATCTTCACCTTCGCCTTGCCTGGTGGAACTGGCGTCTCCGAAGATTCATGCCCTTGTTGGTCCAATACTGCGCCAACCATTGTCACGCTCGCTGCGCCATTGTTCTGGCGCACCTCACATGAACTTCAAGCTATTCCCGCAGGGAGGATTCCACACCGAAGAAAACCATGGCGCCTTTGCGGCCACGCCAACGAGACTCAGAGCCTGTCTCTCAAGCAGACACGCCAATGACAGAACCTCATGCCTATCCGGCGGGAAGATCTCTTTTGAGTCGTGTGGATGACATGGATGGCTTTCACGAAACACCCGACTACACTGACTCAGACACGAACCCAAACACCACGGCGAGCAGTATTGCAGGGGATTTCCAACCAGATGGGCGAAAGAGGAGAATAGAAGCTTCGCAACTACGGAAAAGTGTTCTGGGCAAGAAGCATGGTCGTCTAGACGAATCGAAAGAAGATGATTCAATACGAAGGTTTCGCTATTTGCTTGGTCTCACCGACCTGTTCCGCCACTTCATTGACACCAATCCTAATCCGCGAATCAAAGAGATCATGCACCAGATTGACCGACAGAACGACGAAGACGCTGCAAACGCTAAGAAGGGTATTTCACGCAAGGGAGGAGCTGCGGCAAGTAAGCGAAAAACAGAGCAAGAGGAAGATGCTGAGCTGCTTCGAGATGAGAAGCGGGGTGGTTCAGCTCAGACTTTGTTTCGAGACTCTCCTGCCTTCATTCAAGGCGGTGAGATGAGGGACTACCAGGTTGCTGGGCTCAACTGGCTTGTGTCACTCCATGAGAACGGAATTTCCGGGATTCTGGCAGACGAAATGGGTTTGGGCAAAACGTTGCAGACAATTGCTTTCCTTGGTTATCTCAGACATATCTGTGGTATCAAAGGGCCTCACCTGATTACAGTACCCAAATCGACCCTCGACAATTGGCATCGAGAGTTCAAGCGATGGACACCCGAAGTCGATGTGCTTGTCCTTCAAGGCGCAAAAGATGACCGACATGCTCTGATCAACGAGCGACTGATTGACGAAAAGTTCGACGTTTGCATCACCAGCTATGAGATGATTCTGAGGGAGAAGTCTCATTTGAAGAAGTTCGCGTGGGAGTACATCATTGTGGACGAGGCCCATCGAATCAAAAATGAAGAGTCTTCACTCGCGCAGATCATCCGAATGTTCAACTCTCGAAATCGACTTCTGATTACAGGTACACCTCTACAAAACAATCTCCACGAGCTGTGGGCTCTCCTGAATTTCCTACTGCCTGACGTCTTCGGAGACTCGGAGGCATTTGACTCCTGGTTCTCAAGCCAATCAGAAGATCAAGACACTGTCGTTCAACAATTACATAGAGTCCTGAGACCATTCCTGTTACGTCGGGTTAAGAGCGATGTGGAGAAAAGCTTACTGCCTAAGAAGGAGATAAATCTGTACGTTGGTATGTCAGAAATGCAGGTTAGATGGTACCAGAAGATCCTCGAGAAAGATATTGATGCTGTCAATGGTGCCGGAGGAAAGCGGGAATCCAAGACTCGACTATTGAATATTGTTATGCAACTTCGAAAGTGCTGCAATCACCCATATCTGTTTGAAGGGGCAGAGCCTGGACCGCCCTACACCACGGACGAACATCTGGTGGAGAATGCAGGCAAGATGGTGATTCTAGACAAGATTTTGAAGCGGATGAAGGAGCAAGGAAGTCGAGTGTTGATCTTCTCGCAGATGAGCAGAGTTCTTGACATCCTAGAAGACTATTGTGTCTTCAGAGGGCATCAGTATTGCCGAATTGATGGTTCTACTGCTCACGAAGATCGAATAGCGGGTATTGACGAGTACAACAAGCCCGGTTCTGAGAAGTTCGTGTTCTTGCTTACTACACGTGCTGGTGGCCTCGGCATCAACCTTACCGCCGCAGACATCGTTGTGCTGTTTGACAGTGATTGGAATCCTCAAGCCGACTTGCAGGCAATGGACCGAGCACATCGAATCGGTCAGACCAAGCAGGTCATGGTCTTCAGGTTCATCACGGAAAATGCAATCGAAGAAAAAGTGCTCGAAAGGGCGGCGCAAAAATTAAGGCTGGACCAGCTTGTCATTCAGCAGGGACGAGCACAGCAGCAGGCCAAGAATGCTGCGTCAAAGGATGAGCTGCTCACCATGATCCAGCACGGGGCTGAAAAGGTCTTCCAGACAAAAGGCTCCACCGGACTACTTGACGACATCGACGAGATTTTGAGGCACGGAGAAGCGAGAACGAAAGAGTTGAATGCCAAGTACGAGAAGCTTGGGATAGATGATTTGCAGAAATTCTCTTCAGAAAACGCTTACGAATGGAATGGTGAAGACTTTACGAACCGGAAGAAGGAGATAGGCATCAATTGGATCAATCCAACCAAGCGAGAACGCAAAGAGCAGTCTTACTCGATGGACAAGTACTATCGACAAGCCTTGGCAACTGGCGGGCGTACTGCGGAGACCAAGCCAAAGGTTCCTCGGGCTCCAAAACAGGTCCCAATTCATGATTGGCAATTCTATCCACCCGAGCTGCAAGAATTGCAGGATAAGGAGACGGCTTACTTCCACAAAGAGATTGGCTACAAAGCTGTTCTACCTGACGGACCTGATGAAGAGCTCAGTGACCGAGAAGCCGAAAGAGAACTCGAACAACACCAGATTGACAATGCTGTGCCATTGACTGACGAAGAACGAGAACGAAAGTCAGCCATGTCCGAAGACGGCTTTGGCAATTGGAATCGCCGAGATTTCCAGCAATTCGTTAATGGCTCGGCGCGTTTTGGTCGGACAGATTATGAGGGGATCGCCACCGAGGTGGATAGCAAAGAGCCGGCGGAAATTGCACAATATGCCAAAGTGTTCTGGAAGCGGTACACCGAGATCTACGACTATCCTAAGCACATCAAGTCGATCGAGGCGGGCGAGGAGAAATTGCAGAAAATGAACCATCAGCGCAAGATGCTTCGAAAGAAGATGGAAATGTATCGAGTCCCGCTACAGCAGCTCAAGATCAATTACACAGTCTCGACGACCAACAAGAAGGTGTACACCGAGGAAGAAGATCGTTTCCTACTTGTGATGCTTGACAGATATGGTGTCGATGGGGAAGGCCTTTACGAGAAGATCCGAGATGAGATTCGTGAGAGCCCACTGTTCCGCTTCGACTGGTTTTTTTTGAGTCGTACGCCGGTCGAGATTGGACGACGATGCACCACGCTCCTCAACACTGTTGCCAGAGAATTTGATGGACCGGAGAAGATGACGAATGGTCATGGACCCGGCAAAGGGAATCGTAGAGAACGGGAAGATGACGATGTGGAGAACGAGGATGAGGTTGCGCCGGCCAAGAAGAAGGCGAAGAATGGTGTAGTGGTAAAGCCTTGCAAATGAGTACTCCTCTGTGTAATCCGCTAATAGTCATCACAGAACAAACAGATCAAAGCAGTCCAGTCTGGTGGAGGCAGCAAGGCCACATCCGCATCCAGCTCTCGAGCGGCGAGTGTTGCATCAACGGCGGCCAGCAAAGCGAAAGGCAAAAAGAAATGATAAAGAGGCGTTTGGCGCTGGGAGGTGGGGGGTGGGGGTTGGGGGGGAGGTTCCGCATGTTGTTGGCGTTGCTAAAGCGTGTCATGGAGGGAGTCATGGGACCGGGTTGGGTAGCAGCAGCAATGAAAGATGGCATGTCAACAATCCTGACCAGGTCGGAGTGCAGATGGACACATGTGGGGCGTTAGCAGTTGAGAATCGCAACGCTGTGTATCGACTAAGAATGCTATCCAACCCCTCCGTACCCAGACACGGTGGAACATCGTGTCATAAACAGCGAGCGAGCTAGCTGGCGTGGCCAAGGCATCAATCCAAAGTGTCGTCTGATCCTAGGTATTATCTACCATTCACGCCGTTCCTCTTGCCCCTAACTCCCACCCCTGCCTTGCACCCCTACCTGTGCTCCTCCACCAACCAAGGCAGGCCCACGGCGACGTGGTCGGTCGGTGCTCAGTGGTCATTCCGAACCGTCACCGATCTTTCAGGCCCTCAGTGGCTGGGGTGATGCGTCTGTTTCTGGTGTAGCTGGTCTGACCAGCCAGCTAGTCGGTTGCTCGCTTGCCCTGATTTCACCAAGGCAGAAGAAACCCTCAACGTGGGCAGATAGATACAGCTAGCTCCCAACTCTTCTGCCATCTCCTACGCTTTTCCACATGCTTACATACAAACACAGGAGTGAGCAGGGTAAGTTCCAGTTCGCCTTTTTCTTTTTTTTAGATTCTCCCGCGACGACAACGTAGGTAAGGATAGAGTAGATATGGATACCCAAGTCAGAAAGAGGCTTAGCGGTACATATTACAGAATAAAAATACAAGGCAAAGATCAGCCAAGCCAAAGCCAAGCCAAGCCAAGCCAAGCCGTGTATATCCAAAGCTTGCCAACATGGTCCACGATGGATGGGCGTAGATGTGATGTCGTAAGAAGGAAATTCCGTCCAGGCCAGGCCAGGCTTAATTCTGCGTGCGTGTGTAGATATGTCACACATCGATCCTCTGCCTCGTCGCAGCCGAAACTCTTTCCCGGAGCCAAACAGAACCGAACTTGAAAATCTCTCCTTTCTCCTTTTGCACCCAACCCCTGCTCCCCGTAGGTGTATATCTCTCCCTCTCTCTCTCTCATCGACCCTCATTTCCCCTCACATAACCCCCCAATACTTCTCGACCGCCAACTTCCCATCCGCCTTCCACTTATCATCGAACGCGGTGAAAAGAAATAAACCCTCACTCCCGTTAAAAGCGCCCCTGATACTCTCCAGCGCCGTCTTCTGATTCTCCGGACTCGGCACCGCCACCCCATTGTTTCCCCCCGCATGCGGCCACCCGGACTCGGTGATAACGACCTCCTTCCCCCCACCCACGGCATCAGCTATTCTGCCCACCTGTTTCTGAATCCAGGCCCCCGCCCCAGCAGCTTCGATCGTGCCATCGAAGAAAGCGTGCGCATTCGCGGCGCAGTAGTCAGACGCCGTGCACAGCTCGGGATGTGCGATCAGCGCGTTGAAGGTATCGACCGTGACGACCTGGCCCTTGTACCCGGCCTTTCCCAGAATCTCACGCGCGGTCCCCAACGCGGTCACGACGTCGGCTGGACTCGCTTTCCCGAAGTCGACGAGTTCATTCCCGATCGAGATGGTGGTGATGGTGCCGTCGAACTTGCCGTTTAGCTGCTTGATCATCGAGCCCAGGTCGCCGGCTACGTCGGAGATGGCGAGGAGGCCGGCGAAGACGTGGATGGATTTCGAGGAGGCGGCGGAGACGACGGTGCTGATTTGATTGCAGTCGACGCCGTAGATGCGGACGGTGGGGTAGCCTGACAGCGAGTTGAAGTCGGAGTTCACTTGGTCTTGGGTCTTGCAGGTGCCGTCGGAGTTGTAGGGGGAGTAGCATATCCCGAGGCCGGAGGGGGAGCCGGTGGAGGATGGCGCCGGTGCGGAGGATGGGCTTGGTGCAGGGTGAGCAGCAACAAATTGAAGCAGCGAGAGCGCTGAGACAGCGAAGATGCCAGTCTTCATCTCGAAAAGATCGTGCAAGCAAACGAGTGACTGAGAACTCTGACCGTGATAAAAATGGGCGTTTGTTTTTGTTTTACACCGACCAGCGGGCTTTAGATGCAGATTGTTTAAGAGTGTTGTTTTTCTTGTTTTTCTTGTATTTCTTAAGGAGTGGATTTTTGCAACAGAAAAAGGCTCCTTGTTCTTCCAAGTTAAGAAAGATACCACCGAAATACTCGTGGTATATAAAGAAGATTCGCGACGGGACGGTCTGGACAAAGCAACGCACCTAGATTTCTTTGTTGCCGAGCGATGGCGCAAATTTTGACTCAAAGAATGTGCAGGAGGTAGCAACAGAGGCTCGGAATGCGCGTGACAAAAAGAGAGTGGAGTGAGTCCAATTTTGATTGGTATGTTGTCGCAGAACGGAGGTCGCAAGCTCGGACGCGCGAGGTTGACGTGAGGTTCTAGAAGGAATGGAACGACCTTTGCGCAGGTTGAAAAAAGAATGCAACGAGAAATGCGACAAGAAGCGCAAGACCTCAGTGACGAGAGATGCGACGACGGCGACCGGCGGCAACGAGGAGTGAACGAAGGAGAAGAGGCGAAGGTGCTTGCTGTAAAGCAGGCGACGGGATGGGGTTGGTCGAGTCTGGCGCACGCTAGAAAGGGCGAGACTTGACAATTAATTCTTTGGATTATACCTTGGGTCTTACGCAGTATGAGAATCACAATTCCTACAACGAAGGCTACGTGTATGACAACACACCTCAGTGGTTAGACAAACTCATTGAGGTGTGTCTCCCACAGACTCGCCCAGAGTTTGGTGCTTGGGCAAGACGAGCGATGCTGTTCAGATCTCCCCACTGCTCGGAACTGTGCGAGGATGATGGAGGACCCAACAAGCCACACGGCAGCCGATTGGCAGGCCAGGAAATTATGGGTGAGCTTTGGAGATGAGTCCCAGATGTGGCCCAAAACAGCAATTATGATCGCGTGTTTCCCCTTTCGGAAGCTGGTCACTATGATGTTCAGATCAGCCGAAGTCTATTACACGTGTGAAGAGTAGAAGGAAGGGAAGTGATTTAGTTGAGAGAGCGACTTTGATAATTGAAGTTGATTGATTGTCTTGTGTTAGCTTATTCAACTATGAAGTGGCCATCAGGACAGCGTTTATAGATTCACGCGGCCTACATGCTTGGCGGCTTAGGCCGGTTAGACTATAGTGTCTCACGATGCCCTGTAATGTCTCAGCACTCTTAACGTCTCAGCACTCTTAACGTCTCAGCACTCTTAACGTCTCAGCACTCTATCTGTGATCGATGCTGTTCGGGGGTTGTCTCAGTGGTCTCGGCTCTGTGACAGGGACTGTCCGAGCGGTTCCCATGCTGTAGCTTCGGTTGAACCAGCTTAACTCTCAACAATAAGTACGAGTACTGTCTGGGGCTAATGATTGATTTGCTGTCCGGAGTCAAAAGGCGAGACGAAGGGCAGCTTCTCAGCCTCGACGAAGAATCATTGCGCGGCCATTCTGATGAATGAGTGTATATTGAGGAGGAAACTAGCTACGAAAAACTCTGCAGAAGCTAGAATAGGGCGCAGGCTGAGTAAGCCGCCAAGAAGAATCCACAAAACATTCACGTCGTGAGCAGCAAGACTAACAACATCGTATCCTCCTCCTCGACGTGAGAGGGTTGTGTTCCCCGGCAACTCCACTTATGGCGCCTGCTCGATCCATTCAACTCTCAGGAACGCGTCGACTGCAATTCGTTGGCCGTAGATCCATTCCTGGCCTTGTACTGCATCGTATAGACACCGGATCGTGCTCTACGGCTGCTTCGCTCTCCGTACGGATAATCTACAGCTGGTAAGCTCCGTAGAATCTGCTCGAAGCACCAGAAAACAGCATCTGACGTGCTATATGTGAAGAAACTCATGGTTTCTCATTCACTCTCCAAGCAAAGATGAGATCAGGCTGGCTGGGTGTAGAGAAAGAGTCGGTGGCGAGGGAGTTCAATTGATAGCTTGAATGCAAAGGCGTGGTGCGCACCTGGGCGTGAGGCCCAGGCCATAGTGACAGTCCGGGAGCAGGATGATACACAAATGGGTCGTGATGAGGTGAATGGAGTGACTGATTGATAGATAGCTGGCTTGCTTCCCCGCCTGATCAGTTCTACTCCACACACACACGGGTCCTGGGCTTGTCCCAGTAGTAGTGCAGTCATTGGACTAATTGATCAAAGAAGAGGAAGTCGTAGGCAACAAAATCCGCGGCTTATGAGGCGCAAAAGTTACGTTCTTTTCTTCGCCACGGTCGATCTAGTATATGCAAAAATGAAAAGAATATGGTCCCTTGAACATCGCCTATACAACCACATGATCCTTGCTGCATCATCGCTTCCTCGTCATCACCTTAGTGATAGCATGTCTGATGGTGATACCCGCCTTCTCAACCTCCTTCTTCGACAGCCCCGTCGTGAGACAGATCTTCAATGCTGGCTGTGGGGTGAAGACTTGGTTTTTGGTCCCGGTAGGGTTAGGAGCGAGGGTTTTGTGGCGGGTGATAAGAACGCCCTGGGCCAGACACTGGATCATCAAGCCGTCAGCAAGTGGAAAGAAAAATAGATGTGTTTGAGAAGGGTGGATACGCTTGCTCACCTCATCCACCATGTCCTGGAGTAATTGCTGCTGCTCGTCATGGCCGAGTCTTCTTGAACTGACCACTTCCTGCTTAAGCGCCATCAACATCACTGGATTCTCTACCGCACTGACACACCGGACCCATTCGCTCCTCGGGTCCAACTGAGTCCACACAGCTTTGACGTTCTCCCTCAACCCACTCAATAGTTCCGGTTGTGTTTGCAAGATGAGTAGCGTCTCGCTCGCCGTCGTCGCGCTCATAGCCGGCAAGGCGGCCGAAAAAGTGTAAGACGCAGCCGACAACCGCTGATGCTCGACAATCTCATCCGAGCCCGCACAGAACCCACCAGCGGCACACAAAGGTCCAGCCATAGAACCCACGATCATGTCCACCTCAGCCGCATCGACATGTTGATGTTCAGTCACCCCTCTTCCGGTCCTTCCCAGCACACCAAAACTCCACGTCTCATCGAGTATCAGCCGAAATTTGAATTTGTGCTTCAACTCGATGATCTTGGGCAGATCCACCATGTCCCCCACGTTCTCGAACAGACCCTCGGTGACGATGAACCGCCTAGTGAGGGGTTTCTTGCTTTGCTCCTTTGTGACCTTGGCTAGCACCCTCTGCAAATCCTCCGTGTCATTGTGCTCATACCATCTCACCGTAGACCTACTGATCTGCAGCCCTTTCCGTACCGAATAATTGACAGCTCTATCGGCGACGATGATATCCCCTCTCTTGCTGAAGGCCGGGATGACACTGCTAACGGTGCTGAATGCCTGCGCGTAGATGATGCAGGCAGTAGTACCCAAGAAAGCGGCAATATCAGCTTCGATCTTCATATGGACATCTTGAGTGCCGTAGAAGCCGGGGGGGCCACAAGGCCCCACGCCATAGGTGCGCAGGGTCTGAATCGCGCGTTCTTTAAGGAGCTCGTTCGAGACAAAGTTGTAAAAGTTGTAGGAGGCAAGGTTCGTGACGGTGCGGCCATTGGATAGTTTCGAACGTGGGCCCGTTGGGCTGGGGGGCAGAGAAGTATTAGATTTAAAGGACATGTCTTTGACGCAAAACACAGATTGACTTTGACGTACCCAATGATAACAGCCCTCTTCTCGATTTCCGCTTCTTCAAACGGCGTAACTTTTCCTACGAGCGGTTCGGGCGTCCAATCCTCGACCAGCTCATCGACCTCCTATCCCCCCATCAAATCCTGTCAGTCAACCGGTTCACACCCAGATCCTCCTAGAAACCAACGCACCTCCTCGGACAGCGTGACATAGTTCGGTTTTGTCGAGTACTTGGGCGCCAGTAGATATCTGATCGCGAAAAGGACGAGGAACAGCTCAACTGCGGACCGAACGGGATCGTTCTGGTAACTCGATTTGATGTACCGAAGAAAGATGGCAGAGCCAGGTAATTTCCGGAATTCTTCGGAAAATCGTTTGAGCAATGTCAATAGATGCGCTTGGGCTTCCTGGAAATCCATCTGTCCATAATCAATAACAGAATTGCGGACAGAAATTACGCGGTGCAGGCAGAACAATAACAGAACTCAAGGCTCGGTCACGTAAGCGGGCCGCTCCTTTATTGTCCACGACCAAAGACCACCTGCTGTCACTAATCAAGGCAGGCAACATCAAGCACTGGAAAGACAAGGATGTGGATTCAAGTTGTTTGATTCATTGTACAATACAGACTATTTCTAGAGAACTTCGAGGTTACACACGCAAACGCCATTCCTTGATGATTCCAGGACCTGATAGTGAGATAGCCGCTGCTCTGCATCGTGCCAGGAAAGGATCGTTCTGCTTGTGACCGGAGCCGGCAGACCCAATGGAAAGAGTGCAACAAAGTTCTATGCCATGTCGGTCATTCAAACACCAGAGCCCAATGAAAGTAGAGAAGAAAGTTGAATCATTAGTTGGTGAGGCGATTGCCATATATCCACCATTTTTGCTTGTGCAGAAGTGTACAATGATCCACCAAGACACCGTTTCAAAGCACAGTGCCAGTGCTGGGTATGCTTAGATGAATCTTGCGCGATTGAAGGGTGAGCTTGTCGTCGCGGATGCTGCCGCCCCATTCCCAGTTCCTGCAGCGCCACCGCCGGTAGCTGCAGCGCCGCCACCGAGAAGA
>JAABUK010006489.1_pt1 | contig 17435 bp, 18 predicted proteins | sample 5559141 | NCBI WGS metagenome assembly JAABUK01 (sample SAMN10711869, study PRJNA513367) | rock metagenome | isolation source: Antarctica rocks | place: Antarctica: Victoria Land, Pudding Butte nord | collected 2016-01-03 | reverse complement strand
TATGTACTATTCTAAACCAAACCGAAACCAATTTTCCAGGAACACAATTAAAGCTGATTTTTAAAAATCACGTAGGTTAATTTGCGATAGGTAAGGAGTTCTGAATTTAGATGTAGTCATCACTTCAACACTTCCTCCAGCTTCTTAACCAAATCGAACCCTCTTAAATTTTCAGCAATTACTTTACCCTGAGGATCAATTAATACATTATATGGAATACCTTCAAAATGGTAGGTGTCTACAGCTTTGCTATTCCAATACAGCAGGTCACTTATATGTGTCCAGGCAAGTTGGTCATCCTGGATGGCTTTTTGCCAGCCTTCTTTTTCCTTGTCAAGTGAAACACCCAGGATGGTAAAATTTTTATCCTTATACATATTGAAAGCTTTTACCACATTCGGATTCTCCTGCCGGCATGGTCCGCACCAGCTTGCCCAGAAATCTACTAATAAATATTTGCCCCGGAATGATGAAATGGATACCACATTTCCAGCCGGAGTTGGCAATGCAAGATCGGGTGCAGGTTTTCCTATCCAACTTCCTTCCTGCTTTTTCTTTTCCTGTAAAGCAACTTGTGCTTTCTGCTGCTCATAGGTTACCTTAAGATTTTTTAAAATCTGGTGGTCAGGGAATTTTTTTACCATTTGAGTAAGTGATTTCTCAAAATCATCCTGCAGAAAAGATCTGGACGACCAACCCAGTGCAAACAAACCTAATGCAGCATGGTCTGTACGGTTTATAAAGTTCTGCAGGTAAGTGTTAAGATTTTTTAGCGCACTGTTTTTCTTTTCTGTTGCAATGATTATCATACTGTCGGAAGCTGACAATTGTTTTAAACTATCAATTTTTGTAAAAGCCTGATTAACTACAAATGTTTTTTCGCTATACTGCCTGATAAAATCTTTAAGTTGATTGCTGGCTGCAGATCCGCTGACAGTATAATAATTATCTGTTTTACTAAGATCAAGATCAACATTGATATTCTTTGTATCATTAATCAGTAATAATAATGGCCCGTTTTCAACGATTAACTGATAAATGGATTCTTCTTTGCCATTTCCTTTCAATACCAGTTTACCGTCTTTGCCATTCATTGTAGATGAATCTAAAATAACCGGTGTCATTTCGCCGCCATAAGGTATTTCTTCCAGCATTATCCTGGCGCTTTTCACCGGGGTGCCCAACAACACCCTTCCCATACTATCACGGGGCATCATCTTATCAAAATTTTTATAATTTACAGTAACACTAAAAGTATCGTTGCCTTTCTCCCAGCACTGTATAAAAAACGTTGAAGTTATAAGGATGCCAAAAGTGTAGAATAATATATTTTTTATCAGCTTCATAGTATATCTTTTATGGATCATTGAGCCAGTTTTCTTGTTAATAATTGTGTAGCAATTTTAGGGTCGGCTTTACCTTTTGAAACTTTTTTCACTTCTCCCATAAATAAGCCGATCAAACCTCTTTTTCCTTTTTTATATTCATCAACTTTTTCAGGCATATTTCTTAGCACTTCATCTATCCATGACTCTATAGACCCTTCATCGGAATCCTGAAGCAAATTTAAACTGGTAGCAACCTGTAAAGGAGTTGTATCTGCTTCTTTAACCAGCACCGGGAAAATTCTGGAAGAAGCAACCGAGAAACTTATCTTTTCGGTTTGAACCAGTTCTATCAAAGCTCCTAAAACAACAGGCGAAACCGGTAACGCGGTTAAAGAGAGATTATGTTCATTGAGGTATGACTTAACGGGGCCGAGTATCCAGTTTGCAGCTGCCTTTGCATGACTGGTTTGCTGTAGCAAGTCTTCAAAAAAATGTATAGTTTCCTTATCATCGCAGATAACCCTTGCATCATATTCCGATAAATGCAACTCCTGCATATATCTCACAACTAATTGTTCAGGCAATGCAGGCAAAGTTTTTTTAATGTCATTCATCATCTCTTCTGTAACAACAAAAGGTGGCAGATCGGGATCGGGAAAATACCGGTAGTCATTAGCATCTTCTTTAGACCGTAATGCAAATGTTGAATCGTCCGTTGCATCAAAACTGCGCGTTTGCTGAACGATAGTTTCACCGTTTTCTACCAGTTCGATCATTCTTTTAATTTCAAACTCAATGGCTTTTTTTACATTGCGTATGGAGTTAAGGTTCTTAACCTCCACTTTTGTACCAAGAGTTTTTACTCCTCTCAGCCGGATAGAAACATTAGCATCGCAGCGCATACTTCCCTCTTCCATATTACCATCGCAAACATCCAGGTAGCGGACAAGTTTTCGTAATTCGGTAACATAAGCATAAGCTTCTTCTCCGCTATGCATATCCGGTTCACTTACAATTTCAATCAATGGAACGCCGGCGCGGTTATAGTCGATGGCTGTGTTCTTTTCATCTACCTCGTGTAAACTTTTGCCGGCATCTTCTTCAAGGTGTATCCTATTCAGACGTATATTTCTTTCATTGCCTGAAACACGGATCTTCACAAAGCCATTTTTGCAAATGGGGGTAGTATGTTGGGTGATCTGGTAACCCTTTGGCAGGTCGGGATAAAAATAATTTTTACGGGCGAAATAGTTTACTCCTTCAATTTCACATCCACAGGCAATGCCCATTTTGATGGCATATTCTATCGCCTTTTTATTTAATTTAGGAAGTGTTCCCGGATAGCCTAATGTTATAGGGCTGATATTTACATTGGGTTCGGCACCAAAGGCTGCGCTGTCACCTGAAAACAATTTGCTTTTTGTAAGAAGCTGTGCATGTACTTCAAGTCCTATTACTGCTTCATATTTATTGTAATCAATTCCAGGCATTATCAATATTTAGTAAATGGTTTAATATCTTTTCAGTGCCATAAAATAATAAGTGATGCGCTATCTTTATGTGCCCGATTATTTTTGCATAGTTAATCGGACAACTTAATACAAGCCAATTGCAAAAATAGTTTTTTCAGCGTGATTTATACAGCTTCCTTTATATGAGGCTGATTTCAGGGAAGTATGGGCATAAAAAAACTACCGTAGTAATTAATACTACGGTAGTTGCATTCCAGGTTTTCCTTATTACAGATTTGCGGTTTTTAACTTTTTAGGGATTTTTATCTCTAATTCCTGTGATTTACCGTCACGGTTTACTTTGATTTTCATTGAATTCTTATCCCTAGCTTCTCTTGCAGCATCTGCCAGTTCAGTAGCGCTGTTAACAGCTTTACCATCGAATTCAGTAATGATATCCCCTTCTTTAATCCCTGCCTTTTCGGCGGTAGAGGCATCAGCAACATCCAATACTTTTACACCTTTTCCTTCCTCGGTATCCTGCGCTTTGATACCGAGTCTTGGGCTCCCTGCATGTGTGATACCATACCCCTCCCCCCTGGGATTATTAAAGTCAAAATCAAAATTTTTAAAGATCTCATCCCTATTACCAAATAATGTTGCTGCATCATTTCGTTTACCTAAAGAAACAGTTGCTTTCTGTTCTTTATTATCTCTTTTATAAGTTATCACTGTTTTATCTTCAGGTTTAAATTTACTTATTGCTTTAGTCAGATCTTCCGGACTATTAACAACAGTTTCATCAACCTTTGTGATAACATCATTTTCTTTTAAGCCGGCTTTTTCAGCAGCACTTCCTTTGGTAACGCCGTTTACCTTTACACCCTTATCAGCTTTTTCAGTCATTACTCCTAAAAGAGCTCTGTTCATGGCCAGGGCACCTATCCTCATGTCGTCCCGACTAATACTGTCCAATAAATCCTTACCGCTGACACCTCCACGGAAAGGCGATCTTGGAACTGTAAAAGCCCTTGTCATAGGCCCTGCTCTTCGCCTGCTGATAACAACATTGTCGTCATTAAATTCTGATAAAGGTTTGCCATTGATCTTCACTTCACCATCTTTGATTTCAACGGTAACCTTGGTATCCTTATCTCCCTTTTTCATAATAATGATCTCCTCATCATCACTTAATCTGCCTTTATCATTCTGCTGCGCCATGGCTCCGCTATTTAAAAACCCCATGACCGTAACAACAGCCATAGCTTTAAAAAAACACTTCATCATAATAAACTGATTTTAAATTATAAATAACTACGTTGAATTTCGTAGTTCAAATATAGGAAGTTTTATTAAATACGAAAAATTTCGGATAAGGATTTTTGAATTCCCGTATTTATAAGCTTACAACTGGCAAAGTGCACAATTATTCTGTTTGATAGCTATATTTGAAATATATACAACCACGTGAAGCTAATTATACAACACTTGCCTAATGATCATTTTAACGTAGGTTTGCGCATACAGTCTGGTAAATGATGCACCTGTCAGGTGATACCTTATTAATACATGGTTACACTTATACTGTGCAAGGGATAAAAAAGTTATTTGGTTTTAAACCTTTGTAGAAAAGAAATTACATCAATGACAAACCTTATTACCTATCATAAAAATTTTACAATATTATAATCGGTCCAATAAGGTAATAAGGGTTGCATGTATTCAATAAGCCATTATTCTACTAAGGTTAAAAGGCCGCCTTATAGCCCATACATCTTATTTTTAGAGAAAGTGGGCAAACTGTACTTGATTATTGTACAATGAGAAATTACATTGTTACTATTTTATCTCTTTTGCAGTATAATATCATTTATCAACAATTGACTGATTTTTTACCTGTGGGCGAATAGGGTATGAAAAAAATTAAATATTTCTATAACACCAATACACTCCGTTATGAAAAACTGGAGACACCGTTGCACTTAAAGCTGCTTCGTGTATTGAGCTTTATAGCCACTACTATTGTTACCTCTTTAATCTTTGTTGCTTTAGCCTTTCGTTATATAGATTCTCCTAAAGAAAAATTACTCAGGCAGCAGTACGATGCCGCACATGAGAAAATGGATGTATTAAATACTCATGTTGAAAAACTGGAGCGGCAAATGACGGAACTGGAGAAAAGAGATAATGACGTATACCGGGCCATTTTTGAGGCTAATCCAATTCCCGACAGTGCCCGTGCAAAGGCTATGGAAAATCAAAAAGAAATTTTACTGGTACAGCGAATGGGACAAAATGACCTGGCAAGTTCTGTCGCCACTTCAATTAATAACATTGCTCAAAGAATGGCTTTTCAGGATAAGTCTTTCAGGGAATTGCAGGGCTTCATCAAAAACAAAGAAGTGCTGCTTGCCAGTACACCGGCCATTCAACCAGTGTCTAACAAGGATCTCGACCGTATTGCTTCTGGTTTTGGATACCGTATTGATCCGGTTTACAAAACAGTTAAAATGCATGCCGGCCTTGACTTTGCAGCACCGCAGGGTACTCCCATTTATGCTACAGCTAATGGAACCATCACCACAGCCGGAAACAGTGGCGATGGTTATGGCAACCATGTAATTATAGACCATGGATATGGTTATGAAACCTTATACGGACATATGTATAAAGTTAAAGTTCGAAACGGGCAACGGGTAAAACGAGGCGAAATAATCGGCTATGTAGGTAGCACCGGTAAATCCACCGGGCCTCACTGCCATTATGAAGTACATAAAAACGACCGTCCCCTTGATCCTGTATATTTCTTTTATAATGACCTGACACCAGAACAATTTGACCGCTTATTAAAAAAGGCAGCAGCCAGTAATCAAAGTTTTGATTAATTCATATCGGACGTTCATGTGTAGTGCCGATAGATTAAATTCTTATGAGTTAAGGCATTGTTTACAGCGTTTACCTCTCATAATCGGTATCTTGCACGCAGCCATTAGTTACTACTATATAACTAGAGTTAAGTTAACTCTAAAGTGACGCGTTCTCCTTTCAGCCGTCAGCTATCAGCAGTTAGCATATCAAAGTGTATTAAGTTTCCTCCTAATACCCGATAGCTGACGGCTGGTAGCTGACGGCTGATAGCAATCATACGATAGTTACGTTAACATAACACTACTTTATTAATTAATTTAAATCTCTTTGTTTTGGAATCAGTTCATCAAATAACCTTTGATTTCAGTGCGGAAGAATCTGAAAAAGAATCAACAGGTATTCCGGCTGTTAAAAATCAGGCAAAAAAAAGAGGCCGTAAGCCAAAGGACCCAACAATTATATTTAAAAAGCTTCCATCAAAAAGAGGCCGTAAGTCTTTAAAAGATATCGAAGCTGAAGCAGACCTTATAGAAATTCCGGATGATGAGATACTTTATCAAAAACAGTATTATCCAATGAATGAGGTCGCTAAAATGTTTAAAATCACCCATTCATTACTGCGTTTCTGGGAGAATGAATTTGACATTTTAAAACCTATGAAAAATAAAAAGGGCGACAGGTATTTTCGTCCCGCGGATATAAAGAACCTTCATCTTATACATCATCTCGTACGTCAGCGTAAATACACTATGGAAGGCGCTAAAGATTATATCAAAAATAATCCGGATAAGGCAGATATGAAGTTTGAAATGATACAGTCACTACAAAAGATCAGGACGTTTTTGTTGGAAATAAAGGCAGGGCTATGATTTTTTAACCACGGAAGTGTTACAAATTTCAATACGTCATTTATACATAGAAGTTCTAATTATTGGAAAGACCCGAATCATTAAACCTATAAGGTTTTAAAAACCTTATAGGTTATCGGATTGTTTTTCATTCGATGTAACGATTATTTCGGTTTCTTTTCCAGCAAGTTTAATTTTCAATGTTCCGATAATATTGATAATAGATAAATTCATTTCCTGCCTTACCTGATTAAAAATTTCCATGGCAATAGCACCGGTAAAATATTCTACCTGAATTACATAACTGTTTTTATTTATATCGCTTAGCACTACACTATAATTTTGAATAGTACTATTACCCGCTATTATGCTTTTAATATCTGCAATTACCTGGTTAAGGGTTTCATAAGGTGTTGAAGAGCTTAGCTCAAGACTAAGAAATGCCCTTCTTTGTGTGCGCAATGTAAGGTTGTCCACAATAGTATCAACCATTTGTTTGTTAGGTACAGTAACATATGTTTTCTGTTCAGTACGAATACGTGTACTGCGTAAACCTATTCTTTCTACAGTTCCGGTAATGTTCTGAACTTTAACTATATCGCCAGGATAAAAAGGTTTATCAAAAAAAATAATGAATGAGGCTATCAGGTTTTCCAGGCTTTCTCTTGCAGATAGGGCAAGGGCAGCACCAGCAATACCGAAGCCTGTTAGTAATGGAAAGATGTCCTTATAAAAAGTAAACCTGATAACAAGGAGTATACCAATAAGAAAAATTATAACCTTAAAGAAATCTTTAAAAAAAACAACGATCTGGTTGTCTGAAACATTATGAGTAAGCTGCGTTTTCTGCTCCAGTATTAATGCCACTACATCAATAAGCCTTAATAACAACCAGATAAATGCAATAATGATAATTGCATTACCCATAGAATCAACAACCTGTTTAAATAGTACATGATGAATTTTAAAATTAAGAACAGTGGGAAAATTTAATTTATCTAAGGCAAGAAAAACTACGAGCATTATAAGAAATACATGTATAGGGCCGTTTATAAGATTTACAAAAGATTCTTTACCAATCTGCCAGGATGCTTTATGAAAAAACTTATATAACAGGTTGGAAATATAGGTGGAGATATAGCGCTTCAAAATAATTATTGCCAAAACAATCGCAATTAAAATCAGGTAATCCTGTATGCTGTTATCAAAAAAAACCCTTTGCAAAAATGATTGCATAATATCATGCTGTTGAATGGGTGCAAAAATAAAGTTTAAAAAGCATATACTTTTATAACGCCATCTTTCAGGCAGTACAAATTATTAAGAGATACTCTCATTTTTACCACTCCTGTAAGTATACTATCCAATACATTTTCCTTCAATAAAAGAGTGCCTGGCTGGTATTGCTCTATGGTTGTTTTTTTCCTTCCGAATACTTTGCCGTCTAATACCTGAAAATCCTGCCATCCCAATAAAGCTACTTTATTTCGCAATGTTCCAAAATAATCAAAAATATAAAGTCCCTTCTCAGGATCGTAGAGATATACCAGCTTGTTCTGATCTATAATATTAACAGGAGATGGAACAGCCTCCATAAACAACCGGAAGTCTGCTGACTGATCTATAATGTTACCTTCATTATTAATTTTTTTTAACTTAGCATCCTGCTCATCATAGAGCCATACGCCGTTGTCATAAGATTGACTGATAGCACTAACCTGTAATATCCTTGCCTTACGCAGACTGATAGTGTTACGAACATTTAAAAACCTGTCCAGCACAACAACGTTACCATAATCTTTATAGAACAATAATATTTTCAATGGATTGGTAGCATCAATAGAAGATACTTTACCATACTGTCTTACATCATTAAAAATACCCAATGAATCTCCGTTAAGATTAATTTTTTTTAACTGGTTACCGCGATTTATAATATAAATATTTCCCAGGTTATCAACAGTGAAATCAGTAATATCCCCTTTAATAGTTGTAACCAGCTTTAATTGATCCTGCTGAGCCTGCGAAGTCAGTATCACAGACATACTCATTATAATCGCTACTATTTTCTTCAAGAGTTAAAGTATTTAAGTTCCAATTGTTTTCCATCAAATACAGCATAGCTATTATAAATGATCCAGTCTCCTAAATTGATATACCTGCTTGCTTCATTTAATTTAAAATCGTATGGCAAATGGCGATGACCATATATAAAATAATCAAAGTGTTGCTGTTGCAGTATTTGTTTAGAATATAAGATAAGCCATTCTTTATCTTCCCCTAAAAAATGTTTGTCTTCACTGCCTGTAGCCTGCCGGCTCTTTCTACTAAAATAATTAGCTATCCCCATTCCTAGTGATGGATGCAAAACACCAAATAGCCACTGGCATAATTTATTCCTGAAAATTCTTTTTATAAACTTATAACCTTTGTCTCCGGGGCCTAAGCCATCTCCATGCGCTATAAAAAATTTCTTATTATTAAAGGCGAACTCTTTTGGTTCATAATAAACAGGAATGTTTAGTTCTGTTTCAAAATAATCGTGCATCCACATATCATGGTTTCCTACGAAGAATGACACGGGTATACCACTATCGGTTATTTCTGCAAGCTTTCCCATGATGCGGGTATATCCCTTTGGCACAACCGTTTTATATTCATACCAGAAATCAAACATATCGCCTACAATAAAAATATGAGCAGCATCATGTTGGGCTTGGTTAAGAAACTTGACAATTAATTTTTCTCTAATCAGACTTTTTTTATAATCCGGAGCACCGAGATGAAAATCAGAAATGAAATATATTTTTTTGCCGGATGACAGGATCATTAAAGAAGTTTATGGACAAATGTACTTGAAACTCGTCGCAGATTTAGTTTGAGTTTATAAGGTAGGCATAGGCTCATCAACCATAAAAACATATACTTCCTTAGGGCCATGAACCCCTACCACCAACGTTTTTTCAATATCAGCAGTACGGCTGGGACCAGAGGCAAACGTAATAAGAGAGGGAAGTTTGTTTTGATATTTCTCTTTTATATTCTGAAGGGCGTTTCTAAGATCATAGACTAACTGGTTGTTGTATGCTATACAAATATGAATTGGTGCATAAACACTGGCAGTGCGTCCATTAGCCTGGGCGGCGCTCATAACGATTGTTCCGGTTCTAGCTACCAGGGATTCGCAGGATGTAATACTTACCTCACAATCTTTTAATGTTAGTTCGCGATCAAGTTTAAGCGACCCTACAGTGAAAAATTTTTGTAAGTCTTTCTCAGTACAATAAATCTTGGTCCACTCATTAGTTTTTATTAGATGCAATAGTCTTGCGATTAATTCTGCTTCATCCAAACAGAACACAAACTTTCCCTGAAGTTTGCTGAACTCTTCGGCGAAATGCACTTCCAGTTCAGCGGACTGAAGTTGAAAGATCTGGCTATTCCCTTCACTTTGGGGAAAAGGAACAGGCGTTGATTCACTCAACGCCTTCCGTATTTTTTTTAAAATATTTTCTTTAGAACGGGATGCATTCATGAAAAGCAGTTCAAAGTTTACAATGTAAGGTTCAAAGTTTAAAGATGGTTAACAGCTTTAAACTTTGAACCTTACACTTACTTTTTAACTTAAAGAATGATTAGTTGCGTTACTATCGTATGGGGGAACACCTTCGCTTATAATACCATGATCAGTATGATTGGATGCATCGTCCTCATCACTTACATCCAATGTTTTCTTTTCTTCGTAAGGTCGTCTTCCTATCAGTGCTTCAACATCGCTTTGGAATAATACTTCCCTCGTTAATAAAGCTTCTGCAAGCATATGAACTTGTTGCGTCTTCTCTGTTAACAGGCTTTTAGTACTGGTGTAAGCTTTATCAATTAATTTTCTAACTTCTTCATCTATCAATTTAGATGTTTCTTCAGAATAAGGTTTTGTAAATGAATTCTCTGCGGCAGGATCATAGAAACTTACATTACCAACTTTATCGTTCATTCCATACACCGTTACCATTGCATAAGCCATTCGTGTAATTTGCTGGAGGTCGTTCTGTGCGCCGGTAGAGATTTTATTGAAGTTCAATTCTTCACTTGCGCGTCCCCCAAGGCTCATACAGATCTGGTCAAATAACTGATCAGTATTATACAGATATTGTTCTTTGGGTGTATACTGTGCATACCCCAAAGCTGCAACACCCCTGGGAACAATAGTTACTTTTAATAAAGGATAAGCATGTTCAAGATACCAGCCACAAATTGCATGGCCAGCTTCATGATAAGCAATAATTTTTTTCTCTTCAGGAGAGATGATTTTATTTTTCTTCTCCAGTCCACCAATTACCCTGTCAACGGCATCCTGAAAATCTTCCATCTCTACATGTTCTTTTCCTTTACGGGCGGCGATCAATGCTGCTTCATTACATATATTCGCTATATCGGCGCCTGCAAAGCCAGGAGTTTGTTCAGCCAGTTTATGTATGTCTACCTTAGTAGATATTTTAATTGGTTTAAGATGTACTTTAAAAATGTGCTCGCGACCTTTTAAATCCGGCTTATCAATAGAAATCTGGCGGTCAAAGCGACCTGGACGTAGTAATGCCGTATCTAACACATCCGGACGGTTAGTAGCAGCAAGAACAATAATTCCGGTTTCACCACTAAAGCCATCCATTTCAACAAGCAACTGGTTCAAAGTGCTTTCGCGCTCGTCATTGCTCATAATAGCATTCTTTCCCCTTGCACGGCCAATAGCATCTATTTCATCGATAAAAATAATACAAGGAGATTTTTCACGCGCCTGTTTAAACAGATCGCGTACCCTGCTTGCACCAACACCTACAAATAATTCAACAAAGTCTGAACCGCTCATACTAAAAAAAGGCACTTGTGCTTCTCCTGCCATTGCCTTAGCCAGCAGCGTTTTACCAGTACCTGGAGGTCCGATCAATAACGCACCCTTTGGAATTTTACCACCAAGAGCAGTATATTTTTTAGGATTTTTAAGAAAATCAACAATTTCCATCACTTCCACTTTGGCTTCATCCAATCCGGCAACATCATTGAACGTAATGGTAACCTTGGTACCTTTATCAAAGAGAGTTGCTTTAGATTTACCTATGTTAAATATTCCCCCAGGACCGGCACCGCCACCTGCACCGCCACCCATTTTACGCATTAATAAAACCCATATAAGAACCAATATTAGAATGGGCAAAAGAAAATTAAGAACAGTTGGAAGCCAGTCAGCTTCTTTTTTAGAGTAAGTAGTAACTTCCTGAACGGAAGGATTCTTTGTATAAAACTCTCTAAGTTCCTTTTCAAATTCATCAGCCTTGGTAACGGAAAACTGAAATTGTGGTCCTTTATCAATTGTTTTAGAGGACCAGGAGTTGTTACTCTTTGCAAGCAGGGCTTTATAATAAGGTTTTGTTTGAAGACTATCTTTTTTAATTGTGACTTTAACCAGGTCTTTATTAGTGATTATGTCCACTTTTTCAACATCTCCCCCTACCAGCATGGTATTTGTAAAATCCTGCTTAGATATTTCTTTTGCATCCGGAGGATATGTCCCAAATAAATTAAAAGCTACCAGTATAGCAGCAATTGCACCCCAAACCCAATATATACTAAAGCGGGGACCTTTTCTCGGATTATTACTGTCCTCCTTGGGCCTGTTAATCCTTGGAAAACCCCCTCTCTCATTCTGTTTCGTATCTTCTTGTGACATATTAAGAACTTCTCCTTATTTAATTTAATAAAAATCCCGGCAAATTGTTTAAATATTTACCAGAACAGTAATTTACTTTCTAATGCAATACTTTCTAATAGTATTATAATAACAATCTTATTGTGCTGAAGTTTAAATATAGTGCAGTTAATCATCATTGTGCTGTAATTGTGGGGCATCACTCCACATATCTTCCAGCCTGTAAAAATTACGTGGTTCTGTCAGCATAATGTGAACAACCACATTTACATAATCTATTAGCACCCATTGCGCCGATTGCTGCCCTTCATGTTTATAGGGATTTTCGCCACACACCTGGCTAACTTTTTCTTCAATGAAATTTGCAATGGCTTTCACCTGTGTGCTACTACCTGCAGAACATATTATAAAAAAATCAGATACTGCTTCCGGTATCTTCCTTAAATCCAAAGAAATTATATTATCCCCTTTCTTTTCCTGGATTGCCTGGATAATTGTTTTAAAAATCCTTGAATTCCTGGTTAATCTGGTTATACGTTGGTGATCACGTGTAGCCAACATTGTCATTTGTTCCAATAATCAAATCGTTTTTAGTAAATAATAATATTAATAAAAGTATTGGAAAACTGTTGAATAATAACTTCCTGAAAATTTGTTCGGGAAATTGGAAATTATTACAATTAAATATCTATTTCAATATTTGGAAGTTCCCCATGAGCAAAATACTCTTACAACTTAAAGAATCCTATTTTCGTTCAGTCAAAAGTACTAATCTTTTATCATTTCCTATAGCATGTATTCAATAGGCAATTCATTCATTATACTTGAGTCTGTTGACAGTACCAACAACTATGCCATGGCAAAAGTTCATGCGGGATTGGCGAAACATGGAGATACCTACTTTTCCATGATCCAAACTGCTGGTAAAGGACAGCGTGGAAAAGCCTGGAAATCAGGTAATGGAGAAAATATCATTTTAAGCTGCATTATTGAACCTGATATGTTTTCATTGACCAATCCATTTATATTAAGCATGACAATTGCGTTAGGCTGTTATGATTTCGTTAATCATTATACATGTTCTGACACTACTATAAAATGGCCTAACGATATTTATTGGCGTGACAGAAAGGCAGGTGGTATTCTGATCGAAAATCGAATTAAAGGCAAGCAATGGCAATACGCTGTAGTAGGCATCGGGCTTAATATAAATCAAACCTCATTTTCTGCCAGTTTGATTAATCCAGTTTCATTAAAACAGATAACAGGAAACACTTATAACATTATAAACCTGGCAAAAGAATTATGCGGCAGTATACAAAACAGATTAGATATGAATAATAAGGAAACTATACTTGAGGAATACAATAGGCATCTTTACAAAAGCAATAAAAAGGTTTTACTAAAAATTAAGAATTCAGTTTTTGAAACATTTATTAGAGGTGTTAACTCTAATGGTCAATTAATAACTTATAACAAAAAAGAAGAATTTTTTAATTGGGGCGAAGTAGAATGGGTCAAATAAGTATTGTAACATCCTAGCAAATACCTGTATTATTCTCGCCAGCTCTTGCTTCAACTTCGTACTTATTATTTGTATATCCTTTTCTTATACTTTCCAAAAGATATTTTATGATAAATGGCAGGTAACCATGTTGCTGAAACTGTTTGATATGAACCAATTCATGATTTAACCAGCGTGAATTATTGATAAACTGTTCTTTACTTGAATTGTGAAGATGGATTGTTTTGCCTATGACAATGGCAACACTGGATGCACGGAGTTTTTTTGCTGCAAGCTTTGCAATAAAAGAATTTTCTTTGATGTAGTATTTCACCTTGTGAATGTAAGAAGTTTCTTTTACGAACAACCTGACTAAAATTAACTGGCACGCATTTTATCATTATATTCAATCATCTCAAACATAATTCACCATGGAAAAAAAACCTGCTGATTCCTCCAATAAAAACAACCAGGAAAATATTGGATATGAGAACACAGAAATAAGAAATGACCAGGATGACCAGGAAAACAAGCGTATGCAAACTACAGACACAGGCCATTATGAGGGTCCTAAAGAACATGAAGATGATACAGCAGGTTTGAGATCTGAATCTGGAAAAAAATCATTAGGAAAAGAATCAGGTAATAAAGATGAGGGTTAATCGCAAGCTGATTATATAATATGCTGGCATTATTTACAGCTTTCGGAAATCGAAAAAAATGCTTTGCTCATATCGAGGTTTAAATGCAACAAAGCGGGACGGGTAATTGCTGTCAGCTGTTAGGAGGAAAATGTTACTTATTTGATTTACTGATAGCTGACGGCTGATAGCAATTCATAAATTTCGTACTTAGCTTAACACTGGCTATTCCAGGCTTTTATAATATCTTCCGCGTGCTGCTTGCTTCTTGGCTTTAAAAATATTTTCCTGATAATACCTTTCTCATCTATCAAAAATGTTGTACGGTGAAGCCCCATGTATTTGCGGCCATATAAATTCTTTTCTCCCCATACTCCATATTGATCAATGATTGCATGAGATGGGTCTGCAATCAGTGTAAATGGTAAATCAAATTTTTGCTCAAATTTCAGATGACTTTTTTCATCATCAGGACTAACACCGATAACTACAAATCTATTTTGTTTAAGAAGTGCATAGTTATCTCTAAGGTTACAGGCTTGTATGGTACAGGTTGGCGTACCATCTTCCGGATAAAAGTATAAAACAATTTTTTGTCCTTTGAAATCCGGAAGTAAAACCTTTTTTCCATTTTGATCATTGCCAGAAAAAGCCGGAGCATTATCACCTTCTTTTAAGAGTATCATACTTACATCTTTAAATTATACTATTGTCATTTCAATCGAAACTAACTGTAAAATTTGCGATCAGCTATCAGCTATCAGGAGGAAACTTAATACACATTGATCTGCTGACTGCTGATAGCGAATACTTCACTTTAGAGTTAATTTAACACTATCTTTATCGTGTGAAATTATATGTTTGCAAGGTTACATTTCCCGCCTCATCTTCAACACTTATTTTCACTGTATGCTCACCCCGGGGGCACATCTCATCAAAATAGTAAATGAATGTTCGTCCTTTATCATTGGTAAAACGCAACCATTTCCCATCCAGTTCAGCCCGAAAACTTTTAAAGGTTTCCAAATTGTCACGAATAGTAAAAGCTATCCTCGATGCCCTGCTTAAATTAGCCCCATTGCTCAATCCGATGGGGACAATCAAAGGAGGTTGCTCATCCAATATCAATTGAAAACTTCCAAAGTCGCGAAACTTCGCTGATGCCCAACCGTTCTGCCATACTACCTTCTCAACATTCATATCTGAACCGGCAAAACGTTGCATCACTACATGGTTCAGCTTATCAGCAGCAATTGTTTGCGTTGGTTTTATACGTATTACAAAAGAATCCTGCAAGGGTATGTATTTTGACCCGATAATATGAACAGCTGAAAGTAAAGCCGGATTCGACGATACATTACGCGTATAACCAACATGCACTGAATCGTATAAACAATTTTCTCCCATGTAAAACTCGCAGTCTTCAGCATCATAAACATCCAGCATTAACGGATAAAACATTTTACCAGCCTGTTGCGCAGGTTTCACAACCGGTCCTTTAAACTGAACCGCAGTACTAAGTTTAGAGGTATTCCCATAAGCATCCTTCACTACGATTTTTATAGAATGAATGGCAGCATCGCTTATATCAAGCACTCCATCTCCTTTGCCTTTATATATAGAATTAAGATACCCTGGTAACAATGATAAATGCTGCAGGAAAGAGCCACCGCCAGTATGCGTTTTGTAATCTATATGCGCGTTTACGTACCGGGTATTATTGTAGCTTATGCTCTCCATTTGAAATGCTGAGATAAGCTGATCGTTATCATATAACCACGCTTCATAAATACCAAGCTTATTAGTGGAGCCATTGTGTGTATCAAAAGCATTTATTGCAAAACTCACTTTAGGAGAAACACTTTGAATAATCAGCGGCGTTGTATTATATCCATCAGCAGACATTTTTACCGGAATCAATTTTGGAGATTGTTCATAAGTGCTTTTACTTCTGTCGTACATAGCAAGCTTCACTAAAACCGGTTTGGTATTATCCAGCAAAGGCACACCAAATAATAATGGGTTAAAGTTTACATCATCAAAAGTTCTGCGGATTTCAAAATGTAAGTGCGGTGCTTGTGAACCACCTGTAGTGCCACTGAATGCTATAAAGTCTCCCTTCTTTACAGGAAAAAGATTGGGCGGGATATCTAAGAAAACTCTCCATGACTCCTGTTTGTACTGTTGTTCTTTTACATAAGCTTCCAATGCAGGATTGAAATCATTAAGATGAGCATATAAAGTGGTGTATCCATTTGGATGATTAATATAAATAGCTCTTCCAAATCCTGCTGGTTCAATCTTAACCCTTGCTACATATCCCTCTGCTGCTGCATGTACCGCCAGGTTTACCCTTGCCATTGTTTTTATATCTAGTCCCATGTGAAAATGGCCTGGCCGGATTTCGCCAAAATTACCAGCCAATGTAATTGGAATATCAAGTGGATCACGAAAGTATCCTAGTGGATAATTTTTTGCCGGGAATGTCTGCGACTGTACATTGAAACCTATAAAAAGAGAAAATCCTACTATAAAAAAAAACTGTTTGCTATTAATCATTCGCACTTTGGATGAACTACAAAAATAGGGAAATAGCTGTCAGCTATCAGGTATGAGCCAGACTGCTTAAATATTATGGGACACTATTTATGAGTGATGCTTCTGGCTAAAAATTTTTTGATAACAGCAAAGAACTACAAAAAGTATCTTTTATTCTTTCTATCTCATACACCAATCCCATACATACCTCATACCTGATACCTCCAATATGATGATAAAATTATTTTTCGATGCTATACAGCTTTTGGCATATAAATAGTGTCTTATAACAAATATTTCTATAAAATTTAAAAAGTATGACATGAAATGGTTAAAACACAAATTGGCTGTAGCGCTGATTTGGATCTTTGCTGGTTTACTGGGGTTTTTTAAAGGCGATGAAGCTAAACAGAAGTGGGTGTTTAAAATAAAAAATAAATATGTAAACCGCAAGCAGGTCAAAGAAAATAAGTTGATAGCCCTACGGGGTGGTGTGCTGCTCGATGAAATTGAAATGTCTGCTTATCATAAATAAATATATTTTAATAATTTA
>JAABUK010006488.1_pt1 | contig 17438 bp, 12 predicted proteins | sample 5559141 | NCBI WGS metagenome assembly JAABUK01 (sample SAMN10711869, study PRJNA513367) | rock metagenome | isolation source: Antarctica rocks | place: Antarctica: Victoria Land, Pudding Butte nord | collected 2016-01-03 | reverse complement strand
CGGTCGACAAAGGGGAGCGGGGCATCCAGATCCTCGCCCCGGTGATCCGCCGCACCCACCGCGACGACCAGACTTCAGGCACCGGGGAGAAGAGCGTGGGCCACGCGGCCGCCGAGCGCGCGCGATCCACCCCGCCAGCACCAGCGCCTCCAGACGAGGACGCGGCTGCGGTGGGGGAGCGGCGGGTGGCCGGGTACCGCGTCACCTACGTCTGGGACGTCACCCAGACCAGCGGAGACCCGCTGCCCACCCGACCGCTCCCGCAGCTGCTCGCCGGGCAGGCGCCACCCGGGTTGTGGGACGCACTGGCCACCGTGGTCACCGACCACGGGTTCACCCTGCAACGCGGGGACTGCGGACCGGCGAACGGGTGGACCAACTTCACCACCCACACCGTGCGCGTCCGCGACGACGTCGACGACGCCCAAGCCGTCAAGACCCTCGCCCACGAGCTCGGGCACGTGCTGCTGCACCACCCCACCGACCTCGACCACGCCAGCACCGCCGACTGCCGTGGCCGCGGCGAGGTCGAAGCCGAGTCCGTGGCCTACCTTGTCGCCGCTGAGCACGGCCTGGCCACCGACGACTACACCTTCGCCTACGTCGCCGGCTGGGCCGCCGACGTCGACCGCGCCCGCCCCGAGGACGTCGTCCGGGACACCGGGACCCGGGTCCTTACCGCCGCCCGCACCATCCTTGCCGTCACCAACCCGGAGCCCAAGGTCGACGCCGACCTGGCCGCCCAGGTGCATGCCGGGGTGCAACGGGCCGCGACAGCCCGGGAGCACGCCGAAGCCGCCGCCACCCTGACCACCACACCCGAGCAACCGATAGCAGCCACCGCCGCCGACCGGAACCTCCTGCGGCAGCTGCACACCGACGCCACCGCCTTCTACACCGCCCGACTCGCTGACACTGACGACACAGCAGCCAGGCGCGCAGCCACCGCTGTGCTGAGGCAGCGCGGCGTCACCCCCGAGCAGGTCACGGGCTATCAGGTCGGGTACGCCCCGCCAGGGTGGACCCGTCTCGTCGACCACCTCCACGCCAATGGGTACACCGACGCTGAGCTGCTCGACGCTGGCGTGGCCATGTCCACCAGCCGCGGCAGCGTGGTCGACCGATTCCGGGACCGGATCATGTTTCCGGTGCACGACCCCGACGGGCAGGTCATCGCCTTCATCGGCCGCGCACTCGACCCAAGCGAGGACGCTCCGAAGTACCTCAACTCCCCTGAGACGGCCCTGTACCGCAAGAGCGAGGTCCTCTACGGACTCGGCGCCGAACCGACCCGGCGTGCCTTGACCGCCGGTGCGCAGCCAGTGATCGTCGAAGGCCCCTTAGACGCGATCGCCGTCACCCGCGCCGGCGACGGCCAGTATGCCGGCGTTGCGCCCTCGGGAACCGCGCTCACCTCCGGCCAAGTCGCCGCCCTCGGCGCCGAGGCCGGAGGACTGGACGGGCGCGCCGTGGTCGTCGCCTTCGACGCCGATCAGGCCGGTCAAGAGGCCTCCCTACGCGCCTGGCAACCCCTCCGCGCTGCCGGCGCTTGGCCCACCACATCGCCGTTACCCCCCGGCCAAGACCCTGCCAGCCTCGCCCAGCACCACGGCCACGGCGCGCTGCACAACGCTTTGGACGAAGCCGTTCCACTGGCAGACCTGGTCGTCGATAAGCGCGTCGATCAATGGATCAAGCAGCTGCGCTGGGTCGAGGGCCGGCTCGGCGCTGCCCGCGCCGCCGCTCCCGTGATTGCCCGTCTCCCGGCCGAGCACATGCCCCGACAGATCAACCGGCTCGTCGAGCGGCTGGACCTACACCCCAAGACCATTAGCACCCTCATTACCGAAGCCGTCGCGCGAGGTGCTGATGCCTCACGGCGACCCCGGTCGCGGAACCACCTCGACGACATCGACCGCAGCGCCAGCGGCGTCTCCAGCACGCCGGCGCAGATGGCCCGCACCGGCTATCCGCCCCTCTCGGCGACGGTTACTGCGGTCGCTACGGCAGGCCATCAGAGGCACCACTTCGACGTAGGCTCGCCGCAGGCGGTGGCCAAGATCCGGTGACCGGATCGCGCTCTCATGAAACGTGGCACTCCGTATATTGCGGCGTGATCCGGCAAGAGCCCCATGAGGTGAGTCACGCCTTCACCTCACTTCGACGCTGGTGTCACCTCGGCATCCTGGGATGCCTCTCCCACGCAGCCCATGACAGCAGTACCACTTGGGCGCGGCGGTGGCTGCCGAGCACGACCGGGTCGGCGTCGACGTTGGCCTAGTCGAACTGCCCGGTGGTTTTGTAAGGCGAGGGGTATTGATCACGGCCGGGTCGATGCTGGGGGTGACGTTGCTGCTCCGTCGGCCACTAGCGCGTGCTGCGGCAGGCGGGGAGCCGCACTCGAGACGTCGAACAGCAGCGAGAACAGCTAGAGGGGCGACGACCGTTGCGATGGCGAAGGAGTACTCAATCGTTCCGCCGAAGGTGGAGTACCGGCTCACCGCCCTCGGGGTGACTTTGCGGGATCCACTCCGAGCATTGACGACCTGGTCGGTGACGCACGCGGCCGAGGTCCTCGCCGCGAGGGAGAAGCACTTCGCCCAGCCCAGCTGACTTGCGCAGGTCATCTACGTCCGGCGGTTGTCGGCGTGCTCGGTGAGGAGGCTGGCCTACCGCCGGTCCTCACGCGGCTGAAGCGCGAGTCAGCGCCGTGCCTGCCACCCCGGCGCCGAGGGTGGCGGCGGCGACGGCTAGGAAGGTGATGGCGACAGCCGGCCCGGGCCCGTGGTGCGTCGTCCCCAGCGTCAGGTAGAGCGAGCCGATGAGCGCGACGCCGAGTACCTGACCGAATTGCACCACCGTGATGAGCAGCCCGCTGGCGTCCGCGGCGTCGGCCACCGGGACCCTGCTCAGGGTCATGCCGAACACGGGGCCGTAGGACAGTCCGAAGACCAGGCCGAGTACGAGCAACTCGAGGAGAAGCAGGGCGACGGTGCGATGGCCCCCCCGTTCGGTCAGCGCAAGCAGCGCATAGATCAGCGCCGAGCCGCCCAATCCGACCGGAACGAGATGACGGTGCCACCGGGCCGGCAGACGCTGCCAGTTCAGCGACGAGATCGTCGTGCCGACTGCGGCTGGGGCGTACAGCAGCCCGGCCTGCAACGGGCTGAAACGCAACGCCTCCTGCAGGTACAGCGTGAGCGTGAAAAGGAACCCGCCGAAGCCGAGCATGACGAAAAGCAGCGTTGTCCCGCCGGCGATCATGGCCGGCCTGCTGACGACGCGCGCGGGTACCAGCGGCGACCCGCCCCGGCGACCGACCTCGCGTTCGACGGCGACGAAGACGACCAGCAACACAGCTCCGGCGCCCAGGCTGAGCCAGCACCACAGCGGCCAACGCTCCTCGCGTCCGAGGACCAGCGGCAGCACCACCGCGAGCACGGCTCCCGACAAGGTGATGATGCCGGCCGGGTCGAGGCGGCGGTCGCGATCGCCACGGTCCCTCGGCAGCCAGCGGACCGAGAGAGCGACCAGCATGACCCCTATCGGCACGTTGAGCAGGAAGATCGGACGCCAGGTGCTGCCGAGCAGGTTCGCGCTGACGAGCGCACCGCCGGCCACCTGTCCGATGACACCGCCGCCGGCGATGACTGCCGAGTACATCCCGAGGGCCTTCGACCGCCCGGCGCCGGGTGAGAAGGTGCGCTGGATCAGGCTCATGACCTGCGGGATCATCACGCCGGCCCCGACCCCCTGCGCCAGCCGGAACCCGATCAGCTCACCGGTCGACGTGGCCAGCCCGCACAGCAGGGACATTGCCGTGAACAGGATCAGGCCGGCACGAAAAGCCCGGCCATGTCCGAGTCGATCACCCAGCCGGGCCCCGGTGATCAGGGTCATCGCGTAGGTGACGATGTAACCCGCAACCACGAGCTGCAGGCCGGCACCCGAGGTGTGCAGATCCAGCTGGATGGTCGGGGCCGCGACGTTGACGATGGTCAGGTCGATGATCGCCATCAGCTGAGCCGCGAGCACCACGAACAGCACGGCAGCGCTCCCGGCAGCCGGTCGCGACGCGCGACCGGCCTGTCCGACGCGCAGGGTGGACGGGACAGTGCCCGAGGACGTCGATGAAGAGCTCATGAGCGCTAGTTTGGGTCCTGACTGACACTGGTAGTGAGAGTGTAGTGATGCTGGTACTGACAGTGCCAGGCTGAGGCCCGCCACCACCGCCGACTAGGAGGATGATCCGATGACCGCTTCGACCACGATCGTGCGGGCACAGCGGCGAGCCGAGCTCGCCGCCTTCCTGCGCAGCCGCCGTGCCCTCATCACTCCCGAGCACGCTGGCCTCGCCGGGGGACCGCGCCGGCGCACGCCCGGGCTGCGGCGCGAGGAGGTCGCCCAGCTCGCCGGCGTCGGCGTCACCTGGTACACCTGGCTCGAGCAGGGCCGTCCGATCAACGCCAGCGCGCAGGTTCTCGACGCGGTCGCCGGCGTCCTGTGCCTCGACAGCGCCGAGCACACACACCTTTATCGCCTGGCGGACATGCCGGAGGCACCCACATCGCCGTCCTCTTCCGGCGCCCTCGCGCCGGACACGCAGGCTGTGCTGGACAGCACCGCGTTGCCCGCGTGTGTGTACAACGGTAAATACGACCTGCTCGGCTGGAACGACGAATACGCCGCCCTGTTCCCCGCCCTCACCGAAGCCGGCGCCAATGACCGCAACGCCCTTCTGTCGGCCTTCACCCACCGCAGCAGCGAGAACCCGGTCGGTTCGGATGACTGCCTCGCCCAGATGGTGGCAACCGTTCGGGCTGCGTACGCGCGCCACATCGGCGAACCGGATTGGCTGGAGTGGGGTGAACGCATGTGTGCTGCAAGCCCCGCGTTCGCGTCCCTGTGGGCGAGCAATGCGGTGTCGGCGCCGGTGCCTGCGGAGCGAGCACTGAAGTGCGCCGGGCATGGAACCTTTCACGCGCGAACAAGCAGCTTCGCGGTCACCGGGGCGCCTGAGACCCGCATGGTGGTATTCGTCCCGGTGGCCGCTGCCGACGTCGACCTGCTGGCCCGGCTGCTGAAACGGCGAGGCGAGAGTGCCACTTCGGAGCACGGCGCCGCCTCGTTAACCCCGGCGTAGGCGTCATCTCACGCTCCACGGGTCACTATCTCCCCGGATGAGCTGTCGGTTCGAGAGCCCGACCGGCCCGGCTGTTTGACTGACCGGCGGACCAGCCAAACAGGGCCTGCGAGCGCTCCGGGGTTGGGGGCAGGACGAGGCGGGCTACCCGGATAAGCCGTCGTGCAGTTCGACCGGCCCGCCTAGCCAACACACGGCGGGATCGGCCGAGTCGAAAGAGATTGTGATCAGGGACGGGCGGCCCATTGCGCGCCCCTGCCGCACCACGACCGGTCCGCCGTGGAGGTCGAGGCTGCCGTCGAGAACCAGCGCGCAGGCCAGAGCGGCGGCGGCGATGCCGGTGGCTGGGTCTTCCGGGTAGCCCGAGTAACGCGGGAACTGACGGGCGTCGAACTGCCGTTCACCGGCGCGCGCGTAGGGGTACAGTCCGGTCGAGTCGACCGCCTCGCACACCTGCTCCACCAATTGCCAGTTCGGGACGAGAGCATCGAGCACGTCGACATCACCGACGTCGATAATCGTCTTGGCCCGTGTCGTCGTCGCGTTGCGTGCTGTTATCGGCCGGCCTGCGGTCGCGGGCAGCCCGAGGACGGCCAGTACCCACTCCGCACGCCGCATCCACCTCCGACTACCGACGAACTGGCCCTGGGCCGACGCCTGGGTCGACCTGTTCAGCGCCACCCTCGGGCCACCACCCGCAGCCGCTGCCTGACCACCCGGCCCAACGGCCACGACGAAAGATCATCAGTGGAACGGCCGGGCAGACCGGCAGCTCTGGCGCCCCCGCACCGCCCTCACATCCGGTCAAGATCAACAGGACTCAGCGGCGATTCACTTCGGTGCATCCGGGCTTAACGTACTCGGCCACGACCGCTGCGACGGTCCTGACACAGTGCTGCGTCATAAGAACCGGCCTGCCCGACGCGATCTGGCTGCGGTCGGGCCGCCGTACCGGCGACTTACTGGTACGCCCGGGTCTCCGGTCGACGACGCAGGCAGAAGGTCGACCCGACCTCAGCCCCCGAACGGCCACCCAGCTGCCGCAGTAATCGAACCTGGTTGGGCCGGCCGTCCCAGTCAGCGATCGTTGAAGCGCTACCGTCGCAGCATGCCTGTACTGGTTGCCGCTGTATCTGCCCTCGCCGGTAGCCGGCGCGGTTGACCTCAACCCGGATCGCATCCGCTGGGGCCAGGCCGGCGGTGACTGCCACGGCAGTCCAGGACGCTTTGTGCGGGTCGACGGCGACGACCACGCTGTGCGGGTTACGCAGTGTGTCGGGTGCAGCAGACATCGGGCGGTTCCTCCTGCCGGTTAACGATCACGGGATCCGATGGACGGGCAGACCAACTTCGGGCTTTGCAGACCTCTAATGAATGATCAGCCCGTGTTGCTGTCCGGCTTATCGCTTGACTGGTCGAAGGATGGAGATGGCCAGGTTCACCGGTCATGCCTTCATCGCCTCGGGCTGAGAAGCCCTGTCGAAGACCGGCAGTGGTGAGCACCAGAAGGACGTGAACGGCTGATGCGATAGCGGCGAAGAGCCGGTTTTGTTCAGCCGGGCCCAGACTTCGTTGGTGAGCTATACCCGCAGCTCGCGTGTGGTCGTTATGGCGCCGAGCGGAGCGATCCTTACGCGCTCAATGAACGCGAAACTAGATGCGATAATCCATCATAGGTCGAGCGGGTCCGTTGAATCTCATTTAAAGGGCACCCCCAACAACAGATACTTTCAATTAGTCGCTCGTAAGGCCCCATACTGCGAGCCTCGTAGTCGCACCGTCTATCAGTGCCAGGGCGTACGGAGCCTTTAAGCTCATGCGCAGAATCACGAGGCCCTCGACAGTCTTGCCTCTTGCCACAGAACCAACCCGGAGCGGGTTGGGCGGCACGTACGGCGCATAGTCCTCGGTCGGGCTTGACCCATAGACGTTGGTGTTGTCAGGGTCGGTATAGGCACTGGCTGCGGTGGCGTAGGAAAAAACGACGTTGGACTCGGAGTAGTGAAACGGCACTGCTGACGTCCCAGTGAGGCTGAGGTCAATGACGGCGAGCTCTTGAAGCCCATCGTTCGGGAGAGCCACATAGCTCACCTTCTTGAGCGTGACAGTGGCGCTCGAGCCCTCAGGGGTGCTGACTGTCTTGGGTTGGCCAAGCACAGCTGCAGCAGCGGGCGCCGGCGCAGCGGCGGGGGCTGAAGGAGGAGGTGTAGCGCTCGAGTTCGAGCCCGCAACCAGGAACCACAGGCCCAGCACTGCAGTAGCGGCGCTTCGACCGGGCCGGCTGCGTCGCATAGTCACTGCATCATCGTGGACTAACGACGGGCCCATGAGATTCTGTGGTGGTCGGTCGGTCAACGACAAAGAACGTGCCGCGGGAAGCCTCCTGGACACTGCACCACCCGCCAACGGGCGACCGCTTGTTGGCCGATGTTCCCTAGCGTTCAATCGCGTGGATCGCGGATCAAATGTCCTTACGGGTAGAGCGATCAGCCAGCTCAGTCAGGGCCTGAGGTCGCTTCGTTGGCTAGGTCTTACCTTCGTGATTGGTCCTGGGCAGCGTCTTCTAGCTCAGTCCACGCCTCCCAGGACAGGAGCACAGCTTGCGGACGGCGGTGGCTGCCGAACACCACCGGGTCGGCGTCGGCGCCGGCCTGGTCGAACTCCGCGGTGATCTTGTTCAGCCGGGCCCGAACTTCGTTCGTGGGCAGCACCCGCAGCTCGCGCCTCGACGACATGCAATTGACCCTAGCTCATTTCGGACCTAAATAAGTACTAATTAGAGTACCGATAATCTTGATTATGTCAACCACAGGGTACCTGGAACCCGCTAACTGCTGCTTAGATCCCGACCAGCTGGGGCTGACCTTTTGGTTCGATGTGAGGGATTCGAGGTCCGGGGACACTTAGTACGGCGTGAACGCCGCCAGGCGCTCAGGCGGTACGGAGAGGGACCTTGGACGCAGACGGGCATCGGCCGGGCGACGCGCGCGACGCGACGCTACAACGGCTTGCTCAGAAGTCGCCGCAGGAGCATGAGGAGCGGCTGAGGTATGACTCCCAGACGGTGCTCGAGCTCCAGCTCAGCGGCTGGTCGGCGGAGGCGTGGTCTCCGGTGGCCGAAGCACTGGCCGAGTACGGGTTCGCGGTGATGGTGGGGTGGTTGTTTACGGGCAAGGTGTTCGCCGAAGTCAGCAAGGTCGGTCAGCCGGTCAGACCGTGCCCGTCGTGGTGGTTAGACGACGACGCGGTCACGAGCCTGGCGGACGAGACTGTCGCGATCGCGATCGACAAGTTCCAGCAGGTGTTGATGGTGGGCAAGTGGGAGGCGGGCAAGGGCGCCAGCCTGGCCACGTACTTTGTCGGGCAGTGCAAGTTTCAGTTCTCGAACGTGTATCGCAGCTGGTTCGCCGCGGAGGAACGTCGCCGCGGTGAGCCGGTCGTCTACGGCATGGACTCGCTCGCCGAGAGGGACACGGCGGCTCAAGCCGTGGGAATCGGTGACGCGGCGGGCATCCTGGGACGGATGCCGGCGCTGGTCGCTGAGGTCTTCCGGTTGAAGTACCTCGAGGGCTTCTCCTACAAGGAGATCGCCAACCTGGTGGACGGGGTCAAGGACGCCAAGATGGCGGAGAACATGGTCACGAGAGAGAAGGCGCGATGGGTGGAGAGGAAGCGGGTCGGGTGAGTCGTCAGCGGATGGAGTTGCTGGTGGCTCGTTCATCGCTGGGGTCGTCGCGTGCAGCTCGGCTTCGTCGGAGCACCCCCAAGCCGGTGCGCGACGCGATCGTGAAAAAGAGCGGGACGGTGAGGGATTCGCCTCGCTGAAGGACTTACCAGGTGATGGAACCGTCTACAACGGGTAGGCGGCCAGATACGCAGAAAGGAGGACAAACAGATGGGACGCAGCGTTTCTCGCAGCGCTTCCACGGGTCGCTTCGTTAGCTCCCGTACGGTGGCGCGGTCCCCGCAGACCACGGTCACCCAGACCGTGCCGAGCCGCGCGACCGGGTACCGGTCGGCGATCAGCGGGCGGTTCATCACGCCGGCTACCGCCGCACAGCACCCGAATACGAGTATTGCCGAAGGCAAGTAATCGGCCCGGGTGCTCCTAACGCACCCGGGCCGTTGGCCCCTGACAGTACTCACACGAAGTCCCCGAGGAAAGCGCCTTGGGGACTTCGTGCGCTGTTCGAGGTCATAGAAGTTCGACCCTCACCGCCTCGCCGGCGATGGGCCGTAGGACGGGCGGGGCACCCCGGCCCGCTCTGCATCCGGATGTCGGCTGTGGACGGCGACCGGGTAGGCGACAGCTAGGGCTTGCCTAGACAGGGTCTGCCCGGCACCGGCGAGGACCTCACCATCGGTTCCCGGGTCACGAGACAATGACGAGACGACCCCTGCAGCTTCGACCGCAGCCGTTCGCCACGTCGCGCAAGATGTGGGCGGTGCCCGCGGCGAACCAGCGTGCGTTGTTCCTATTGCTCGGTAAGGAGTAGTGCGGTGGGGAGCCGTTGTAGGGATAGCACGGGCAGTAGGGACGCCCCGGTCGCGATGACGGCGCCGGCGAGCAGGGCCGCGGCGGCGGTCCAGATCAGTGGGTTGGTGAGGTGGCCGATGAAGGCGGTGATGGCGATGCCGCCGAGGAGGGCGCCTGCGGTGGATCCGGTGGCCCCGATGATGATTCCTTCGCTAACGAGCAGCCGGTCGATGGTGCGTTCGGGCCAGCCGATCGCGCGCAGGGTGGCGATCTCGGGGCCACGTTCCCGGATGTTCAGGAAGAGGACGTTGGCGACGCCGGCCCCGGCTAGGGCCAGGATGGCGGCGGTGGCGACGTAGTCGGCGCCGCGGATTTGGACGGCGACGGCGTCGCCGAGCAGGGTGCCCACGACTGAGCCTTGGAACGCCGCGGCAGCGCCTGCGACCAGGGTGAGGGCGGCGACGGCGATGGCGACACCCAGCCCGGCAAGCAGGCTGCGGCCGGGGACGCGCCGGACGTTGGCCAGGGCCAAGGTGGTGACTCCGTTAGGCGAGGCCGTTGAGCGGAGCCGGGCGACGGTGGGGTGCACGGCCTCGAGCGGCTGAGCCCGCGCGGCCCGCCATACCGGGACGGCGCCGGCGACGCCGGCAACCAGTAACGCTGCCGGGACGGCGAGCAGCGCGCGGCCGGCGCTGATCTGCAGGTGGAGCGCGGCGCCGACGGCCAGGGACAGGATCGCCCCGACCAGCCCAGCGGCGAGGGCGAGCAGCGCCAGCTCACCCAGCACCATCGTGAACAGGGCGCGGCGGGTCCAGCCCAGGCAGGCCAGGACCCCCAGCTCGCTGCGCCGGGACCGGGCCGAAGCGGTGGTGGTGTTCGCCACAAACAGCCCACACACGGCCAGGACGAGCACGAACAGGACCAGCGACTTCTTGTCCACCGCTTTCAGGATCGCGACCGCGACGCCTTTCTTGACCCAGTCCTCGGTCAGGGTCAGCGGCGGGCGACCGTGCGCACCCGCTGGCAGCACGATGGTCCGCGGGGTCGGTGAGGAGCCGAGGGTGATGTCGACTGCCAGACCGGTCTGCACGGTGATGGACTGCGCGGCAAGCCGGACCCGCTCCCGGGAGGCCTGGTCGATGCCGGTCGCGCCAACGACCCGGACCCGGATGCTGGAGATCGGCGCGGTCGGAGAAACCGGCGCGTGCAGGCCCCGAGAGTCGGCCGGGTTGCCTGGCAGCCCGCTCCACGCGGTGGTAGAGGTGAATGTCGGCAACGCTTGCAAGGTGGTCAGCATCAGCGGGGCGGGTTGGCCGTAGTTGGCGACGTTCGCCGACGGCGCCAACGGCCGCCCGCGCAGCTTGGCCCGGTCCGCGGGCGTGGCCCCGGTCAGGACCGTGTTGGTGTAGATGCCGAGCGGGACCTGGCTCAGGGAGGAGTAACCGGGCAGCTTGGCGGCGTCAAAAACGCCCTGCTTGATGAACGCGGGCGGTGTCAGCCGGCACGGGCACGGCCACTGGTAGCCGCGCATCACTCGAAACGCGGTGTCATCCCCGGTGGGAGGGATCCACGACCCGAGCGCGTCCCCACCGTACGGGTCGGCCCACACGGCGCGGTGGTTCCGCACCGTCCGCACCACCAACGGGCCCGCCGTCCCGGCCCCGGTGTAGCGGGCCTGGTCGACGGTGTACAGGTAGGACAGTTGCCGGGCGTAGTACTCCCCCTTGGTGCTGGGAGTAGCCATCGCGTCGATCAGCCGCCGGTAGGCCTGGCTCTGGTCAACCGACCCCGTCGCGACCGTCCGCCCCGGGGTCCGCAACTGGGAGTCCGCGCCGCGGCCGGCGCCGACCGCGGCCGCCGCCGCTTCCGGGAGCACCTGCACCTGGTAGTCCACCCTCATCGCGGTCACCGGTGCGGAGGCCACGATGACCGGTACCTCCTGCGCTCGGCCGATCGGGGTCACCCTGGTCCGCTGCGCGGTCGGGGTCAGGAACGAGCCGGAGGTCATCGCCCGGTCCAAACCGTTGAGCCGCGCCTCGGAGACCGGGTCGATCGCGGCCACCAGAAACGGGAACGGAAAGGTGACGTCGGTCGGTAACCACACCCCCGTGCGCACCTGGTGGATCGCGTCGCTGCGGTCCAGGCAGATCGACAGCGCCGGGCCCGAGCTGACCGTCCAGGGCAACGCCGCAACATTGTCGTTACACACCCGCGCCGGGCGGAGCCCGGGAGCTGTCTCGGTGGTGATGGCCGTCCGATTGTGATACTTCAGCGGGTTCGGGGTGATGTAGGTGAACCCCGGGTGCGCCCGCTGCACCGTGAGCCCGTTATCCGCGGTCCAAGTCGCCGTAGAACGCAGCAGCAACCGCCCCCCCGAGGCCTTCACCGCCGCCAACACGCCGGGGCGGACCGGGACAATGACCTTGGGCACGACGTACCCGATCATCGCCACCGGCGCCGCCACGGCCACCCCAGGAACCCGTTGGATCTGGTGCCACTGATCCAAACTGATCCCGCCCCGGATCCCGGACAGGAACCCAGCCTGCACCAACCCACTCCCCACTTCGGCAGCTGACCTGGCCCCGACCGGGCGGACCAAAATGTTGTACGCCGAACGGGCGTTCACGGCGACCGTGCCACGGACCTGCAGCGTCGCGGCCTGCGTCTGAGAAGTCAGCACAGTGAACCCGGTACACGCGACGACCAACCCGAGCAGCAACGCCACAGTGCGGGAGCCTCGGCCGCGTAGCTGCGCCCACATCACCGACACCATCGCAAAACCCCCGGCCTGCTCAGGTGATCTTGCCGTCGCGCATCCGCACGACGGTGTCGCAGCGGGCCGCGAGGTCGGGGTCGTGAGTCGCGATCAACAGTGTGGTGCCGTGCCGTTCGCGTAGGTCGAACAGCAGCGCGATGATGTCGGCTCCGGTGGAGCTGTCCAGGTTGCCGGTCGGCTCGTCGGCCAGGACCACTGCTGGGGTGTTGATCAGGGCCCGCGCGATCGCCACCCGCTGCTGCTGCCCACCGGACAGCCGGGTGGCCAGGGTGTTCTCCCGGCCCTGCAGACCCACCGACGCGAGCAGCTCAGTAGCGCGCTGCTTGGGCTCGAAGCTGGTCTTGAACGGCAGCACCGGGGCGGTGACGTTATCTAACACGGTCAGCGTCGGCAGCAGGTTGAACCGCTGGAACACGAACCCGACCCGGCGCCGGTACCCAGCCAACGCGTTGCCCCTCAGCGCGGTGACCTCGACACCGGCGACGATGATCGTCCCGGCATCGGGTGCGTCCAAGGCGCCGATCAGGTGCAGCAGCGTCGACTTCCCCGACCCGGACGGCCCGGCCAGCGCGGTGACCCCACCGGCGGGGACATCGAGGCTGATGCCGTCGGCCGCGGTGATCGTCGCGTCCAGGGTGGCGAAGCTCTTGCGCAGGTCGCGGACCTGGATCAGCGCTGCCGGATCGGTGGGGTGCCCGCTCGAGCCAGTGGTCCCCTGCTGCTGCGGGGAGGGTGGGGTGGGTCGTCTCAGCCGCACAGGCCCGGCTCCTGGTTAGTCATCGCTTGGCGGGTCATTGCTCGCTGAGCAGCAGGGCGGTCGGTAGCCGGCGCAGCAGAGCGACGGGGACTGCGGCCGCGGTCATGGCGATCACTATCCCGGTAGCAGTGGCCAGGACGGCGGCGCCCACCACGGGTGTGCTGATCCCGCCGGCCAGGACCGCGGCGGCGGCCACGCCGAGGGCAGCTCCAGGCAGCGATCCGACCAGGGCGATACCGAGCCCTTCGACCAGAACCATCCGGGTCAGGTGCCGCTCGTGCCAGCCGACCGAGCGCAGGGTCGCGATCTCGGGCCCGCGGTCGCGGATGTTGAGATAAAGCACGTTAGCCACTCCAGCTGCGGCCAGAAGCAGGATCGCGGCGGTGGCGGCATAGTCGGCTGTGCGGGCTTGCACGGTCACGGCGTCACCGAGCAGGGTGCCGACCACGGCGCCTTGGAAGGCCACGGTGATGGCCAGCAGCAGGGTGAACGCGGCGACGGCGATGAGCAGCCCGGACGCGGCGACCGCGACCCGGGCCTTGGTGCGGGCCAGGTTGACCAAGCCCAGGGCAGCAACGCTACGCGGGGTGCGGGCCGAGCGGGGCGCGGACACCGCGGGTCGGACCGCTTCCATCGGCTGAGCGCGAGTGGCTAACCCTGCCGGTACTGACCCGGCCAAGAGCGCCACCAGCAGCGCGGCCGGCACGGCCAGCACAGCCCTGGCCGAGGACACCGGGGTCCCCAGGGCGGCGCCCAGGAGCAGCGAGAGCGCCGCGGCCGCTAGGCCGGCGGCGGCGGCGACCACAACGAGCTCGGTGAGCACGAGGGTGAGCAGGTGCGATCGGTGCCAACCCGTACAGGCCAGCACCCCCAGCTCGGTGCGCCGCGCACGGACCGAGCTGACAGCGGCGTTGGCCACGGTCAACGCGCAGACCAGCAGCACCAGCACGAACAACACCAACGACTTCTTGTCCACCGCCTTCAAGATCGCGACCGCGACGCCCTTCTTCAACCAGTACTGCGCCAACGACAGCTCCGGGCGACCGTACCTGCCGGGCGGCAGGGTCAGGGTCCGCGCGGTCGGCGAGGACCCCACGGTGACATCGACCTGCAACCCGGTAGCCGCGACGATCCGCTGCGCCGCCAACCGGACCCTCTCCCGGGAGATCGGGTCCACCCCGCTCACCCCGGCCACCCCCACCCGGACCGCGGAGATCGGCGCGGCGGCGGTCGTGGGGTCCCACCCGCCGGTAGTCAGCAGCGGCAGCGCGGCCAACGTCGTCAACATCAACGGTGGTGGTTGCACGAACCCACCGATATTCGGCGACGGCGCCAACTCCTTGTGGCCCAGCAGCCGCTTGGAACGGGCGTCGGCGCCGCTGGTCGGTGCCGGGGAGTACCCGGACAGAATCCGCGAGGTCAGCTCCCGCAGCCCGGTCAACTTGCCCGGGTCAAAGGTTCCCCGGCGCACCAAGGTCGCGGGCTGCACGTCGCCGCCAGGCTTGTCGGGATAGAGCACGCTTTGGGTCATGGACCGGTTGCTGGTGTCATCCGAACCGGGGACCAGGCGCGGGTTCAGACCGAGCGCGAACCGGCTGTAGTGAGGCGTGCCGGCGACCCGGACCTTCTCGCCCGACAGCAGCGGGCCGCTGACCTGGGTGTACCAGTACACGTTGCCGGTCAGGCCGTCGTCCCCATGACCGGGCACGGGCTGCAGGCGCGTCAGACCCTGCAGCAACTTCGGGTAGGCCTCTGCGGCGGTGATCACCCGACGCGAAACCACCGACCCGGGGACGGCGGCTAACGCGGTCCTGGTCGGCGCCGACTTCAAGCCCCGTTCGATGATCCCGGCCGCGGCGGGGTCGAGCCTGGACAGCGTCACCGTGGCGTTGACTTTGGTGGCCGGCGAGGGCGCGACCAGCACCGGGACGGCGGCCTTGCTCATGGTGAGCTCGTTGGTCAGCGGCGCCCCGACCAAACCCCTGCCCGATGTGACCGCGCCGTCCAGACCGTCCAGCAGGTCCTCCTGCTTGGGGTCAACGGCGGCCAACACGACGGGCAACGGGAAGGCCAGCTCCTGCCCGACCAGCGCCTTGGACCAAACACCGTACGCCGGCAACCCTCCCGAGGTCCGGGAGAAGCAGTTGATCAATGGTGGGGCATCGGACACGTTCTTCGGGACCGCCAGCACAGCGTCGGGACACACCGCACGCGCCGACGACCCCGCCCTCGGAGTTCCCCCCTCGAGAAACATCCCCGTTTCCGGCAAACTGCCCTCGTTCGGTGGCAACCTCTGCGAGGTCAGATAGGTGTAGTTCGGTGCGGTCTTTACCTTGGACAGCCCGTTGTCGTAGGACCAGGTCACATCCATCCGTGCCACACCTGAGCCCCGTGCCGGCAGGGCGGCGAGCATGTCCACCGGCAGCTCCAGCGGCAGCACCATCGACCCGACCATCGCGATCGGCGCGGCCACCGACACCCCCGGTGTGGCCTTGACCTGCCGCCACTGATCCAACGTGATGCCGCCGTACACACCGGTCAAGAACCCCGGCTGCACCAGCCCCTTCGCCGACTCCAACTCGCTCCGCGACCCTGCCGGGCGGACCAGGATGTCGTACAACCCCCTCGCATGCGCCCGGACCGTGCCCACCGTCTGCAACCGGCTCGCCGCCGACGACGCGGTCAGCACCGTGAACCCCCCCGCCGCGACCAGAATGGCCAGCCCCATCGCCAACGCCCGCCCACCACGGTGACGCAACTGGCGAAGCACCAGACGCAGCACAGCGACTCCCCACACACGCGGACTCTCAGCCACGAACGAGCGTAGGGCCAGACACCGGTGCCCAGGAGTAACAATTCGGCAGCCCGCCGCTGGTCCCGTGCCGCGCGCCCCCCAACCGGCGCTCTCCTACGGGACGCGGAAAACCTCCAAAGGGTTTGCAGGAAGCGCAGTACGACCAGGCTTGAGTCTGTCCACCGACACCCACGACCCCGCTACAGGCGGGGTCCTCGCCGTGGGCCGTGCGGCGGCCCCTGCGGCGGTCGTTGCCGGCGCCGGTCGTCCTCGTCGTCGGCAACTTCGGGGCGACGGGTCCGGGGCGCCGTGGTTGCCGACGACCCGGGGTGGACGCTGGTCCGCTGCGCGCTGGTGACCCGCACGCCCTCGGCTGCCCGCCGCGCCGCGGCGGCTTGCACAGCGCGGTCCTGGCTTTCCCGGAGCCTGGTCACGGCATCGGACAAGGCCGCGAGCTGGGCGAGCAAGGCCAAAAGTTGTTTGGTCTCGTTCCGTCCGACGAACCGCGCGGACGCCAGCAGCACCGACGCGGCCCGCAACCCCTTGCCCGCGCCCGAGGCCTGAGGCACCCGCCCCCACAGCTCCCTGGCGGCCCGGTCGTACTCCCCCGCCGCCGCGGTCAGCGGCCCACCGCGGCGGCCCTCGACAACCCGAGCGGCAGCGGACAGGAAGTCTGACGCGGCCCACGCCGCGTCCGCCGCGCCATTCGGGTCAGTGCCAGCGGCGGCGGTCACCTGCTCGGTCGCGGTAGCTGCGGCCGCGGTCGCCTGCTCCCAGATCCGGTCCCGTTCCTCCGGGGTGAGCCGGTGCCGGTCCTCCCCCACGAGGTCGCCCGGTATGCCGGCACCCCCTGCTGGCACCGAGGTGGAATCAGTCACCGGCTCCGACCGCTCCGCTGTGGAACGGCCGCCGGCGGCGGCACTCTCCGGGGGGATGGCCAGCTCCCAGCGGCGCAGCAGCTTCGGCAACGTCAGGTCCGCGGCCAGCTTCCCACCGCCGAAGTAGATCGGCTTCCCGGCCGGGTCGCTCTGCCCCGGCAACGCGACCGAGTACCCGGTCACCTGCCCCGGGGTGCGTTCGCTGAACCGCTCCCGGACCATCACCCCATCAGTGCGCAACCGGTCCAGGAACTCGCCCAGGCTGCTCGAACCGGCGGCGGCGGTGCGCACCGAGCGGCGCAGCGTGTCCCGGACCGGCTCCCGATCTCCCTGCCGCTCCGCCTTCGCCGTCTCCGCATACGAGGGCCGCTTCGCCGCGGTCCGATCAGAGGCCGCGGTCACGCTCAGCCCGTACTTCTCCTCCACCGCCCGAGACGCCTCCCCCGCCCGCCAGAAGTCGTTCCGCGGGAACACCCGCCGCCCGTCCTGCCGCGCCAACGTCACCACCACGTGGATGTGGTCATCGGCGTGCCGGACCGCGACCCACCGCGCCCCCAAGTCGTCACCCCTGGGGGCGAGCCCCATCTGGTGGACGTACTCCCCCGGGATTGCC
>JAABUK010006487.1_pt1 | contig 17439 bp, 23 predicted proteins | sample 5559141 | NCBI WGS metagenome assembly JAABUK01 (sample SAMN10711869, study PRJNA513367) | rock metagenome | isolation source: Antarctica rocks | place: Antarctica: Victoria Land, Pudding Butte nord | collected 2016-01-03 | reverse complement strand
AAGGAACGCTACGCCGCGTCCGGGACTTCGCCCGGAAGCGGTGGCCCCTTCGGGGCAGCTCTGGTCACCGGTGGCAGGTCGTCTTAGGTTTCGTAGATGGTCGATGAATTCAGTGAACGGTACGGCGAGCTGCTGACCGGCAGCTATGACTGCGTTGACCGGATCGTGCTCAACGCCTATTACCCACTCGGGCACAACCCGGGCGGGTTCCGGGTCTGGTGGCGGCGTTGGCATGAGGAGAGCGACGAGCAGCTGGACAACGCGCATCTGATGCGGCTGGCCGGCCGGTTCGCCCGCCGCGTTCGCGCCTGGGCCGAGGCACACCAGGTGCCGGTGATCGACTGCAAGGCCGAGGAGCGCAAGCACCGGATCGCCGAAGAGTACTTGCGCGATCACACGGTCGGGGTGGGCGTGTTCCTGATCCTGGTAGCTCGTGCGCCGGCCACCGTGTGGAAGGTCAGCCGCACCAGGGCCGGAGTGATCCGCAACCTGGACAAGACCCGGCAGTTCGTCAACCACTACTCGTTCCACATCATGGACCCGACCTTCGGGCACATGACGATCAAGATGAGCGGGCATCCGCCGTTCGGGGCGCAAGTCATCCTCAACGGCCACGAGTACGTCGCGGCCACCGCGCAGTCGGCCGGCATCGACTTCACCAAGGAGGGCAACTGCTTCACCCGGATCGATGAACCCGAGCGCCTGGCTCAGGTCGCAGACACCTTGTCCCAACCCGGGACGATAGGGCGGCTGAGCCAGGTCATCGACCGCTGGATCTACAGTGCGTGCCTGTGCTTCGGGCTCGACCTGGACGAGCAACACCGCAGCGGCTTCGGCTACGCCTACTCGGTCTATCAGGTCGAGTACAGCCGCAACCTGATCTTCGCCTCCGGTGCGGTGATGGAGCGAGCGTTCGACAGCATCGTCGACCGGACCCGGGCCCGGCTGGACGTGCCGCGGCTGCGCACCCTGTTCGGTGTAGGGCAACGCCCACGTCGGAAAGCCGGAGCCGACCTGTCGCCGCGGCAGGCAGTCGTGATCGAGAGACCTCGGTGGAACCTCACCCTGTTCAAGGTCCACTTCGGACTCTTGACGCTCAAGGGGTACACCAAAGGCGAGCACGTGCTGCGCTTCGAAGCGATCGTGCACAACACCAAAACCCTGCACACCGGCCGGGTGCTCGAGAAGTTCCCCACCATCGTCGCCCGCCTGGCCGGCATGGTCGACCGGTTCACCAGCATGCTCGACTGCGTCGACGTCGGCTTCCTGCCCGACGGCATCCTCGACCAGCTGCCAACACCCTCCCAGATCGGCGCCACCCACACCGGCGGCCTCGACATCAACAAGCCCCGCACCCGCGCAGCGCTGGCCGCCGTGCTCGCCCTGGCCGTCTCACCCGACGGGTTCACCGTCGCCGACCTCGCGGCCAAGGTCCACTCACTCACCGGCCAAAGCAAGGACGACTACACCGTCCGGCAAGCCGCCTACGACCTGCGCAAACTCCGCGGCAAACACCTCGTCGTCAAACCCGGCCGGACCCGCCGCTACCACGTGCCCGGGCAGGCCGCCCGCACCATCGCCGCCCTGCTCACCCTGCGTGATCACGTCATCGCCCCCATCCTCGCCGGCGTCCGCCGACCCGGGCCCGGACGACCCCCGAGCACACGCACCCGCATCGACCGCGACTACGAGAACCTCCGCACCGGCATGCGCACCCTGTTCCACGACCTGGCGATCGACGCGGCCGCATAGACAACAAATTGTCGATCACATGCCGCAAGCGCCTAGGGGAGCCACCTGACGTTGACACAGCCACCCCGGGGAGCTTGAGCACCTCGTCGTCATCCGCGAGTCCGTCACGAGAGCGTCTTCTACTTCCACCCGCTGTGCAGCGTCGGGAGAGTCGACGAGTGGCTGGTCGGCAATCACTGACCGCGCGGCGCGACAGAACCGGGCACGGAGGGCGAGCCCTCTGCTTCAGGCGGGTTCGCGGTCGGCGGCGAGTCGCAGAACGCGCCGGATCGCGGGCCAGGCCAGCTCGCCGAGCCGTTGAGGGCCCCCCTCGTCCCCGCCCACCTGGTAAGGACGGTTCAGGTCCGGCGGTACTTCGCCCGGCAGCACGACGGGGTGCCCGGCACGATGCTCTTCGATGACGACCGTGCCCAGTCCCGCTCGGTCGCGACAGGCAGCGATGTGCCGTGCTGCCGCGCCGCTCGGCCACACCTTGTCGTCACCGCCGACGACGAGGACGAGGTCACCGGCGATGCGATCGACAGGAATCGTCGCAGCCTCGACAACGTCCGCGTCGACCAGGGCACGGCTGTGCTCATAGCACTCGACGAAGGCCGGCATCGACGACGGCGGCTGCCACGCGCGGTCGAGCGGCACAAACGGGATCGGGTCGCCTTGGTACGTCCACTTGCTACGCCGGGGATCGTCGTTGTGCCCGTGCTGCCCCTCCCAGGCGACATCGGTAGGCGCAAGGGCGACTACCGCGTCCACGCGCTGATCGAAAGTCGCGGTCAGCAGCGCAGCCTCGGCTCCGTAGGAGTGACCCATGAGCACGACGCGGGCGCACTCAGCAGCGAGTAGCTCGCTCGCCTCGATGAAGGTCTCCAGCGGGATCTCGCACGGCACACCTGGCTGCCCCTCACCGCCGAACCAGCGCAGCGCCAGGGCCGTCACGCCGTGCCCGGCGAGCATGTCGGCGCGGCCCACGTCCAGTCGTCCACTCGATCCGGCGGCGACGACAATCCCCGTGCCCGTCGAGCGCTCATCGTCGGGACGCGCCCAATGAACGTTCGATTGGTGAAGGGTCATCGACTGCTCCTCTGGTGTAGCTGCCATGCCTCAATCACCCTACTTTCGCGGCACCTCCGCCAACGTCCTCAACTCGCCGGGCCTGCCCGACCCTCAGGGCTCACTCGGCCGTCATCGATCTGTCAAACCGCTGGTCAGCGCCCTGCATCGCTGACAGATCACACGACTTCCTACAGGAATGCTGACGGCATGCGACAGCCGCTGTGGGATCTCAAAAGTCGTGTCCACATCTCAAAACCGTGTTCCACGGCATGTCCAGATCTCAAAACTCTGTCCAGGGCGCGGACCCCGCAGGCGGACGACCACTCGGGTCGTCTTGGCGCCGCGGCGGCCTTGGGCGCCCTTAAGGGGATCGTCCTACTCCAGCGGGGCTTCGGGGAGAACAAGTAAGCCGAACTCGCGCTCGGCCTCGACGATGAGGTCGTCCGGGATCGGGCTCGGCTTTTCGGCGCTGAGTGCCGACTCGGCCGAGGAGAACAGCGCCACCGAGATCAGACGAAAGCCCGGGTCGTGACGGGCGAAGTAGCGGATGCCGTCGAAGACGTTCTCGACCAGCTCGGCCGCGAGCCGCCCTGAGTCGCCGTAGTCCGGTCCCACCGACACCTCGGGGATCGCTCCGAGTTCGCCGAGCAGTTTGCGGTCGGTGAGGTCGGCGATGAGCAGCGGCCGGGAGATCACCACCTCGGTCAGTGCCCTCTCGGCGATCAGGGTCTCCGAGATCGGGTTGGTCCGGCCGAACACCTCCACGTAGGCGGTCAGGCGGTCGACCCCGAGGTAGCAGGTGCCGAACTCGGTTCCCGATCCCAGTGGCGGGTCGAACCGGCCGGAGGTGTTGCGCGAGAAGTACACCGCGCCCTTGTCCGCACGATGGATGCGGTACAGGACCTGGCCAACCCCGGAGTTGTACCTCGGAATGCGCCGGGCGATCTCGGCCAGTCGGTCTGGATTGACCCCGCTCACTGGCCCAGCCTGGATGCGGTGACCCGTGCGCTAAAGATCAGCAGCTCGTCCCCATCGCCGCCGCCCTTGCCGAGGTACTCGACCGGCGTCAGGTTGTGCAGCTCAGGCTGCCGCGTCTGCGCCCAGGAGGCGACGGCATACGGCTGCAGCGAGCCCATCTCCTCGACCCAGGCAGTGAATGCGGCAGCAACGCTGAGGCGGATACGGACTGGCTCGGCGCTCAGGTCGAACTGCCAGATCGGGTAGAAGGTCGTGCCCTTGCCGGGCAGTCCCAGCATCGTGCCGCTGGCCACCCGCTTGGCCAGGGCCTGTCGGGTGATCCCCAGCATCTCCACCAACTGGGCCGTGTCGAATCGCTCCCCCGCCACGTCGGCCCAGATCTTAGGCGCAAGCGCGGCGCCGACGACACGGCCGCCGAGCTGCTCGGCCTGATTGGGCCAGAGCGAGTCGAGCATGTGGCTGGGTAGCGCGTCGAGACGTTGGCGGAACCCCCGCGCGAGGGCCTCGCGCATCTCGTCGGCATGGGTAGCGGTCATACCACCAGTGTGCGTCAACCCGTCAACCGCGTCAACCCGTCAACCGCAGTGACAGGTCATCGGGCGGCTCCCGTCGGGATCCGACTGGAAGGCCCACCCCTGCAGCGTCACGAGTCCCGACTTGGCCAGGAAATGCTGAGCGAGGGCGTGGTCCACGGGTCGATCCAGGTCCCCCCTTTGGCTCCGACGCGGACCACAAGGTCCTCCGACGGCTCCACCACGCAAGTCTCGACCCTCTTGTCACGAGGACCGCTCAGGGATCCCCTCGCGAGACGGGACGATGCCCATCTCGCTGCTAAGCACGCCGGGGGTGGTGCCCTGATCGAAGAAGGGAAATGCCAATGAACCAAGTTGAGCCACGTCTCCTCTCCGAGATGGAGAGTCGGCCATTCGCCTTGTACGAAGAACATCGCGAGTCCGACGACGCCATCGAGATCATGATTCCGATCGGGCACTACCCTCTACTCGCGACACTCGTTCCAGACCTCGACTACAGCCAGCACGGTCTCGAGCAAGTGGATGCCCTACTCGAGGGTCATCGAGGTACAGAACCGTCGGAGCCCTTAGCTCACGACGTCGCGTTCTACCTCTGTGACTGGCTCGTGGCGAACGAGGGCCTCAAATGGCGTCTACGGGGAGACGGCCTCGCCGAACTGCAGCTCAACGAGCAAGGGGCTCTTGCCGATCCCTATCGTGCGATCCTCACCTCGATCGAAAATCGGCAGCCGCTTGCTCTCCGATTCATCGAACACTGCCAAGGCATGATCCGCAGGTGACTCCGCGAGGAGGTAGGGCAACGACGCCCGTCGAGCAGCCGTTCCAGCGCGAGGAGGCCGCGCTTGCTCGAACCTCCCACGGCGACGTCACGACGTTCGAAGAGGGCGTCGGCGACTGGCCTTCCCCGTCGCAGATGAGGATCGGGCTACGGGACGTGACGGGTGCCACGAGAACCGGGACTTCCCGTCGGCGGCACCGCCGCGGTGGCCCATCGGCGGGAAGACGCGAGCTGGCTGTGGAGGGGCTACTGAGTTGGGTCCGGTGGTTTCCGCAGGCGTCGTAGCAGTGCGGCTGCGGGTCGGTGCCAGGGCGTGGTCGACGATGATGCGGTGTAGGCGCTGGCGAGCACGACGACGGAGCCGAGGAGTTGCAGGGCTGTGGGCTGCTCGCCGAGGGCGAGGGCGGACAGGATGAGGGCGCCGACGGGGGTCAGCATGAGTAGCGCCGCGCCGACGGTGCTGCTCAGATGTGGGGTTGCCAGCGCGACGAGCAGCCAGCCGAGGACCTGGCCGCAGACCGCGGTGAGCGCTAGCCAGACCAGCGGCGCCCATCCCGGCGCCACCGTCACCCCGTGCTACAGTGCCCCGGCGATGATCGAGACGATGGCCGCTGCGGCGATGACGTCGCGGTAGGACTGGACCACCTGTCCGGTGTGGCCGCCGCGGCGTAGCAGGAACAGAAATCTTGAGTAGCTCAGCGCGGCCAGGATGGCGTGGATGGTTCCCGCCGTCGGGTCGCTGCCGGCGGCTCCGGTCTGAAAGACACCGCCGGTGAGCAGGATGCCGGCCACCATGAACGGCAAGCTCACCAGGAATCGGCGCCCGACCCGCTCCCGGTCGATGAGCAGGGCCAGTAGCGGGACGATGACAACTTGTGCGTTGACCAGGACGGTGGACAGGCCGGCGCCGACTTCGTAGATCGCTTGGGTCCAGAGCAGCGCGTCACCGGCGAACAGCACTCCCGCGAGCACCGCCATTGCGCGGCGGCGCCGCGACAGGCCGCCGTGGCGGCGCCGCTCTCGGAGGGCGAAGGGCCACAGCAGCGGCAGCGCGAGCATGCACCGGAAGAATGTCGCCGTGCCTGGCGAGGTCCCGGACAGGTCGATGAAGATGGCCGAGGCGGACACGCCGAGCGCGCCGAGCGCCATTCCCGCCCGCGGCGACAGCCGCCCGGTAGGTGGGGTCCGCTCCGGGGTTGCCGGGTCAGCGGCCATCAGGGCATCGAGTCTCGGTGGCGATCACCGGCAGCACTGCTCCTAACGGCCTCACGGCCTCCAATACATTAGCCCTGTCTGACCGTAGGCTAATTACCACAGCAGAACAAGACCATTAAGATGATGGATGTGCCCTCGACCCGCTCGCGCGCTGCGACGATCCCGCTGATCGCCGGGCGACCGGTGCTGGACCTGGTCAACACCATCTCCTGGCGCGGTGAGCCGGCGCGCAGCGAAGATCACTTGCACGACGCCGCAGACTGCCTGACCTGGGCCGCACGCTCCGGCGTGCTGACCGATGCCGAAGCTCAGGAACTGGCAGGCCGACTGGAGCAGCATGTGGGGGAGGCACGAGCGCTGACCACGGGGCTGCGCGATCTGCGGACCGCCGTCACGGAGGCCATGGTGCCGCCCACAACGGCGGCGGTGGAACGCGTCGAACCGCTGATCTTGGAAACCCTGGCCCACAGCCACCTGGTCCCCGACGGCAGTCACGTCGCCGACCACGAGCGCTACCACTGGGCAGTAAGCAGCCTGGACCACCACACTCCACGCCGGCGGCTCACCCTGGACTTACTGGACCTGCTCAGTTCTTCCCACGCTCGCGTCGGCATCTGCGCCGACAACGCGTGCCAGTGGGTGTTCCTCGACGCCAGCCGCGCCCAGAACCGCCAGTGGTGCGACTCCAAAGACTGCGGCAACCGCCACCGTGTCCGCCGCCACCAACAACGCCAGGCCCCAGCCACATCCCAGGCGGACATGCCCCTCGGATGAGGAAGAGTCAGCCAGCGCAGCCGCCGCCCCCGGCGGCGGGCTCACGATGTTGTGCCGTAGAGCGATCCGCCAGTGCGACCCGGCATGGGTGAGCAGTGGAAGCGGTCGCTGACCTGAGCTCGCCCGTGTGCGGGACGCCAGGTCGGTACCGGTGTCCGGCTGTGCGCTCAGTCGCCGGCGGGAGTGATGCCCGCCGTTTCCGCCATGAGCACCACCGCCCTCTGCGGCGGTCGCGACGGTGCATGAGATTCGACGCTCGCACCCGAGCCAGGAACCCAGTGCGTTAGACGCGCAAGCTGGGATCCGTGCCGAGGCGCCCCGAGCCCGAAACGGCCAAGTGAACCGAGGCGGTTCAGAGTTAGGAATTCAGTGCGTTCTCGATGCTTGCGAGCTGCGGATCGCGTAGGCCCACGGTGTCTGTCTCCCACATTGCGTCGGGGTAGATCACGTGGCCCGTCATCCAGGGCTCGTGTCGTGAGAGCGTCGAGACCTGGAAACCGGGCCCCGGGATTCGCAGCGATGGACGGAGGAACTCCAGCGAAGCGCCGGACACGAAACCGTGCCGGCTGTAGTAGTTCGGATCGCCTTCGAGGAAGACTGCGGTAACCCCCATCTGGTCCGCAGCCTTGAGCGCCTCCTCGACCAGCCGCGTGCCGATGCCTTGACGATGACGTTCGGGTGCGACCGCTAGCGGCGTGAGCATCAGCGCGGTCACCAGCCTCTTCCTCGCGTCGATCCATGCCTTGCTCAGCTGGACGTGCCCGACGATCCCATCGTCATCGGCGATGAGACTGATCCGCGTTGCACGAGTCTGGTTGAGGGCGCGGATCATTTGGACAACGCGGCCGTCGGGCTCTTCGCCAAAGGCGGTAGCGACGACCGTCTCGATTGCTGATTGCTCTGAGGCTCGCGCGGCACGGATTTGCATACCGACGACGGTATCGATCCTGGGACAGCCTTGCGCGGGCCGCACCAGGATCGCTCTGTGCGTCCCGCACCAGGATCCTCCAATCGGACGGCTGGTGACCCGGAGACCACCGCCGCCGACCGGGCCGGCCAGGTGCTCAACGCCGTCGCCTGGGTCGCCGCCCGGCTCAGACGTTAGGTCCGCTCCCGCAACGTGAGGTCCGTTAGGCGCCTGAACTCCCGGGGCGGTCGCGATCAGGCGGGTGGGTCCCACAGGTCGTGCTCGGTGCAAAAGCGTTCGACCTCGCCAAGCTCCACGTCGGCCCGCTCGGCTGCATGAGTGACGTGGCCGGCGATCCACCAGTCGGCTCCGGGTAGTCCGGCCGAGAGGTAGGCCCGGGTCCCTGGGTGCCAGCCTTGCTGGCGGTGGCGCGGCATGGCGAGGACCTCGCCGTGGGCGGGCTCCCACATTCGGACTTGGTCGCCGGCTGCGCCGAGCACAACGGCGTCATACCAGCGGAACATGACCACCGGGGTGTCGTCGGCGGCGGTGGTCAGGGCGACCAGGTGTCCTGGTGAGACCCGCTCGACGCGCGGGGTCGGGAACGCCCTTGCGTACCGCGCCCAGGTGGGTCGGCCCTCGATGAGGACCTCGCACGCGTCCTCCTCTGATCGCAGCACGATGCCACGGCCCAGCCGGGCCTGGCCGTCGTCTTCGCGGGCTGCGGAGGCGCTGCCGGGTCGCCCGGCGGCCACCTCGCGGTCGCCGAGATGGTCGTAGAGGAAGCGTTCGGCACTCTCGCGCTCGGAGGCCGGCACGTCTGCGTGACCTCCGGGGTTGATGTGCAGGCGCTTCTCGCGCGAGCCAATCGCTGTGAACAGGGCCAGGGCGTCTTCGCGGGCGACGAGCTCGTCGTCCCACTGCACGACCAGCTGCACCGGCACAGTGATGCGAGCCGCGCCGTCGGTCAGACCGTGCTGGCCCACCAGGCCCAGCACAGCGGCGTTGATCCGCGGCTCGCTGGCGACCAGAGGCACTCCGATGCCTGCGCCAAGAGAAAACCCGACGAAGCCGACCGACGGCGAGGCCAGGCCGCTGGCGTCCAGGGCGTCAAGCAGCGATCGCCACTCCGGGACCGCGTCGGCCGCGATGTCGGCATTCAGCTTGGCGACCGCGGTCGCCGGCGAGCCGCCGGCTACAGCGGCGCGCAAGGCTGCGAGGCTGGCATCGAGCCGCGCAGAGCGCGATCGCCCGGCGTGGCCGGGGGCATCCAGCGCAGCCACGGTGAACCCGTAGGAGTCGACGTATCGGCGGGCGCGCGAGAGCACCGCGGGGTGGGCGGCGTGCTGCCCACCCCCATGGGCAAGCAGCACGAGCGGGCCTGGGGGCCTGCCTGCGGATGGTGAAAACAGCATGCCGGGCGCATCGCCAACGGTAAGCCGGCGTTCGCGTACACCGTCGATGACGGCGTCGGAGAGAAAGTCCATGTCGGGGCCCCTTCGGAGTGTGGAACGGCACCCCGGCGCCCAGCGACGTCAGCTCACGCAGACCTCGAGGCGGGACAGGACACCGTGCAAGCAACAGCTGGCACCGGTATCACCTCACGGCGAAGGTACACCCCGGCAGAGCGCTGTCGTGGTCTCCCCAGACGAATGAGGCCGGGTCCTCACACTTCGACCAGTTCGCCGGACGTTCATGGTCATGTCCCGGTTGACGATGGTCAACTGACACGGCGAGCGATCGGTCGGGGTCGTGCGTTGACTACCACGCGCCCGCTTGCTGCGTCGGGGGGTCGTGGTGGCCAGACCAGATTGTGTCAAGAGCGGCAGGTCAGCGGGAGCAGCCAGCACTCCAGGATGCGGTTGGACGTCACGCGATAGAGCCCGAGCGTGGACCAGTGGCGCTCGACGCCGTTGACGGTGGCCTCGGTGCGGCTGGCGACGCGCCTGGGCGGCGAGCTGCCGCCGTCGGCTTGGCGGCAGCGACGAGAGGTCGACGTGCCCGGCCTGGACCTCGACGAGCCGCTCGTACTTGGCGACCTGAGCGAGCGCGCCCTTGACGCCGACCCGACCCGTGCGCAACCACATGATCTCAGACACTTTGAGCTCCGGGTCGACCTCGAGCAGTCGGTCGAACTTGCCGCGGCGCGACAGCGGTAGCTGCTCGGCGAGCCGGTCGGCGATCAAGGCCCTGCGAGGCCTCGCGGGCAGCACCGATCATGCGCCCGAGCACCCAGACCGAGGGGCGCAGGATTCCGACGCGCACACATGCTCGGCGAGCAGGCTCATCGGCGCGCTCGGGCGCTCATGCTCGACCGCCCGCTCGGCAGGCCATTCGGCGGTCAGCGTGGGCGTCGGCGGTGCCGGAGGCTCAGTCCGGGCGATGACCCACCGGGGCAGCTTCTGCGCTTGAACCGAACGCCGAGCGTCCTCCCTCTCGACTCCTTGAGCCAGAGCCATTTCCGACTGCACGTCCTGCCGCACATTCGATCAGTTAAGGTCGGCCGACTCCCGCAGCCGGGAAGCGGTGCCCTTCGCAAGCCAGCAGCCGGGAAGCGGTGCCCTTCGCAAGCCAGCAGCCGGGAAGCGGTGCCCTTCGCAAGCCAGCTCTCGAGTATTGATGGCCGAGGGTCAGCCGAGATTAAAGGTGCCAGCCGCGCGTGGCGTCCCGCTCGATCACCGTCGTGCGCAGGCCGAATGGCTCGGGTGTCACGCCGCGGATCCAAAGCTCTACGCGGGCGACGTCGATTGTTACGAATACAGCGCTCGATCGATCCGGCCCGGCAGGAAAAAAGGAATTATAGTGGGCCGTCCAGCGCCTGCGGATCTCGGGCTTGCCCTCGGCAAGGCTGGCTTTCCCGGCGAGCGCGACAAAGGCGTCGTCGGGTTCGTGCTGGACGATGACGGAGGCGTGGCCGACACGGCGGATGTCGGCCACCTTGGGTGAGCGGCCGTCGGTGATGAAGCGGAGCGTCCATTCATCCTCATCGGCATCGCGCGGCACCCGGCCCATTGGCCGGGGCCTGATACCGCCCTCGCCGGTGGCGGTGAGCAGCCAGCAATAGGGCCCCCTTCCGATTGTCTCGGCCACGGCGTCAAGCAGCCGGTTCACATCGGCGGCATTGCCCGCAAGCGGCATTTTCGAACCCCTTTGGTTGGTTGTCCGTAGAGCTTGCCTGATGTAGACTCTACAGTCTAGACCGAGTAGTCTACCGGTGTGGGACGCGCATTGTTCGACACCGGTAGATTCCTGGCGGCGGGCCGATCGCTCGCTTGCGAACGAGGGCCCGCCGCCGTGACGGTCGATTCGGTGACCGCGAGGCTGAAGGCGTCAAAGGGCTCGTTCTACTACCGCTTTGCCTCGCGCGACGCGCTGCTCGGCGAACTGTGGCTGGCCACGGTGCTGTCCTACCAACGGGGTTTCGCGGCCGCCATCGACGCCGGCGATGGACTTGCCGCCGCGCTCCACACGCCAGCGTGGGCACGCCTACATCTGGATGACGCCCGGCTGTTGCTGCTCTACAGCCGCCACGACTTCGTTCAAGGAGATTGGCCGGCAACGCTGAAACGCGGCGTGGCCGATCAGGCGCAGCGTTTCGAGTCCTGTCTTGAGTGCTTCGCGCGGCAGGCCTTCGGTCGCGCTGGCCCGGCAGAGCTCGGGCGCGCCACCTTCGTGCTGGCGGAGGTTCCAATCGCCGCCGTGAGGGGCCATCTCAAGCGCCGCGAGCCGCCCCCTCTATTGGTCGATGAACTAATCGCGACCACCTATCGCGCGATCGTCCAGCCGCCGTACCACCGAGCCTCGCGCATCGTCAATGACCGCGACTAATACTAAGCGTTGGCAAATGTCTGGCTGCTGTCGCCACCCAAGATGGAGGTCCACGAATGAGGCTCCCGAACACCGCGCACACCTCCCGGCCCTGGAGGATCCACGAGCTCACCCGCGACTTCCGGCTCGAGGACGTGTGGGCGCTACCGACGCCCGGCGGCCCGGACGACTTCCCGTACCTGGTGCAGGGGATGACCTCGCGCGACCCGTCGCGAGGCTCCCACCACGCCGCCCGCGCGCTCTGGGCGATGCGGTGGAAGGTCGGAGAGCTGCTCGGCTGGGACGACCTGGACGCCGGCCTCGGCGCCAGGGTGCCGACGCTGCGCGACCGGTTGCCGGTGGATCTGCGCGACGGCCCATTCGGCCCGGACTTCGACGCCCTCCCGTTCACCTCGCTGTACCTGCTCGACGACGAGTTCGCCGCGGAGATCGCCAACCGAACCATGCACGGGGTCATGCACCTCGGCTGGGTCCCAGACCGGGCCGGCGGCTACCGCGGACAGATGGCCGTTCTCGTGAAGCCAAACGGACTGCTCGGGAACGCCTACATGGCCGCGATCAGGCCGTTCCGCCACCTGATCGTGTACCCGGCGGGGTTCCGACAGATCGAGCGTGACTGGCGGGCGGGCGCCAGCGATCCGACACCGACCCACTGATCAGCGGTGCTTCCGCCGTGTTGACGGCCGGCAGGTGCCAAAACTCGCAAACAACGCCGGCGGAGGTGAAGATGAGCATCGGTTTGGTGGCCTTCCACTACCCGAAACCCGAATTTCGCGATGAGATGATCCAGCGCGTCCATGCTGCCGCACGAGCCCTGGCCGAGGTTCCAGGATGCCTCGGAGTTCACTGCTGGGAGACTGTGGAGACCGGGGCAATCGTGACGAGCGGAACGTGGGAATCTGACGAGGCTCGACAGGCCGGATCCGCGACCGCAAAGGAGGCGGGTGTCGACTTCGCCTACGACGATCGACAGCTACGACCATGGGATGTGTTCCACCTGTCGCCGGTCTAGGCCTTTGATCACGATCTGGTCGAAGCGGTCTCTGCCGGGCGACCCGTAGCGGGAACCATCACCGATGCAACCACTGTCCTGGCGTCGGCGAGGGGCGTGAGCACGGTCGGTCGTCCCATAGGACCGGTCCGGTGACGCCGTTCCGCACGGGGACGGCATACGGCACGGCGCTGGCGTCCCACTTCCTTGGAACTGAAAAGCACCGTGAGACGCCGTCAGTCGAGGCCAGCTGGGTTCCGAGTAGATCTGAGCAGTTGCTTGGCGCCTCAGATTGGCCGTGCAAAGTACAAGGCGGTCTCGTGGGCGACGTCCCCGTCGTAAAGACTGGTATCGAGACCCACGAGCTGAAAGCCCAGGGCACGGTAGGCCCGTACTGCCGGGATGTTCACGTTCTGTGTCTCGAGCCATAGTTGCCGTGCGCCGTTGCGACGGCCCATATCGGTGACCGCCTCCAGCAGCGTCCGGCTGACGCCGCGGCCGCGGTGCGGGCGATCAACGTAGAGATGCCACAGGATCTGACGTCGGTTCCAGGCCTGGTATGAAGTGGCCGCGAAGCCGACGATGCGCCCCCCTTCGACGGCCACCACATCGTCGGTCCACCTCCGGTCAGTCGAAGTCAGCTCTGCCGCGAAGCTGTTCGTCTTGGTGACCGGGGCGGGGACCGGCACCTCGGTCAGTTGCCAGCCGGCCTGCACCGGCTCGACGTGGACGATGACGTCGGTGGTGAAGGCGGCATCCAGCCGCGACAAGGCGTCGACATCGGTGAGCAAGTTGACCGGACGTACCTCCACACCGGCAGCGTACGAGGACGGGTTCAGCACTGACCCCACCCGCACGCTCACAGTGATCCGCTACGTCACAACAGCGCAAGGCTCCCCCGCCCGACCTGCGGCTGCAGCGTCCCGGACCTGGTGGCTACGCCTGGTCCAGGACCCCCGCCGTGAGCAGTGCTGGGTCCAGCGGGTCCGGGCGCACGCTGCGCCGGGGAACCTGTACGTCGTGGCCGTCGAGGTCTCGCAGCCGGACACTGTCCTGGTTTGCCGCGACGACCAGCCACGGCTGGTCCCGGCCGGTGCGGACCACCGTTGTCCCCGGCACCGGCAGGTGGCCCTCGACGGCGGTGGCGTGCACCACTCGCAGCGCGGTGCTGGTGGCGGCGTCCGCGGCGAGCTGCGCGGCGTCCTCGGGGTCCGCCATCCCAGGGACTGCCAACGTGAGCAGCACGTAAACCAACCGCTCCCCCACCTCAGCCATCAGCGACCCGCCCCGCCCGCGGTCTCGGGCTGATCTTCGTCCTGGTGCCGGTCTGTTCGGGCCGGGCCGGCCGCGGTCACCGGCTCCGGTGGCCGCGGCGGCAGGTGCCGGTACAGGCTGGAGCGGGTGATCCCGGTCTTGGCCACGATGTCCGCGATCGTGTCCCCCGCGGACCGCAGCTTCTCCGCGTACACCATCTGGGCCGGGGTGACCGTCACCGGCCGGCCGACCTGGCGGCCCTTGGCGACCGCGACCGACCGGGCGTGCGCCGCCCGCTCGATCAGGTAGGTGCGCTCCATCTGCCCGAACAACGCCAACAGCACCACCGCCAGCTGCGCCATCGGGTCGGCCGGGTTCGCCGAGTCGACCTTGATCGGGTCCGCCAGGTTCCGCACTCCCACTCCCCGCTCGGCCAGCTCGTGGATCAGGTTCAACGTGTCCCGGACGGTGCGGCCCAGCCGGTCCAAGGTGTGCACCACGACCACATCCCCAGAGCGGGCGTACCCCAGCGCTGCACGCAGCCCTGGCCGGTCGGTCGTGGCACCGGATTTCCGGTCCGCGTAGATCCGCTCCAGCGGGATCCCGTGCGCGGTGAGCGCGTCGATCTGCCGCTCCAAGTCCTGCTTGGACGTCGAGACCCGCGCGTAACCCAACTCCACCACCCGACCGTACAAAAAGTCGCACCCGTACGAGGCCGCCGACACGCCGTTGTGAGCACGGCTTCTGGGACGTGCCGGCGAGCGTGGCCAGGCACCGGCCGGCACGGCTCGCAAGGCCGTCCCACTTCCAAGGAACCGAGACACCAAACCGTGGCCCACATGACGCCCCCGTGCGAGAATCTCCACCGGGCAGGTCTACCGGGACACCCTCGCCGGTGCACCCCTGCTGACGTGCGACGTTCCCGCAAGGGGTTCCTCTTGCGAGACGGCTCTTGGTGCATCTTCCCAGGGTCAAACCCTGGCTGCCGCCCTCACCGAATCGACGATGGCGCCGATGGAGGTAGCGTCCGCGCGGGGTGCGTCCGGCCAGTCGGCGATGTTCACGCCCCAGTACTCGCGTGGAGTTCCCGGCCAGCGAGGTAGCAGATGAACATGCAGATGCGGGACCCTGTCGCCGTAGACGACCGAGTAGACGTGTTCGGCCCCCACGGCAGCCAGCGCCCGCGCCGCGCGAGCGGCTGCCGTCCCGACGGAGGCGGCCTCCTCATCGGTGAGGTCAGCAAGGCCGGCGGCATGCCGAAGCGGCTCGACGAACAGGTGCCCGCGGTAGACATCCGGCCCTGCCGGGTGGTGGCCCACGTAGACCAGGTCCGTTCGGAAGACCTCGATCGTGGGGTCCGCTGCTCGGTGTTTGGCGCAAACCAGGCACCCGCATGGCGACACGCCCGGGAGTATAGAGGCCGAGGGGCACAAGGTGAGATACGACTGGCATCCTGTGGCGCATGTCGGCGCGGATGAAGCGACGAGGGCGACTGGTCGAGCGTCTGGCCAGAGAACTGCCGGTGTGGGCCGGCGACCTCGCAGATCTTCGCGGCGTCTGCTTCGTCGGTTCCTACGCATACCGGCGCCCCAGGATGTCATCCGACGTCGACCTCGCGCTGCTGAGCAACAGCCCGACCCGCTACGGAGCATGGCTCGGGGTCGATTCACCGTTGCGCCCGGCTCACCTGCTGCTGACCCGCATGTGGGGACCAGTGACCGAACTACGGTTCCGGCACCGCAGCGGCCTACAGTTCGAGGTCGGCGTGACGACGCCGGCGCGGGCGGACACCGATCCGCTCGACCTTGGCACGGCTCGCGTCATCGGGGACGGCCTGCGCGTCCTGTACGACCCGGACGGCATCCTCACACGAGCCGAGCACGCGAACCGGGGCTGATCGCTCGCCACAATCCCCGATCGTCGATCCCCGACCGGTACGGAGGGCGTTCTGCTGAAATCGCCTTCAGCGGTCGGACTGTCGGGAGAATATCGCGGCGGCTCCTGTGATGATCGGTTCATGGCGTTGACGGTGATCACCGATCCGGATGCGATCGCGCCGCTGCTCGACGCGCGGCTGAGGGCGGATCCGGTTCGGGCAACCGTGCTGGGCACGATCCGGCTAGGTCTGACCGAGCGGCAGTGCTGGTGCGCCCTCGCCGCCGGCGGAGGGATGGCGGTCCGCTCCGGACCGGCCTACCCGATCCATTTGGATGGGTCTTGGGCGCCGGCTGAGCTCGACCGGCTCGCCGCCGAGTTGACGCGGCTACCTGAGCTGCGTGGCGTCGCCGGCCCGATCGCGGTGGTCAGCGACCTGGTTGGGCGGCTACCCATCCAGCCGACCCGCCGAACCGCGCTGCGGCTGCTCCGCCTCGACCAGTTACACCCACCCGCCGGCGTGCCTGGGCAGTCGCGACCCGCCACCGTCGAGGACCAGCCGACCGTGCAACGCTGGTACACCGCGTTCGGCGCCGAGGCCGGCACCGCCTTCGGCGACGTGGACCGGGCGGTCGCCGACGCCGTAGGCGGCGGCGGGTGCTGGCTGTGGCTAGACCCGGACAGCGCCGTCGTCTCACTCGCCACCCGGCGGCCGGTCATCGCCGGCAGCGCCCGCGTCGGCCCCGTCTACACCCCAGCCCAGTACCGCGGCCACGGCTACGGCTCCGCGGTCACCACCGTCGCCACCCGGGACATCCTCGACGACGGTGGCATTCCGGTCCTTTTCACCGATCTCGCCAACCCGACCTCAAACGACATCTACCAGCGACTGGGCTACCAGCCCGTCGAAGACCGCCTTCAGATCGAGCTCCGTTAACGGAACGCCTTGCGACACCCGGCGGTCGGCTGATTATTGTGGCTCGGTGCTCAGCGCCGAGCCCAGCAGGCGTTGCAGCTCCTCATCCGTGCTGCTGCCGTCGGCGCGTAGGTCCAAGTGCAGTCGATTCTTGACCGCTTTGCGTTCCGGCACGGCAAGCACGTCGATCGTCGGCCAGGCTCTATCGGGCGGCGCGATGCTGACGTCGTCCTGGTCAACCTCGATCACCTCCCACCCCAGGACAGCGCACCAGAAGTCGCTACGACTCGTGGCTGCAGCGCGTCGATGGCTATGACTGCGATGCGACTGGTCATGATCCGCATTATGACGGCGGTGTTGACCCGATCTTCGACCGCGAACCATCGTCGCGGTACCGATCGACAACCGGGCGGTCGTGTCGAGGTCGCAGACCCTGTGGTAGCAGAACTGCTACCATGGCCGTATGCCGACGATCCCGCAGAAGGAACTGCGCAACCAAGTAGGCGAGGTCCTGCGCCGCGTCGAAGCAGGTGAGAGCCTCATTGTGACCGTCTCGGGAAGGCCTGTCGCCGAGCTGTCCCCGGTTCG
>JAABUK010006483.1_pt1 | contig 17444 bp, 30 predicted proteins | sample 5559141 | NCBI WGS metagenome assembly JAABUK01 (sample SAMN10711869, study PRJNA513367) | rock metagenome | isolation source: Antarctica rocks | place: Antarctica: Victoria Land, Pudding Butte nord | collected 2016-01-03 | reverse complement strand
CCATATCAAGCTGTTGTCGTCAGCCGTCAATGGAATCACAATCACACGAGGCGGCACAGAAGCAGCGTCAGCAGTCCAGCAATAGTCTGGATGCCTTGCAGTCCCTTGCCACAGGGTCAGCAGCTGTAGGTGCAGATGCTGACAGCCCAGGCAGCATGACTGAATCCATGTCCCAGCATGCGAAGCAATTGCGTGGCGTTGAGGCGCTGTGCATGTTCCTATTGGTCACTAACGGTGTATGGAGCCTGGTGAAAGATGTTCAGGTCGGTGTGATTGCTTTCTTTGAGCATGACTGCAGACTGAGCTTTTATGCCTCAACAGTCATGGCCCGGGCAGAAGTAGTGCAAACGGTTCTTAGTCTGTACTACTTTCTTTGGTTTGTGTAGTAAGAGGTGTGCAGCCAGCAGCAAGGTGCTCTCAAAGCTCAATAAGCGTGTGAGCAGACTTGCCGTCTCTTCAACAACATGTGTGTCACTGTGCTGAACACTTTTGAGCTACGCATTGAGCTGTGCATGGCACGTTATAAGGCTAGATGTGGGCAACAGGCCAGACTAAGAGTCTTTGACATGCAGGTACAAGCACAGGTTTTGCAGATGATGGATATGTCATCTTATGCAATTGTGGCCAGTGAAGTAGCCTATCTTGCTGCACAATGGAATGAGCTTCCTGCATTGCAAACGTTGGAAAGTGAAGGAAGCAACCTGACATGTGCAGCGTGTTCAGACAACTGAATAATGCTCATGAACTTGACAGCTGCACCAGCATCCTTGTTTGCATCTGCAGACACTATATACTGCCCAAAGTTTGTGTAGTGCACTGCGTATGCTGGGTCCTCATGTATGTGCTGTGCGCATAGCTAAGCGGCTTTAGGTTACAAGCATTGCTACGCAGCACAGTGCATGCACAGAGCAGCTGTACCACATAGTGAATGTAGGCTTGCATCGGCTGAGCCTCCTGTTTGTCAACTGAATACGTAACGAGGTAAGACCATGAAATGGCATGCATCTTTGTGACGCTACAATGTGGCAACATCTTCCCCAGGCATACATGTCTGTATGAAGCTTTAGCTTGCCAAAGACGTTACAACATGCGACGTAATGTGCCAATAACAGTCCCACACTGCTGGAGCTGAAATTATCACCAAGGACAAATTTGAGCAGACAAGTTTCACACTGCAGACTTGCATAACATGGACTTCATTACACATGTGCACTCCTGGCTAGAGGAAACAGCTTGCAGAGGCATTTTGGCAGCTCTGTGCCCAAACAACATGGTGATGCAGGAGCTGCTGCGCAAACCCAAGCTGCCCAGAGCATATGACCTTGCGCCCAAGATGGCAGCAACAGCAGTCAGCTTTGGCCAAAGACCTGTCCTGCAATGACCTGCATGTGCAAACTTTCTTTAGCTCACGTGTTGGGACGTGTCCCAAGGCACTCTGCTCCACCAAAACTCTGCACCGAAAGAGTTTGATCTGAAGAAGTTACAACATTAACAAACAGGCATACCTTTGTGATGTAAAAGGCATCTATGAGGTGGGATTGCTGTTAGGGCCCCTCTTCTTGCCAAAGCCGACAACTGCAATGAGCAGCAAAGAGGGGCTTAATATCACATTCTGTTAACGTCAGCTGCCTGGCGCAGCTTTGCCACCCAAAAATCCGCTGTGCACAAACAATCTGACAAGCTGCTGTGCTGGGCAGAGGTCTTGTGTGGGGAAATGCTGACATATTGGCAGGCTGCTTTGCAGAGCAATTGCAAGACTGTCTCGTGGAGTGAGTGTGCTTGCAGATGCACACTGTGGGCCTGTCAGTGGCTTGCCCAAGCTGGCTGTGGCTGTGGCTGTGAGCTTTGCTGGCTATATTCTTGCTGCACAGTGCTGCTTGCAACTCACCAACATTGACAAATCGCCTGTTGTACTTGATCCTCTTCATCGCACGGCCCTTGGGATTCTTTTTCTTTTCTTGCTTTGCTACCTTTGGTGTCTGTCCACGTACCTTACCGGCACGAGCCAAAGATCCGTGCACCTTACCTGCAACAAATATGATTGTGAACAAGGTGACCAACAGCACCTGAGTCTTGCATATTTGCAAGGCGCGAAAACAAAATCGTACCCATGACTGCTCCAACTCCTAGCGAATGCTGTGATGGCGTACACAAAGGGCACTTGTGCTGCCTGGCTGGGACTTTCGGGTTTGGCGGCTGTATGATTGATTGATGGTGACGGATTGCATAGATTAGTCAGCACCATGTCGAGCGAGAGGAAAGGCAGATTGTGCAAAGCAAAAGCTAGTTTTGTGCGATCCTATCCTACCGTTCAAGTCTGGTGTTATGCGTTGCTCTTATCAAGTTCCCAATACATGCTCGATCGATCCTCCGCAAAAGAATCTTGTTGCGTCCTCTACCTGTGTCGTGACATCTGACAATTGTGACCTAAGGGCGCAAGTTGCGTGAACAAATTCCAAGAGCTTTTCACAACCGCTTGCCGTTGATCAAAAGAATAAACGCAGATGTTACAAGCTTGCATATACGAGTAGAGGCGCTTGCATGATACGTATATCTAGCAGTTCTGGAGGAAGCGCAAAGGGTCGTCAGCCGCTGCGAATTTAAGGGCTAGCGTCACACCAAGTTGGTAGATATGCGTAAATCAGCATCCCGTAAGACCCTTGAGAATGTCGGAGACGGCGAGGGCAGTATGCACGGAGCGAAGGGGATTAGCAGAAGTCTCTCAAATGTCAGACTCAACAAGACTTTCGGCAAGGCCGAAGCCGATACTTATTGGTACGATTGAAAAGCAAGCGCGTCTCCCCAAGCCAAGTGCCTGCAAGCACCATTGGTCACCAGGCAGGCGTTGCTGGACTGCATGCTTCTTTAGCTCTGATCTGGCTGGAACTGCTGTGTTGCAGGGCGCAGGACTGTTACCCTGTAAATGTTGCCGACTATGAGCTGATACATGTAGTTGGCAAAGGGGCAAGTGCCACGGTGAGCCTGTCCATGCAACATATAACACAATTCCCATTCTGCCTAAGCTTGCATCTGCAAGACAATGCAAACATCTATGTGTAGCACTGAAGCTTACAGCAACCCAATTGACCACTGCTCGCTGCACTGAGTCACGTGACCGACGACCTTCTGCATGTTGATCCAAAACATTGCTCTGTGCACATCCCTGGCACATACCTGGCAAACATTTCAAAATCCAAGCTGATACATAGCCTGGCCACACACTCAAAAGTGGTTTGTCACAGTGACAGCAAAACCAAAACTAGGTACACAGCTGCCATCTGCCATGGTGCTGTGCATCATTGGAGTTTGCACATTGCTGCAGGAGCCTGAGCGCGCTGACACCAGATTCTTCTTCAGCTTCTACAGCGGCATCGACATCAGCAACAGCACCTCAAGCTTCACCTTCACTTCAGCAGCAGCACAGACAACAATGCAGGTTGACGCTGTAGGGGAATCAACACAGAGACATGCACATGTTCCTGCATCAACACATGCTGCATCCTCTGATGACTGCTCAGCAGTCAATCTGCCATCATCCACATCAGCACAGAACGGTGCCACATCCCTTTCAGCGCAGCATGCCACAGCTCAGGGCAGCTCGGCACAGTACCAGGTTCCTGCTCAGGATCCCAGCATGTCGTCTCCTTCACACAGATCTTCACACAGATCGTTTCGCAAAAGGAAACAGCCTGACCAATCTCTGCCTCCACCAATTCAAGCAGAGCCTGAGGCACTCATAAGCCAGCCTGACAACACTTCAGGGGGTGAAAAGAGTATCCTGCATGGCATGCCTCAGAAGGTTGCCAAGCCAGACAGCTTGGCTCCAGTGCTTTCACGCAAGAAGGGCAAGCGAAAGGGGTCCAAAGCATCCGAAGGGCAATCTCCATTGGAAAGATCAGAGGGCAGCATACGCTCTGTGCCTTCATCAGGCACTGGTACAGGTATGGCTGCCAGAGTCTCTATCTGTCAGCCACAGTGTGGTGTCTGTTGATCATACCTTCATATGTCCCTGACTTTGCTTATTGCAATGATGGATGTGGAACATGCTTGACATGGCTCGGCTGCTGGTCTGCAAGATTTCTGAGCCTGGCCACCTTGCAGATCCCACAACTGTGCCACCAATTTGCTCAACTTTGTTCTGACATTCAACACCTCCATCTGCGCCAAAACTGATGGCAATTTGAGTACCATCTAGGCTGAATTCAAATTGCCTACAGCTGTGTCATGACAGCTGTGCATGACCGCAGGACGCAAAGCAAAGCCCAGGAGCAAGTACGAGGCATTGATTGGGCGCACAGTAGATGCACCAGCACCAATCTTTTCAGTGGACATACCTGACCTATACTACAGAGGGACTGTTTTGAAGAAGGACCCAGCTCATCCTGGTATGGTCACACTACTTTCAGTATCTCTTCATCCTCTTCCACACTTGAGATCCATGCACACAACTACAGGTTCATCAGACACAAGAGGGTATCAGCAAGCTTTGTTCCAGCTTGTTGTCTATTGACGTGCATGTCATCATAACCAGCTATGTAGCTGGTTATGCTATACTGATATGCAGAAGCTCCTGAACCAGATCCCGCTGTATGTTGCCTAGGCTGACCTTGCTCCCACTGTAGATGGATGACATAGACAGAATGTACAGCTGGTCACCCTCATATCTATGCTTTGTCTGTCTGCACAGGGTACTTGTGGTTGTTGATCAACCTCTCTGCTTCCAAGCCAGCACTAGTGTGCATATGACTGCAACGCCTCCTCCTGTCTGCAAACTTGACCACAAAAACTCATGCAACTAGTATGCTGATTCCACTGCACACACCTACTGCATGCAGAATGTGTCTGTCACCAGGCATCTTGCAATGCCGATAAGAAGCCAGGAACTGGATCGTGCGCTACAGTGAGCTTTGCCTAGACTGCCTCAATGTGCCTACTGCTACAGGTTTTGACAACCGAAAGTTCATATACTTCATTGCAGGGAGTGTGGTGGTTCGCTTTATAGAGGATGGCAGCAGGTACTGGTTCCCCCTGGCGGAGGTAGAGCGGTTCCTGGAGGACATGCAGTCCAAGGGGCGCAACGCTGCCTCTGACACCATTGGGCAGGGCAGCCATGCCTTTGCTGCTCAAGTCCTGGCCGGCACCCTTGCTGCAAAGAAGAAGGCCTCAGGGATGACATCAAGCTCCGCCACAGCAGGTGACTGCCCCACCAAAACCAAGTTTGCTTGTCACAGAGCAGTTTTGTCTGTTCACATGCGCATCATCAGCTGCATAGGCGAGCGATTTTGCACCAAGATGTGATTGCCTGGGCAGAGTGGTGTTGAGCCCTTGGGCTTCAACATTCAGGCTGGTATGGTCACATGCAGTTGGTCTATCTGCTGTGCAAATGGTGTTGTGCAGCAGTTGGTTGCATTGTCAGCAAGATCTCATGGCCTTAAAATTGTGATGTATTGATGAGCTGATGCTAATACTTTGATGATGCATTGCACAACTTTGCAATTCTGCTGCCAGGCAAAGAGGCAGTTTCTCCTTCTGTCCTTGCCAGCCTGGCTGATGCTTTGGGTGAGATTTCAAGAGCTAGGGCAAACTGTGCCAAACATAGTTGGCTGCAGAGGCTGTGTTTATCACTTCCGTACCTTTGCTGCAACATGGACAAAAGCCAATCACAAGAAAGACAGTCTGCACTCAATGTCGAAGGAAACAAAATGGATGGGGTTATCGTATGTTGCAGGCAGTCATGAGGTAGAGGTTAGCGGCGGTGTCCACTCTAGGAAACGAAGTACGTGCTCACCATCTCGCTTAAGCAGGAAAGCTGCCACCAGCAATGCAGATGAAGAGAGCTCCTCCCTCCAGACCCTGGCAGCTGCTGCAGATAGTGGTGAGTCAACCCCAGACCTACTGTCACATTGGCTGTGGACTTGTGGTGTATGCCCCTGTTGTAGCTGAGCCGAATCCAAAACCACTTGTTGTGGGGCCAAATCCCACATTGCGCATTAGATGCTCCTTAATCATTGTACCCTGCATTCATTGTACCCTGCATTCATTGTACCCTGCTGCACCCCCGAGCTTGAGCTCTTTTGCACTGTGTTTGTGTGGGCAGCTTCTGCAAGAATGCTTCAGCAAGTGCTGGTCTTGTGTTGTATCAATGCGGCATGGCCTGTCGAGGTTCCAAGTGGTGTGCTGCATTGTAGGCAATGTATAAGAAGTCAGCGCTGAGGCAGGTGCAAGACTGTAAGCTGGCTCTTGCTGGCAGTCGTGAGCATGATGATTGTAGCTTGACCGCAGCTTGAGCAAGGCTTTTGCGGGTGGCATCGTTTCTGTTTGCTGATGTTGGTCTGTAGCAATCACGCAGGTGCAATGCTGGCAGTTTTTGGCAGACCTGGCGTTTATCAGCTGGTCTGACCTGTTGTGTGGCCAAGACTCAATGTGCATTTTGTATTGTCCTCATGAGAATTAGACTGCGTCACCCAATACCGTCCATGACCAGAGATGTCGGGTCTTCATGGTTAGCAGTTGACCTGTGTATTGTGATGAGCACCCTTTATTGTTGTTTTTCATACTAGTGTGACATCGTCATCAATTACAACCTGACTGAGCTTAGATGTCGCATGACAGATGTTCAGACAGAAAGCCATAAGGGATGCCTGTAGTTGTGCAAACATGGCTGTTTCTAAAAATTCGTGATCAATGCAAACGAAGTGACCTGCCTCAGCATATTCAGTGGTTGATACTCAACTGCATTTTGAACTCAACTCCAATCACAAGGTATTTTGTAACGTACGCAGCAGTGCGTTGCTCATCTTACGTAACAAAGTAGAAAATTTGTGCATTCTGTTCAGCTAACCTGAGAGTCCTGAAGTCAGCCCGTGGAGATCTTTGCCATCAGCTTTGGGATGCTAAAGATCTCCGAGAAGGCTTGACACAGCATATATGCTATATAGCGCTACAATCGTTTATGCGCAAAAGCAATCAAGTTTCCTGGCAGCTAGGCTTTGAAACTGTTGCAAAATACAGTGTTCCATCAAACACAGCAATCACAACAGCAAGACAGCTCTCGATGTCCAGCTGAAGCATGAAACAAAAATGTCATGGCTGTGCTGCAACCTGCTAGGATCCTCAAACGGGTAAAATTTCAAGCATCAGTGAACAGCAGTGCAGCAATGGCATGGCTCTGACGGTGCTTGTTTGCTGAGACAAAAAGCACCAAGTGTGCATGCCCAAGCTGATGGCTGGTCATGCTAGCCCTATCTATGGTAGCATGAACCATGAGGTGCAAGCACAGTCTTGCACCCCTTGCTTGAGGTGGTTTGACAGATCTAAGGCAGCAACGCTATCTTACATTTCACCGATTCCGCAGCTCATCAAGCATGGTGTTACTTGCTCTGGAGATCAATGGCCCTCGTGAATGTCGCTCTTCAGCCCTACAGAACTCAGTCATTGCCAAGGGTGCTGAGGGCAGCAATGGAGCAGAACATGCCCACAGCCAGCACCAGCAGTGGCAGACAGATCTCCTTCAGGAATTCTCGTGCAGTCCAGCTTGTTGATGTCCTGCAGCAAAACCCTGTCATAACTTTGGTGAAGCCCACGAATGAGCCCAGCATTTGATATTCAAAGCTGTGATCCCTGAAAGCAGCAGGCTTCTAAAAGCAGGAAGCCTTGGTAGCTGAGTAAAGGTCAAAGAAAATCCAAAATATCAGCAAAACTTGAAGTTCCGCGTCCGGGACTTGAACCCGGGTCTCTCGGGTGAGAGCCGAGTATCCTAACCATCTAGACTAACGCGGATACTTGGGTGGCCGAATGCCTGAAATTGGCTATTACGGTCTGTGCTATTCGTGCATATTGGCACTTTAGGCAGCTCACCACATATTATCCCAGTATGGCATACCTGTAATGATGAGGATCGCAATGTCTTTGTGGTGGGTTGAGGGCTGCTGGATCCAGTGGAGAGACTGCACCTTCCAGATCTTTCTGTACCTTCATTTGTGCCTGTGCTTCTGCGTCAGGCTCGAATGCTGGACTATGAATCTTTGGGTCTGGTGCACTCAGATTGGTGCCATGTGCTGAGTCATCTGGCATAGATGAAGGCTGCATGGAGCGCCTCTGACACCGTGCTCTGCACTTCACAGTTAGAAGGTCAAATCATAGCAGCCTCAGGATGTGGCAACTCACACATGCAAGCAAAGACTGTCCATGTGCTACTGTTTGAAGGGCAGGGGCAAGGGCAAGGGCAAGGGCAAGGTTATGCCTTGGTTGGACAACTTTTGCAGCCATCCTCACAGGAAATGACCTCACTAGGTGTGCATGTTACGCATGGGTATCATATTGAAAATGCAGCACAGCAATTACAACAAGGGGGCTGCAGCCGTACTTGCCAAAGTATAGGAGCAAGTGGTTCACAACCGGGACAACATACGAGGCCATCATGACACCTGTAGCTCCTGTCACCAAAAGCACCTGCATGCATGCTACTTACTTCTCTACATGCCATCATAGGAGCATCTCAATCCGAGATGAGCTATCACATTGCGCTGCTCTGCTTGATGGTTACAGCCCAAAATATGCATAATCATGTAAAGGGGCACAGTTATCATGCACCAAAGAAGAATTAGACACTGTGAGGCCTTACAAATATGCAAGCTCCAGGAAAGGACAGATGTAGCTTTAATGGCAGCAATGCTGTCACATGTGAGGCAGCAATGCTGTCACATGTGAGACAGCAATGATGTCCCATGTGATGCAGGGAGAGGAGGGCATCAGGCCTCACACACACTTGAGGCTGCATCAAGGTGACGCATCCTTGAACAGTGTTTTGGATGGTTGCATGCAGCAAGAGCTGGATGCAGCTGTTTGCACTGTCTCAAAGCGTGGCTACAGAACAGAAGTCAACTCAATGGTATAGCCCGCACCACCTGCATCAGGCTGCGCAAGCCTGTTCTCAGCAGGCCTTAGCCCTCAAAGGATGTCCACAGCCAGACTACAAAAAGACACTGTCCACCATGCAGAAAGTGACCCCTTAATCATCTTTCAGGCTTCCTTCCTGCTTGTCTGAACAGACATACGACTGCAGACTTACTTTGGCAAACATGCTTTGGCAGAGTGATCCTTTCAATCCTTGATCCAAGGAGCGAGCAATCCCTCGGCATCAAGGGTTCCCTTCAGAGGAGGCACGAGGCTGCAGACTTACTTTGGCAGAGCTGGAGGGGAAGAGGAGGGCCAGCAGCAGGCTGATGCACAGGATGCTGCCTGTCTCCATCACATGGCGCAGCCAGGGCCACCGCACCAGGGCCACTGGCAGCCAGTAGTCCACTGTCTTCCTTGTTGGAAATTCCACTGGCGGCAGACTCAGGGCTAGATACACTGCACCATCATGCCACTCATAACATTCGCATCATGTCAAGCAGGGAAAGGAGCCTGGGGGCATGTGGTTGGTGATGGGAGGTGCTTACGAAACAGAAGGCTTCTGGACAGCTGGCCAATGGGACAATGACAGAACTTGAAGGCTGCCAGTCAAGGCCGCTGTCTGATGTTGGTAAGTGCATCAGTGCACTTACCAGACATCTGTGGAAAATGTGGGAGCCAATGTGGCCTGAGGGAGTAGGGCATTGGGGTGAGCCTCACTGGGTTGTCAGCATGTGTTGTCACAAATGCCCTAAGGAGGGGATGACCAACATCATCCCTTTGTACAAACAGGGAGGGAAGCCGTGTCAAATACCATCACATCTATAGGTGCTTTTTGTTTGATGGCAACTGATGAAGCTGATGGCATTCCCCACATGCACTCACACATTGGAGCTGAGCTGAAAACAGATAAAGTGCAGAAGAAATGCAGGACAGGACACTTAGGTTCAATTTACTACACAGATACATGTGATCATGCTCATCCCACATCTGCTTAAGGTGGGACAGCAGTGCCACAGCAGGTCAGGTGCCAGGATGCAAGGACAATGCATGTAGCAGCGGCATCACACGTACATGACATGGCAACATTGAGCACTCCTTGACCCGCACCGCCACCCAGGTCATTCTCCAGGATGTTGCCTTGTGTGTTGGATCCGAAGTCTGCTGCTCCAAAGAAGCCGATCAGGGCATACACCACAAAGGCAATCCCTGTCACATGCACACCAAATCTGCAGCATGATGCGCCATTGCCGGTACTGGGCTTGCATGCATGTGTGAAGATGCAAGCTATTCAGTACACTACAGTAGCTGCCATGCCACAATTGAGTGCAAGTACTGTGCAGTGTGATCATCTGGTACAGGTGGTTCTACGACAACAGTTGTGCACCAAAGTGGAAGTGGAAAATGTGTCTCAAGGCAAGCACAATGTCTGGATTTGTCAATGTGTCATGACAGCCAGGAAATACTTTTTGTAAGGCAGGCTTTGAAACAGATGTGCAGCTTTTCCAATGGATGATTTCTCACCCAAGACAACAACACGCGTGGACCAGGACAGAATTCTGACGCCCCTCTCAGTGGCTGGCATCTCCGACAGCAGAGGCATCATGATAGGCTGTACGTAAAACACAAAGCCAAAAGTGGAGACAGCTCCTGTGACTGAGCTGAAGTCACTGAAGCCCACAGCAGCAAACTCTCCTGCATTTCAGGAAGCACTGCTTAGTACCTTACAACATCCACGGGACATGGGGCACCATCATTATCCTGGCGTATGCCTGTTTCGGGGCGACTCAAGGCACTGCTATGCTTAGCAACACCTGAGCACGCAGTCACAGCTCTGCTGACGCCCGCTATGAGGAGTTGCAGTGTTTGCAGTCATGACTGACGGCACACATGCATTGCTTGCTGTACAATGCCCTGCTAGAGCTGGATCAGGTTTGGAAACATCTGTCTGTCTGTTGGCTTGCGGCATAACAGCAGCTATGGACAATTTTGGCATTGAGTTTCAGGAGGGCAGGCAGCTTGTTCAGCACAAAAGGTGAGGATAATGCAGGCCGCGTCATCAAGGGAGAGGCTCACCATCTCTGCCAACATAAGGCATGCGGTTGTAGCAAGCGTTGGCAATGATTGTGATTGTCATAGCACACACAATGACAAATCCTCCCCAGCCTGCCCACTCCAGCTGCAGTAACAAGCAGAGTCTCTTCAACATACCTTCAGAAACTGAAAAGAAAAGAAAAGGCTACACCTTTCGGTGTCAATTTAATGAGAAGCCAAGTATTGTACTGGGCTACCCAGGCAACATAACTTCATCTTAACCAACACAGAACAGCGGCTGAGTCACAAGTCCTTTGCCTAGTGTCTGTACGGCCATCAGCTGAGCTTTACAGTGATGTTGCAGGCTGAGCAAGGTGGTTACACAATTTGTCTGTGCATTCAAATGGATTGTGGGAGCAGAAGTCCATCAGCTTGGTTTGTTGCACATCACATACACCTGTGCTCCGAGATCAGATGTCTGATGAGTGACAACCACGGCCCCCACAGCAAGGTACATTATGAAATCCTGGGAACAAAACTCACCCTGCGCATGTTTTTGAGGGCGCATAAGGGAGCCACAATGCAGATGACGAAGATGACCATCAAGATGCGACCGCTGCCATTCACAATGGGCCCAGTGACATTTGGGTTGAAGTAGAGGATGCCAGTTGCTCCTGCCTCCCCTATCTGGGTGATGCCGCCCACAAGAGTACCGACCATGAGCACCACAATGCTCACCTCTGTGATGAACTGCAGTGTCAGCACTGACATGATGGTGACATATTGCTTTGTACGTGCAGAAGTTGAAGGCGTTTTCGCATACCAACACAGCAGCGCAGATATTCTAAAGCCATGCCATGCATTGCTGCTGTTGCTGCTGTCCCATGTGGAGTTTGCAATTGGAGATCATGAGTGCGGTCGAAGACTGGGTGACAACATGCAGGACGACATGCTGCTTTTCTGTGTGGCATGCCAATGGCTGTGCAAAGCCTGCAGATCTGCTGATGTTGCTGGCATGCATGCTGAGCTTTTGCATCTGTCTGCGTACCTTCCAGATGCCTCCACCCACAGCATAGCTTAATGTCTCATAGTCATGCATGCCAGTCTTGTAAGCTTGCCACAGAAGCAAGTCACATGTGTAGGCATTGGCCGCTGCGACCACAACCATAATAATGAAGCCAGCAACGATTCCTGTGCTGGCGAAGGCAGAGGAAACCGGCAGTACCGCACTGCAAGCATGCAACGACAGTGAAATCGTGCAGGCAGAAACCTATTCTCAGCACCACTAATCGCTGCTTTTCTTCGCGGACGAAGGTAAGATAGAGGCTCATGTTGCTGTGTATGCCCTAGCTAAGTTGACCACCAGCATCAGCGAGAAGTCTGTCGATGCCTTTGTAAGCGAAACTCTAGACATAGCAAGAGAGGCGAGGCGGACCTTCCCATGATGCCCAATGTCAGAGTAGGAATGCATGCTAGATAGTGCCTAGCTGTGCTGTCTTGTTTGAACCTCAATACCATGTTCGTCGCGATAATTGCCCTTATCAATACTCTGCAATGCTGCTCCTTCGCAAGACCGACCGGCAAACGGCAAGGCTGCCGGCAAGGTAACCAAGCTTAAGACGCTTGATTTACATGCTTTGCTTTGCGCAAGCTACGGTCGGGCTCAAGGACGCAGTAGCCTGCTTGAATTGTTTTTTTACGCCCCAGCCAGTTGACGACCGACTGCAGCTACGAAATTACGAACATTATTAGTCATAATTCAGCAATAGGATGCGCAAATCTAGCGTGCAGCAGCTGCTGTTGCAAATGTCTTACATGCAGCAAATTGTGAAGGGGCCTGAGCTAAGAAACGATAGTGAGGTAGTGAACACAAGCAGCTTGTCACATTTCGTAAACCTTTCCAGCAGGCCTGTGCTTTTTAGCCAGAAAGATTGATACTCACAGACGCTGCGAAACACACAGCACTGCTGCTTACATGCACCGAGCTGCCTGTGCTGACTGGACACATCACACCAATTTGCCAATTGGCTTGTCAGCTCTCCTGATGGAATTGTCACAATGCACTTGGTGCAAGGTTCCAGCATGAAATTGCTGATGATGGGCAAGCTTGGCAAGTAGCCAATGTGGGTTTGTGTAGCAGAGCTGAGGTAAAAGGTGCCTGGCCAGCGTGCCAGGAGGCTAATTTCCTGCACTGTTACAGTTTGAACCAAACCATTCTGCAGGCCTACTACAGCAGCTCTTACTTGGCAGGGTTGCATCAGCAAACCTGGACCTGGGAAACATGCAGCTCAAGGTCCAGATCTGGTCGCATGTCACCATCCTCCTGCTCTTCAGAGTGCACAACTGCCCTGCTGACTTCCACCTGCAGGTTTAACAAAAGGCTTGCTGTAAGGCAAGAGCTTTTGAGACTACAAGTCATCCACCTTACTCAAGAGTGGCGACAGCAGCGGCTGCTGCTATTCTTCCCATGCCTACGACGTGCTCTGCATTTAGTCTAGCACCGTCAAGATGACCAAGGCTGTCAATCTGCAATGTCAAATGTCCAGTCGGCTGCGCCAAGAAATGCATTGAGTGTCTCCAGCTCTTTTCCACATTGAAAGCCAGCAAATGGACACATGCACATAGGCAAGTGTGCAAAGTGAGCGCCACAACAGAGAGGTTGCTGCTCAACAGCTGAAACCTCCAGCATGTAAGCGGCAGGCAGCGCTTTGCATGATGTGGTTAGGGTTGCCCACCTGCATAGGCTTGGAGGTGGTCTCCATCTTGTGTGCCAGCATGAGGTCCTTGAAAGCCTGGAAGTCCACAAAGGACATCAACAAATCCAGCACCTCCTCCATGATCTCACTCCGTCGCCTGTCCAAAACCTGGAGACAGACTCACAACGCGTCAAATGTGCAGATGCGTTCATCAGATGCTGGCATAGTACCATCACGCCTTAGCCACAGACGCAATTGCGCCAAAGAGATGCTCAAGCTGTCAGGCAGGTGAACAGACAGACAGATGCCCAGACAGCTGTCGGGCTACTTATTGCTGTCAAATGTTTGGGTGTCATCTGGGGTGAGTACTGGTAGCACAAGACAACCCAGCAAGTGTAATGCAACATCGACTTTGTAATGGCGCCACATGTTCTGTGGGAATCAAGTCTCAGGTGATCACAGGTCTGTGTTCTGACGCTGTCCGAATGTAGACCCTGAGTTGTGTGCCATGGCCAGGGCAACTCCTCACGTTAACACGTTGCATGTAAGCACACAAGAGTTACACAGAGCACTGGGCCTTCCTAGTCCATGGCTGCATTGGTAATAATTACAATAGCTAAAGCATTTTCCAGCTCATGATGAGCTAGGTATGTGCAGAACAGCTGCACTGTTCCTGCACATTCTAGCAACTGAGCATACAAGGAGTCTTGCATATGCAGCTCTTATCACAAATGGTCTTGCTTGCTTCATCAAGAGGACCTTGACATGAGTACCAGCTTGCCCAGACTATGCAATCTGAAATTTGCCAGGAGGTGTTACATACCTCAATGAAGCTCTCCATGCTGAAGTCAGGAATAGCCGCTGACAACCTCTGCTCAAGATCCTTCTCGACAACTGCCTGGTACTCGTGAAAGACTTCTGTGTAGGACAACTTGTTCTCCTCAGCGTCCTGAAACGCACTCAGGTATGTGCGGTAAAGCAGGCACAAACAAGGGAGTTGTGGAAATTGGTCTTACCTCAAAGTCATGGCAGTGCTTCTGGCAGAACGTGCTCTGCACAGCTTCAAAGCCAGGGTCCAGCAAGACATCTGTATAGCAACAGAGGTGGACCTTCAGGATTCAGCAGTGCCAGACTTTATTGTGAGTGTGAGCTGGGCACAGCTGTGTCAGGTTGACCTTGAAGCACGCCGACAGTCCTGTCAAAATTACATGCTGCTGTGTCAAGAGAGCCATCGTCTTGAGCACACATCTCCTCCTGCAAACAAAAGCCGACTGAGGCCGCTGCTCAGCAGCAGTGTGAAGCATCTAGCATTTGGTAAGGCAGTACGTTCGCCAAGTCTTCGCAATCGTCCCCCACTTGCACGTCTTGATCATCAAAGTTATCTTCACCGACGAAGCTTATGCCTGAGCCTGCTGCATAGGCATATGGTTATGATCAAGTTGCGATTGCTGCTGGACAGCTTATAGCCAGTTCAAGCACCTGCGAACGGCCTCTTTAGAAAGCTTGTCATGGAACGCCATTTCGGTCTGTCAGATGCTAATGCTCCCATTGATATGTGCTCCCTTTGCCACGCCACGAGATTTCGAACAGAAAGTCAACATAGCTGATCGACTTGATAGGCAGGGTGATAAAGCTGCAGCAGGCATTCAATTTAACAAACTCACTTGTCAATGGTCAAGTTGCAACAAGGTCAGCATGAGGCAATGCAAGCTCGCTAGCAGCCGAGATTCGCAAGTGTCCTGTGTTAAAAACAAACAAGGGTCCCATGTCATTCAATAAAGGTCTCGTGTCAGTCAAGTAAAGGTCGCGTGTCAGTCATTCAAGCATCAAGTCATTCAGTAGTGCCACTGGGCATCATGGCTTTTGCAGTATCAACGGTGCAACACATTCATCCATTCACTACAGTCCCCACAATCCATCGCAATTGCACTTCCGGGTTTGTTTGAAACTCAGTAGCCGATGGCAACATCTTCTAAAGCCCAGCGCTGTCTCAGTCATCCTCACTTGACACAGTCAAGTCAAGGACTCAATGTCATGAGACTGAGTGTTTTGCCTACCACTGCCCTTCTTCTTGCCATTGCTGGCACCATTGTCAGCAATGTACGAGTCGACCTGTGGTGATACCCTCTGGGTCTCTGCCAGCACCTCGTCAAGCTCTGCAAGTCATGCAATCATGTCAAAGTTCCAGTTTGGTGCGAATCATTCGTTTTTGGTGTTCACAAATCTCTTGCTGTTGTGTTCTTGCGAGCATGCCTAGCGCAAGCACTTCCGCCAACACTCAGACATGATCTTTTTGTAGAGTGCCAGTCAAACATCCAACAGGAGCCTAGAATCAGCCTAGGGCTGTACAAATCGGGTCGTAAAACATGTACATGCAGCCTGTATCATACCTGATGACTCAACAGTAAAACCTGGTGGGATGTAGCGGTCCAACTGTTGCCTGCTGTCAGGACCAGCATAGCCAGATTCCTCTGAAGGCGAAGGGACCTGCTGCTCCATCAGGGGCTCTGCCAAGTCCCCACCCTGCCACACACATTCACAATGTCTTGCTCCTGCTATGCCAAGGCAGGCTTCTCAAATTCCACCATTTTGTTGCCAATCTCTGCCATCCTGTCATGTTGCTCACTTGACAAACATAAGTTCAGCAATGACTGCAAAGTGGACATCCACTGTTTAGTTGTTTGACAGATTGGATGCTAGAGGGTTGGTATCAGTCCTGAGCAGGCCTAACAAAATGTCTGATGAACAACTGAACAAGTGCATGCATAAATGGTGCACTGCTTGGCAGTATGACGGCAATCAGATCAGTGATTGAATGCATCGTATAGACCTTGATCAGCGCAGCAGCCTCAAGCTGCTTTCAAGGGCATGCCTGCTGAGTTTCACACACAACTCTTTGTCTTGTCAAGATTGGTGGCAGGCGTTACTGGCGTCATCAATTGTGTACGACGCCAAACAGATGACCCCTCCAATCGACATCAGAGAGCTGCTTCGTGACGCATAAGATGACAGTCAGATTGTGCACAAGGTACCTGACTCTGTCTCTTGTCAATGTCAGCAGCAGTCCTGTTGCTGATGATGACCTGGGGGCGGTTGAAGAGGTTGAGGTTGTACAGCAGGAAGGCGATGGTGAGGAAGGGCAGGGGGGCCGTCAGGATGGCGGGCCCTGGAGACTTCTTGATCCCAAACAAGGCAATCATGATGATCTGGAAGAACATCATGGCTGTGATGATGTGCTGGAAGATCTGCATCCACAACTGCACCACAACAAAGTGCATCATCAGTCTCATGTATCGGAATGGGTTTGAATTGGGCATAGAACACGATATATAATTGTACGTGTCAGAACTCAAGAAGGTATACATTGAGGTGACTTTGGACTGAGGAGTGAAGCATCTTTTGGTATAGTGAGTGGCTGAAGCTTTCAGCTGTAAAGGGAAAATTTGGATGTGCTAGCAGTGGTGCCTTGCAAGGCTGGTAAGGCAGGATGATAGGCATGACCCATACCTTGCCACCGCTCTCCACCAGGGGCACGTACACATACACCACCTGGTACTTCCAGATCAGCACGCCGATGGCAAAGTAGATGAGGGCCAGGGGAGCAATGATGGGCTGGATGACACAGTACACCAGCCCAATCAGCATGATGATGGTGTCATTGGCCACCTGCATCACCAATATGAGATTCAGGAAGGCAGTGTTGGCAAATGCAAGCATCCTCTTGGGAGGCAGTGTTGTCAGATGCAAGCACCCTCTTGGGATTTAGTTATGGCTCCATGGGCTTCCCGATACAATGAAAGCACCAAGACATGTGATAAG
>JAABUK010006482.1_pt1 | contig 17453 bp, 11 predicted proteins | sample 5559141 | NCBI WGS metagenome assembly JAABUK01 (sample SAMN10711869, study PRJNA513367) | rock metagenome | isolation source: Antarctica rocks | place: Antarctica: Victoria Land, Pudding Butte nord | collected 2016-01-03 | reverse complement strand
CATCCGACCAAAAACAGTACATGCAATCTCTCCTGCTACCCGCCGAAACCGAAAGAGATCTCCCCCTTGGAAAATCCGACACTTTACCATCTAAGCTGCTTAGACTATCCACCTCGCCCACAGCGCCGAACCTCCGCGAGGGCATCTCCTCGCTGCTATTCGATCTCTCGGAGCAAGATCCCAACCTCTTCGTCCGAAATGTCGGGTATGGCTTCGCGGCGGGGTTCCTTGTGTCTCATGAACTCCCCGTTCCGGAGCCTGTAACGCGTGCACAAGCTACCACGAGGACACCCAGCCGTGGTGGCGCAAGGGCAGAGAAAGAGAAAGACAAAGAAGAAGCCGAGCCAGTGAACCCCATCACAGGCCAAAAGCTAAGCAAAGAGGAGCTCGTAGATACGGGCCCAGAGATGAGTGATGAGGAGAAGGAGCGGGAGGCGGAGAGGCTGTTTGTGCTGTTTGAGCGGTTGAGAGCGACGGGGGTGGTGGATGTGGGATATGATCCGGTTAGGGAGGCGGTGGAGAAGGGAGCGTTCGTGGAGAGGGGAAACGGTGGAAGTAGGACTGAGGGTGCTAGTGAAAAGGCAGGGCGAAAGGGACGTAAAAACTTGACGGGAGGTGGGAGGGTGGAGGAGGTTGAGGATGATTGACGAAGGTCTGAAGATGGAAGGGAGATGGCGATTGGGTACTTGGCAAGAGGATTTTGTTAATGATACTAGATTTCTGCTTGTGTGGATCAGGACGTTGATCTTTCCGACATAATAGTACTTTTTACTTTGTCCGAAGTCCGCGGCGCCCATAGCTAAAATCGCAGGGCCGTTGGACATTGGGTGCTCATTTGTCCTCAACTGAGACCCAGCTCCTCCCGTCTGTAAATTGCGATGCAAAGTAGGACTTTTCCTACCCCTAGATTTGCGCCCAAATAGTCCCTCGTCTGGAGGGCCTTTCCCAAGCTGCTTCCGTTCTCTGCAGTTAGCATTGTTTCGATCGTGTTGTGAGTAGATTGAATGCCCAAAGTGATGAATGAGTGTATGAAGGAAGAAGCTATCTACGCAAACTAGCAAGGAAGAAGGAAATAGGCCTGTGCTGAGTAAGCCGCCAAGGAGGACCTACAACACAAAGCCCTTGCTTAGTGCAATGACATAAGGTCAACAACAGGAAGACTTGGCCAAGTATTCCCTCAAATCCATTGTCTACTCTTCTTGCCCGTTGACATTGCAACATACCCCACACAACGCTGAATAGCTTTCAACACATGATGGTGACAATTTCTTCATGAACACCTGATATTCAGGAGGCGTTGCTCATTACCTGTCTCAACTTTAAGCTCTCATCCCGGCCTCACAGCTCTCCTCCGTCTCCTGTCCCCGGATTCTGACCCTGTACACCTACTATCCTGATTCCCTAGTGGTAAATTAGTTAGTGGGCTATCTACGCCGTACGCCTGGGAGAGTGGACGAGCCCCTGGGCAGTAGGTTGGTGTGTCCCTGCGGAAGGGAGAGAGGTGAGTAGATATTTCAGGTGGGTCGGGATGGAGTCCTCCTTACAGGGGTTTCAAAGTGGGAATTGAATTGGTGGGCTATTGATTTCCGCTGCGAAAACGGAAGGACGTGGAGTAAACACTCGGTACGTTCTCGAGTTAGAGAGAGAGAGAGGCATGGCACCGTTCAACTGCCCAAGATGATATTGAATTCCCACTACACATCTTGGAACTCACACCCCTATCGAGCACAAAGTGACGGATCCAAGCCACACCACCCACGCCTAAAAGTACCTCTCCAACCTCCACCCCCCTACCAACCCCCTCTCCAAGACCAACGCATGAACCACCACCAACAGACTGGGAAACCTCCTCCCCCAAAACCCAAAATACCCCTCAGCACTCCCCCCCATCATCATCTCCCGCACATTCTCCGGCAGGTCCTGAAAATGATTCTTCTTATTCCTAATCACCCTCAGCAGATCCAACATCCGACTCCCCGTATACTTCCGCTGCTTCCCCATCTCATTGATGAAGTTCTTGGGTAGGGCTTTCAGGAAGTCCTTGGTGGGGCCGATGACGTTGGGGGCCTGAGCTTCAAGGGCTGCGAGGTGGGGGGAGTCCGGGGCGAGTTTCTCGTGCTCGAAGCGGTCGGAGAGCTCGCAGAGGAAGTCGAGTTTCGTGTCTACGTCCCAGAAATAGGGGTGCAGGAGGATCATGGCGGTGTCGGGGCGCTGGCGGGGTTCGTGTTTCAGCATTTGCAGGATCAGATCGTCGGCTTCGAAGGAGTAGTCGTACAGACGGAGGACTTGGAGGTCTGAGCGGTTTTCTTTGATGTTGAGGTCGCGGCCGAGGGATTCTCCACCGACGTCGAAGGGGTGGCGGCCTTGGGTCATGATGTAGAAGAAAACGCAGCCTAGGGAGAAGATGTCGATGGCTTTTGTGGCGCGACGGCCGGTCGGGGGGTCAATGGTCGTTCCGTCTGAGGAGTGGGAGTTCGATATCGTGGAAGTGCCGGTTGAGGCGATGGGCGCGGCGACCGAGGCCTTGGAGTTGACCAGTAGTTCTGGAGCTCGCCAGCCTGAAGTCCCTGCTGCCGTGTGATTGGCTGTCGGAGCGTAGGTGGAGTTTGGACCGTCGTCGAGAGTTTTGCAGAGACCGAAATCGGTAATGACGAATTGTAGCTTTGGCTGTCCGACGATAGGACGATGGCTTTTTACTGCCCTGGCTAGCACATTCTGAGGCTTGATGTCGCGGTGGACGAGTTTGAGAGAATGCAAATGCTGTACTCCGTCTGTGATTTGGCGTAGGGTGTCCTTGACATCTAGGCCTTTAGGAGGTAGCACAAGTGTCGGATATCTCTCGGGACGTTCAATGACCTGATCGAGCGAAGCTGTAAAGCGATCGAGAGCGATGTAGGTGAAATTCGTCGTCTCCTCCTTGCCAATGTATCGAATGACATGCGGATTCTCATCACTGGACAACAGATGCTTGATCTCCTTAGCCGCAAGACTGTGTGTGCTTCGAACGATCCTCTTGACAGCCACTTCTCGACCATCGAACTCTCCTGGGAAGACTACAGTTCCCGAGCTTCCATTTCCTAAGCATGTCTGGGTATCAATCTTGAGTCGTCCAACAAGCATTTCTCCATCTTTTTGCATCCACTCTGGCACAATCATGAGATCCTCCACAGAATCGGGGTTCATGGATTTCTTGGCTCCTTTTTTTCCTCTTCGGGCTCCTCTCTTGCCACGCTTCGTCTTCTTTTTTAGTCCTGTGGCACCTTCACCGTTCTTGTACTCGGCTGCCTCCTCATCAGATTCACTTTCGGAACCTTGCTCCTGGAAGCTCTCTGAATCCTTTCGTAGACGTTGGTTCGTAGTTTTGGCAGGGCGTGTTGGGTCCCCTTCTGGTTCCGGAGCTAGTGAGGAGTGATCGGCGACAGGGGCTGCCACATCGCTGGCGTTCATTCCCACGTGACCACCAGGCATAGCAGTCATGGAAGCAATGTTGTGTGCTGATTGCGACCTGCTCCGAGGGAGCTCTGGTAGGGGCTTCTCTGTGAGGATTTGCAGTCGTTGCTTCTCATGTTTCTGCACTGCAGAGCGGTCAGGCTTCCAATTCTTGGCAAAGGCAAACATGAAAAATATAGCCATGATGAAAAGAATTCCCGCAGGGTATTCGGAAACTGTTTGAGATATCAAGGAGGATATGCTCGGCGGGGATGGAGTGGCTACACCTCCATCAGGCGGCACCGTAAGTTCGTGACCTGAACGTGGACTAGATATCGTCAATGGAATATGTTCTCGGTTCTCAATGACGTTGAGGTCATGATAGCCAACTAAGTTGTCAGAATCTGCATCAAAGTCCAGATATCTGGTTTCCAGGCCACCAACGGTGTGAATTTTTGCCTTCTTGGCCTGACTCGTGATGCCAGGATAGCGCAATTCTGACATTGCATACCAACCAGCGTCTGTACGATTGACGAAGACCTTATCTCCACCATCTCCATCATTCCATTGGATGCTTTGTAGACTTGCTGGATCGGGGGGAGGCGAAAACATGACCAGAGCGGATTCTGTGGCCAAATGCCCGACGGGACGGGCTACATCCCACACTCTGGCTACTGGAGTGTCCAGCTTGCCGTGGAATTTGGTTCTGCGATCGACGCCGGATATATCCAATCCAATGAATTGTCCGTCATGAAACGAGTGTATTCGTCGGTTATCGAAAGGAATGTTGTATTGAATATGTAAATCCTGGTCTCCGTTGTTGGGAGTCCATTCGGAGTACTTGATCGTACATACCATCTCACGGGTAATCCCATCTTGGATAACGACGGAGTGAGTAGTTCGTCCAATGTGAAGGACCCCTGCAGGCTCGCAGTCTTGTTCGTCAATCTCGAAGCCGCTGAGCCTGCGACAGCTACCCTTTGTAGCATCCTCACTCGAGTATGTGGCAGTCGTATCGATGAAGTCTTTGACATTGCCGGTTGCAGCATCAATTGTGTACATGGATGCTTCTTTGCGAGCAACGAATACCAGTGGGGGGTCACGGGTGCGTTGAGGACTCCGGTCGACCAATGATCTCATTGTCATGTCAAGTCGCTGAAGTCCGATAGATGGGTCTTTGTGCTGAATGTAGAGATTGCCGTCCAGACTCGGTTCCACAATGAACATGAAATCGTCCTCAGATTCTAAGTCATGCTTGTTGGATCGGTTTTGACGGTGGTGAATGGTCTCGATCATAGGGCTTTCTGGATTGCCCAAAATCCATCTTTCCTTTCCATTCTTACGATCGAGAGCGTGTAAGCTACCATCAATAGTAGCTACAAGGATGAAGTCTTCCACCTCCCAATCCTGCAGAGATCGCGCCGTGGGCAGCGAGGACAGTCCTGAAGGCTGGCCATTTCTTGCAGGGGGTGCTCTCACGACGTCGTCAACACGAGCCGGAGCCAAGGCAGACATGAAGTCATCATTGTCCGATGTATGTGTATTTCTGTGTTTTGCGTAGGTTGTGTCAAGTTTGGGGAAAGCACTCTCGGCAGGACTGCGGCCGGCTGAGAGCGGAACTGCGCTTCGCTGAGCTCTGTTCCCCCGCGAGACGGTATGAGGTGCTCGCTCGTTGATGAGATCGGGGCTAGGATACTGAGCAGTGGTCAACGCCGCCAGAAAGGCCCAGAAAGCGAGTTTCTTCTTCGTGGAGCCCCCTCCGGGACCTGGTTGTCTTCGGAAGGGAGCAGCCATATTGAAGGCGTCCCATGCGAGGATTGGCCTCAACGCTGCGAGCTATGGCTTGCGCGGTACGCTACTCCATGAGTGCAGAGCGTAGATAGCAGTGTGCCGGTGTAGAGCAGTACAACAACGAATGTGCAGCAAGTGGTAAGAGTACGTGGACCAACATGGAGAGACGGCGTAGGAAGGATCCGAGGAACTTGAAGGGGGCTGGATCTAACAGCACCCACTAGTCCGTTATAAGTTAGCGGATCTCGGGAAGCCTAACCTGTGGCCGTCGTGTTCGTGTTTCAGATTTCTCGAACGAACTTTCAATATCAGATACTATCAGTACCAGTATTTACAGTACCAGTATTTACAGTACCAGTATTTACAGTACCAGTACTCGCTCGTCTCCCCTACCGCTATACCATGCTGTGTCTATCTCGGGATCTCTGCGGTGATAGTAGCGGTCACTCATTTGATACCTATGGCAGGGTATGGAGGTGTTGCGGCAGCTTTGTATAAGCCTTCCTCAACTGATGCACGCTTTTGTGGTTTGGAATGTGACACTTCTTCCAGCGGAGCAACCGGGCCTCCCATATCGGCATCTTGCAACAAGAATGGCTCTACACTGATGATCGGCTTGAAGTACTGAGAGCTGTACCTATTGACCGCTCAATCACTTGGATCCCCCATTCAGAAGAGTGCCAACATATGATCTGGTCTCTCGATAACCAGTATTTCACATTCGTTCCCGCTTTCTCGGAGCACTCCGGATGATATTGTCCACTCTCAGTAACAGCTCTGCAGCTTCCGATGCTGAAGACACAACTGCCCGCTTGAGTTTGTAGCTTTCGATAACTCCAAGCTCTCGCATATCCGCAATCCCTCCACCAGGAGTGAGTAAGTCGAGACCCGAGCTCATCATTCCCCGATAAACCTCTGCCTGCAGCTCTGTTACAAGAGCGCTTGAATCCAGCCCTGCGTTGTCTGCCAGTATTGTAGGCAACTGTCGAAGTGCAGTACCAAAAGAGTCGACAGCTATCCTCTTCTTTCCTCCGATCTTGTGTGCTGCTGAATCCACAGCTTTAGCCATTACCATCTCGGCACAACCACCTCCCAGCGTCGTCTTTGGTTCTCTGACCGTTTGTGAGAGAACTGCCAGAGCATCGTGCAGCGACCGTTCCGCCTCATCAAGAAGTTGCTCTGTAGCTCCACGAAGGACGACGGTGCATGCTTGACCGGCTGCTACTCCGGAGAACTTGATGAGCGTGTCTTCTCCAATGATGACTTCCTCAATGATATCACAATGGCCGAGCTTGACATGTTCGGGATGGTCGAACGTCGACGCGATTTCACCACCCGTCACGAGCGCTAATCGCTCGATGCCATCGAAATCTGCGTGCTCGATTGACATGATGCCAGCCTCGGAAAAGAGCTGTTCTGGCCAGTTGTAGATCAATTGTCGGTTGACAAAACAATTAATGCCATGTGCCTTGATCCGCTCCACCTTCGCCTTCATCTTTTCTCTCTCTGCCTTTTCCAACTCGGCAAGCTTGCCAGTGGACTCAACCTTGACTCGTGCCCCGAAGATTTTGATCTTGTCCGTATCCATTGCAGTGTTTGCGCAGAGGATCTTGGCACTTTCCAGTCGCTTTGGCTGATTCACTCCAATTCGCTTGTCGAGTATGAAACCTTCATCCAGATACGAGTCACTCAGCTTTCCACCCGGCTTTTTGATGATCTGGATGTGACTGAGATCTGTAGCCCCTTTGAGTCTGAGCACAGCATCGCAAGCAAGCTGCGCAAACTGGTCACGATCTTGGCTCAATACTTTGGAGCTGAGAGTCGTTCTTGCAATGGCCTGCAGATCTCTTCTAAATGCAGCTTTGTCCTTGCTGTTGTCCACCGCCGACTTTTCCAAAGCAACAAGAGCAGCACGACTGGCTATTCGGTATCCTTCAATGATCGTTTGTGGGTGTATCTTCCTCTCCACAAGCTTTTCCGCTTCTCTTAGCAGCTCGGCTGCCAGTACTGTGACCGAGGTTGTACCATCTCCGACCTCATCATCTTGGACCTTGGAAATATTGACAAGAACTTTCGCAGCCGCATTGTCGAGTGCTATTGATTTCAGAATAGTCGCTCCATCATTCGTAACCATAATCTCGCCCGTTGACCTGTGCTCGATCAGACTTTAGGAACAGTCGCAACGTGGTCGTGATTTTGCTTACGCCGACTGTAATATCTTGTCCATACCCTTGGGTCCTAGAGTACTCTTTACCAAGTCACCGACAGCGATTGCACCGACGAAGGCTGACAATCTTGCATTTTCCCCCTTCTCTTCCTGCACATCGTCGGCAAAGATCTGCGTTGGATTATTACTGAAGGCCTGGATCTGTAAGTAAGAGACGTCGGACTAGGAAGAGAAGACCTCGACGGACCATTCGATGTAAGCGTGAAACAGAAGAGACGACAATTAAAGGTCGCGTAGCAGGATGTGAGGTGCCTCAATAGTGGAGCTTTTCGGCTCTTTGCTGGACAGGCTGGAAACTTTTGTTCCTCCGCACGAAACTCGCGATGTGGTCAGTGCGCAATTTGCGGGAACATCTGCGGAGGGTACAGCGCTGGTAGATCGAGGGCGGAGCATTCCCAATTTCTTGTTTACAACATTTACGAATGAGTAAAGTTTCTGGCAAGCTACAAGGCTTTGGGAGACGTGAGTTGTACTGAAGATGGCTTCTCGAAAACGTTCTAGGGTTGAGCCTCAGAGTGGGGCACATTTCGGTATTGAACTCTTCCAGCTCTCTGTGACTTAATCTGACAGACCGGTAGAGGACGAGAGTCTGTCAGAGGATGATTTTGGTCCAGCATTACCATCCTCCGTTCCTCCCAAGAAGAAGCGAAGACTTCCATATGAGGCGTTGTATGTTGAGGCTCTGCCCAAGGGCCAGAGATACTCCAAATCGTTAATGCACCAGGACCAGGTGGCTGCCGTGACTGTTGCTCCCTCGCCCTCAGACTTTATCATCACCACTTCCATTGATGGTTCCGTCAAGTTTTGGAAGAAGATTGCAACAGGAATAGAGTTTGCTAAGGAATATCGAGCGCACAAGGGTCAAATACAGGGCACTAGCATCAGTGCAGACGGTACTGTTTTCGCATCCGCAGGAGACGAAGACGACAAGTCCATCAAACTATACGATGTTGTGACGTTTGACCTCCTGTCAATGATCAATCTCGAAACAGCTCCTTCATGTATCTGCTGGGTGCATGGACGGGGATCAGCACCACTCCTTGCAGTCGCACTTGGCAAAGAGATTCGAATCTATGATGGTCGAGGCGGGAATGAGAAGCCTCTCCACGTTCTCAAGTCTATTCACCGTGCCCCAGTGGTCGCCATGGCATTCAACCCGGCCTATGATTGTGTCATATCGGCAGACGACTCCGGAATGTTAGAATATTGGAGATCTAGTGGCAGTTTCGTGAAGCCAGACACTTTGTTCAAGATGAAATCGTCCACAAGTCTCTTCGAATTCAAGAAGTCTCGATCGTTTCCTTCGTCTATCACAATGTCTCCTTCAGGAAACCAGTTTGCGACATGGTCTTTTCCAGATCGCAGAGTACGTGTTTTTGATTTTCCCACTGCAAAGCTCCATCGATCCTACGACGAATCTTTGGCGACTATCACCGATATGCAACAGGCAGGCACGGCACTACAAAAACTTGAAGAAGTGGAATTTGGCAGAAGAATGGCGACAGAGCGCGAGCTGGAAAACCCGGCTGTTCGCTCTCGAGTCAACGTCGTATTCGATGAATCTGGCCACTTCATCATGTATGGGTCTTTACTCGGCATTAAAGTCATCAATACCGTCACAAACAGAGTCGTCAAAGTCTATGGCAAGGAGGAGCCCTTTCGAGCACTGAACATCGGCTTATACCAAGGTCAACCCCAAAAGAAGGGAATAGTGACCGTCTCGATGGCAGCAAGTGCGAACCCATTGTTGCAAGAAGCAGAGGAGCGGGATCCTATGCTTTTTGCTACTGGTTTTGGTAAAGTTCGATTCTACATGTTCACGAATGATGAAGAAATTAGCAAGTCTGAGAGGGATGTGCAGAACGAGAAGCCAAGAAAAGGGACACAAAAGCAGCAAGAGGTCAAAAAGGCCGAGACAGGATCAGCAGCAGTTCTACACACGACATATGGTGATATAAATCTCAGGCTATTCCCTGAAGCAGCTCCCAAGGCTGTAGAGAACTTCGTGACCCACGCAAAGAACGGATACTACAACAATACTATTTTCCACCGAGTGATCAGGAAGTTCATGATTCAGGTAAGCCGACAACATCTACACCGTGGCATTTGGAAGCTGACCGGTCTAGGGCGGTGATCCGTTGGGAGACGGGACTGGTGGAGAAAGCATCTGGGGCAAAGAGTTCGAAGATGAAATTTCTGACCTCCGACATGACAAACCGTACACTCTGAGTATGGCTAATGCAGGCCCAAACACAAATGGTAAAGTGACTCCGATCTCCCGTGGCCCTAAAGACAGAGGTTCTGATTTGTCTCAGCATCCCAGTTCTTCATCACCACCGCGTCAGAAAAGATGCCATGGTTGGACAAGAAGCATACCATCTTCGGTCGTGCATTTCAGGGCTTGGACGTGATCCATCGGATTGAGAATACCAAGGTTTATAAGGAAAAGCCTGATGAGGATATCAAGATAGTCAACATTTCTGTCACCTGAGAAGAGGGTGGCGGCATCAGGGCCTTCCACCTGCATGCAAGCCTACTTCACACATCAGGCCAGGACCTTTACAGCCTGTGTTAGATAGAGAACTCTGAACACAGAACGAGGTGGAGTACGCAGCAGTGCGCATGCCCCGTTACAGGCGCAAGCGCCCCTCAAAGCCAGCACCGGCTTCTTGCAGGCAGGGTTCTTACAAATTGCGACTGGATGGTTCTCGCAGTATCTGTTTCTTCTGATCTCGGAAACCTAGGAATCATTCCGGGACAGGCTTTGTTCCTTTTCCCCCTCCCAACCTCATGAATGTTACGTTCTCGAACGCTTCAATACCAATAATACTCCGGATTATTTACTGTCAACGGCTGAAAGCGCGCACAGACCAATCCCCCTTTCTCCAAGGTTTGCCAAGCATCTCGATCATCCGCGAAACTTATTTCATCGCCAGCACGTAAAGCGCGCCCACCGACTGCGCGGAAACGCGGATTCGTGATCGAGTGTCTGGTTTCTGTACAGAGCTTTACGGATTCGAAGCTCGCTTTCAGAAAAATGGTTCGAGTCAAGTTGCTCGTCAGGGTCATTCCCGAGGATGTCTATCTCAAAGATGTCGAATCTCCGACCCCATCGCCGGCTACTATTGTCTTAGCAGACGAGAAGAGATTGGTGCAAATGGTTCCTGATCCGGAGAGTGTGTCGATCGGGACCCTTGCAAATAATATCAAGGCCACTTTCCAAAGGATCAATCACGAGTGAGTCGCCTCCAGTCAATCGGCCCCTCTATCTACTAATCGTCTGTTTGCGCAGTCACTTGGGGGATATCAAGTACCTGAAAGACGGCGAACTTGACGCGGACCTCGACCCCGAGATGTCCGTTTACGATGCCTTCGTAGATGCCGGAAAAGCAACGACTTCCCTACTTGACCAGAAAGCCACAATCAAAATCATCCTAGAGATCAGAGGCAAAACTTTTGGCGTTCGGGAGGGCTCAGTTGTACCTGACCTCAGCAACCCACGCTTTCAGCCACGAAACCTTCCTCCCGTTCCACGCTTCTCCGACACAAGTCAAACCCTGGGCAAGCGATCTCGAGATGATGCATTCAGAGACGAGGATTCGGGCCGAGATCGACGCCTTACTACGAAGTCCACGAGAACGGCCCGGCTCAATGCTGTGGAAGAGATTGCAGCAGCGGAAAGGCTTGTTCCTTCGATCGAACGAGATCTACGTCGACCATCGCGGGAAGCGAGCCGTCATCGTCAAGGATCACCTATTGTCATTCCAGAAACGCAAGAATCCCCCTCGCGATATGGGGCAGGTGCGCAACAAGGTGGTAGCGATATCCTTGGTGATGAGGAGCCAAAGTCTGAATCCCCCGAAGTTGGTAATAGCATCCACAGTCTGCCGATGGTACAGAAGCATGTCGATGATATGGCGGTTGTTGAGACTGCATCGCCAACCCAGAATATTGCGACCACTAGAATGAGAGATACAGGCGAAGTCCAGGCAGCGTTCGAAGGCGCTCCTGGTCAAGAACCAACATCCCGTTCGTCCTCCAACTATTACTCGCCTCCCTCCGGATCTTTGCAGTCAAATCCGAAAAGAAAAGTATCTGGTGAGGAGTCAGCTTCAAGCCTTGCTGAGACCACAGTCGTCATCAATCAAGCTGATCCGACTCCGAGTTTCGCGCCAACGAAATTGAACCTTGCAACGGAGGGAGCTGTCGAAAACGGCCCCATCACGCCAACTTCAGATGCCTCTCGCCACCGGCCTGCGAAAGCTACTGCGCAGGAATCGACCCATATCGTGCCTAGCGGAGTCCGCTCTTCGTCCAGAACGTCGAGCTTTTCCTACAAATTCAGAAGGGGGGATCGGGTGCCCAGCGTTGAATCTGAGATCGACGATACTCAGATGTCACCTCGTTCGAGAAAGTCAATGAGACGACCGCGAAATGCAAGATATGCAGAAGCAGAACCCAAGGTTGTCGGGGTCAGAGAATTGTCCGGCCCCTTCCGTAATATGGACAAAAAGCGGCCTCTGATACAGGAGCGCAAACGGCAACGCAACGAGACCACGTGGGACTCCAGCGAACGTACCGAGGAACTTTCTGAGGCTGAGATTGAAGATGTTTCACCGAACGAATACCAAAGTCAAGATGAGGATCAGCAGGCAAATGCTGGTAGCGATTTGTCTGAACGCGACGAGGGCGAGGACAATGCTGGGCAAAGATCGAAATCACGTGCTCTTTCAGACGCGACAAACAAGGATTCGAATGCGTCAACCGAACGTCCCATAATGTCATCGAGTGTGAATGCTCTCAGATTATCTCCACCGGAACAGAATCAGGCATTAAGGCACGGGTCGAGTTCCGATATTATGGGTGAAAACGATTCGGACAAGGAAAACGCAGATCGTGAGCAAGAAATAGCTCCACAACTGTGCCCCTTAGATGTGCTCCAAAGTGTTGAGGTTACAGCACAGGGCCCGTCGAAAGCACTCCATAAAGAGAATGCTAACGTTAGGCATAAACCTGATGTTACAAAGCACAATGATGGTTCTGTTATCGACATTCTCAATAACGTTACCACCACTCAGAATGATGAGCCTACAAGATCCAGCGCACGAAACGCTCAACAATCTCCCTCTGAAGTCTCGGAACCCTTGAAGGTCTCAAGCGTTCCAGCCCATGCATCTCTGAAAAAGTCTCGGTCAAGAAAAAAGAAGTCCCACGTCGAAGAGGAGGAGGGAATGCCGAAGCCAGGCCCTCAGCAGCCTATGGGTGACTCGGTGGTCAAAGTCATTACTACTAATGCATCTACCAGAGCTAATCACGAAATTCTAAGCTCTGCATCAAAGTCGAAGATCGGAAAGAGTACTGTTTCACGAACCGAACCTGATGAGCAATTGTCACAAGATTTGCAAGCGTCGGCTCAAGCTGGCAATAAGAAGCTCACTCCTATACTAAAGGACAGGAAAGCTTTGGCCCGTGAACAAGCTGCATCGTCGAGAGATGGGGCAGGAACTGCTGGCATGAAATCAGCCGGGGCGTCTTCAAACAAGTCTCTGAAGGCGACAACAGAGATGGGCCAAAACCCCTCCATTACATATCATGAGCGAAAGTCTAGCGATGGCCGCAAGAGCCGAAGCCCAATGAACGTGAATGCTGAAGCTGTGGCCGTCGCCAGTGTTATTCCGGCAGAGAAGGGTTGTCGGCAAAAGAGCAAGGATGGGAAACTTGGCCTTGGCTTCTCGCAAAGTCCTCCTGGCAAGATCAGGGGCTTGTTGGAGTCAAAACGGAGCTTTGGCAATGTTAATCACGGGGTTCGGAATGAGACTCTGGCTTTGCCTACAGGAAAGGAAGAAAGGCCCTTTTTGAAGAAGCCAAATTGTTTCAAGAAGCTCAAGTCGAATCAAAGTCGGAGTGTAGATACTCCATCCCGGTCTGCACAACCAGAGAAACATTTTGATTCCACGCCTCAGCACGCCAGGGTAGACATCCCAGGAAAGACGCCGGATACATTTGACGCTCAAACCAACACGAAGGGCAGCGGTCGTATTCAGACAATCTCAAGCGGGAGTGAATCGGCGCCTGAATCGGGCTATGACGAAGATATCTCGTCCACTGCAGGAGAGGAGGCTTCGAAAGGCGCTCGGGCCATCGTCAAGAACGGTGTCAAGAACGTATCAGCGGATGCACCAGTACCCAGTATCGAGATCACCTCGGGCTCTGCAAGTTCTGAATCGGACACTGTGTTACCTTCACCGAAAGCAGTGAGCAAGGCCGGTAAGCCTCAAAACGATGGTCCAAAAATCATCCCAAAAGGCAACAATGTGTACACGATCAACGGAGCGCAAATAGTTGTTCCTCCAGGATTTACTTTGGATAGATATCTTGCAATGAGAGCGGATCTAGCGAATCAAGCACCCAAGCCAAATTCACGAAGCCGTGTCACCAGTTCTGGGAAGTCCGCTACACCAACCTTGAATCAGAAAGGCAGCAGTGCCACACCTGTTCCTGCCCAGGTCAAGGTGGCCACGAAGAAAGCGGTGTCAAAGAAGAATGACAAGCAACAGGCGAATGCTACAAAAGGGAACGACATAACCCAAGAATCAACTGCTCCCCCTGCAGCCAAGGTCAGTGTGAAACAAATCACCAACACTTCAAAAACAAAGGACTTGACTCGCCCCTCGCCTGCTGTCACAGCAAAGAAAGCCCCTGTTGCCGAAAGGCCGACCACCCCAAAGACACAAGCACCAACCAAAGCTTCCGTCTCAACAAACAATCGCCCGGGGGCGTCAACCTCAACAAGCAGCAAACTCGTCGTGCCCCCTCCAGCGAAGTCAAATACTCTGACTCCCTCAAATCCGGCAAGGAAAACCACATACCTGGGGGAGCTCGTAGCTCAGAAAGAAGCGGAGAGAGCGGAGAAACAGGCCGCTTCATCCTCGAAGACATCTGGAATGACAAGTCCAAATCTGGCCAACATCAAGGATCTTATGAACGGAGAGGATTCAGACTCCGAGTCCGAGACGGAGAGCGAGACTAGCTCAGACGAAGGTGTCATGGCCTCGAAACCCAGAGCGATAGCAGCTAGGACACCAGCAACTGGATTTGCCACGGTGGATCTCTCGATTCGGGATCCAAGCCCCTCATGGGACGACGAAGACTCTGATTGAGAGGTGATTGCTGTTAGACTTGATCTGGACGGTGCTGAAGGATCGTCGAAAGATGGGAGATATGCCTCTCAGAGAGGCGCTGGATATTTCAATTCCAGGTTTCACGGTGTACAACAACCTTGGTCTTCAAGAGCTCCATACTCTCATTGTACACTGAACTCGGTCTCGAAGATCTCAGGATGTTGGGCCTCACTGAAAGACTACATAATTACTCACCATGTACCACGCGTGCATGGCCAATCGTCCAATCCTTTGTGAACCCATGAGTCCGGCCTGCGGAGTGTCGTTCCTGGCAGAAATGCTGTCCAAGAACACTTGGAAGGCTGTGAGTCAAGTCGCAACTTTGAAAAGATGCTAGCCCGCGACCCGCTGGTTTTCCACGACATCAAGATGTCTTGGGAAGATCCTGCAACTGGTGATCCCAATCGTTCGCCGCAGTGAGAGCTTCCCTTCCAACTCTTTCATCGTCGTATGGATAAGACTGTTGAATCCATCTGTAACCCCCCCCCCTTCTATCCATCTTCTATATCCCATCCCAGTTATAGAACCCATCATCTGGCCAATAAATGTCAAACACCCTCGTACAACCACCATATAATGCCAACCACGCAGCCCACCATCACAACTTGACCCTCCCACCCGCCAACGCCGCCCAATCCTCCCTCCTAAACCTCACATACGCTGGCCCCTTCAACCACCAAACCTCCTCGCCGTAGTCTCCCTCGATCCGATCCAGGTCCAACCCCTCGGCCCTCACCGTCGATTTCTGCTGCTTCATATTGCCCGTACGCTGCATCTGCTTGACCAGGCGTAGGAAGAGGGGGATCGCGTACTCGGGGAGGTGGGTGCGGAGGTGGGTTGCCAGGTCCGCCATGAGGACTGCTTTCTCCTCCTCCTCGTCCGTGATCGGGTCGTCCTTTCTTGTGGGTCCGCTCCACTCGTCCCGCAAGACAAGCGCCGCACAGCCTGCCCTCCCCTCCGTCCCCGGCACCAGCACCCCGTAAACGTTCGCCTCCTGAACCGGCTCCAGCCCGCCCAATATCTGGGCCACCTCCGCCGTGCTCACATTCTCCCCCTTCCACCGGAACGTATCCCCCACCCGATCCACAAACCACCACCGCCCCTCCGCGTCCCAGGTCAACACATCCCCCGTCCGAAACCACGCATCCCCCTTCCTGACTACATCCCTAGCCACCTTCTTCCGACTCGCGGCCTTGTTCCCAAGATATCCCTGGAACTTCTCCGTGATATCAGCAGCGTCAAGCGCATACAGTAACTCCCCCTCCTCCCCCCTCGGAGCCCGCACACAGAGCCCGGTCACCGCGTCTCGGACAGGCATCTCGCTCTCATAATCAACTTGCACAACCGCAACCTGCGATGCCAACAGCCACCCGGCAATCACGCCATTCCGTCCCACCGCCCCCGAAGAGAAGGAGTTGGAACTGTAATTCCAGGCCCCGCTCGTCCCCTCCGTAGCGGCATAAAATTCAGCGATCGTCTCGATCCCGAAGCGGGTCTTGAAGCGGTCCCATACATCCGCACGCAGGCCGTTCCCGAACGCGATCCGGATCTTATGCTGCGTATCCAAAGTCTTGGTGGGGTCCGATGGATCGGGCTCCGCGGGCGCGGAGGAAAGATACCGACACGTCTCACCCACATACTGCATCACCGTCGCCTCGCTCTCCCTTACCTCCCTCCAAAACCCACTGGTACTGAACCTGCGGCCGAGGACGAATGTGGTGCCGTTCATGAGGCAGTTGGCAAACCCCAGCACGGACCCCGAGGAATGGTACAATGGCATGCAGCAGTAGAAGCGGTCGGGGGAGGGGTGGGTGGCGGGGCGGAGACCCATCCAGGAGGCGACGAAGCGGCCGCCGGTGTGCAGTTTGGTCCAGGAGGAGATGGCGGGTTTGGGGAGGCCGGTTGTGCCGGAGGTGTAGATTAGGATTGCGGGGTGGCGGGGGAGGGTGGCGGAGCGGGAGGCGGTGGGGTCGAGGTGGGCGGGCTGGTAGGGGAGCGTGGATTGGATGGTGGAGTTGAAGTAGATCATCGTCAGGGGGTCGCTGGGTTCATCGCTGGAGGTGGTGGTTGACGAGAGGGAGGTAGGAGAAGTGAGCTCAGCTTCCACATCAGGAGTGAACATAGAGCGGACCTCCGGATCGACGATCAAAAGCCGAGCCGTCGAGACACGGATAGAGTGCACGAGCGGACTACCCGTGAGGGTGTGGTTGATAAACGCGGCAACGGCGCCCAATGACCAAAGAGCCAGCCAAAGAAACACGAATTGCGGACAATTCGGAAAATCCAACGCGACGATATCTCGCGACTTGACACCATGACTCCGGTGCAGCCACCCGGCATATCGGAGCACAGTATCGTATGTCTCCCGGAAGCTCCATGTCTTGCCCTCGAAGACCAGGAATGGCAGGTCGGCTGTTCGGGGGGATGTTGCGAACTCCTGCAGTGAGTAGAAGACATTGATGCGGTCTTTCTTCTCCAGCCGGGTCTGTCGTATTGAGGCAGCGCGCGTGGAGGTAGGCGAGGGATGCGGCCGCGGCGGGGATGGCGATGGGAAGTGAGATTGCTGGAGAGAGGAGTCAGCACGAGGTAGGGAACGAGACGGGAGGGAGAGATGTCGCACCAGGCATGGTATAGGCGAGGGAGGGAATCCGGAGGTCAGTGAGCGAATTACTCCCGATAGAGTCGAGAAGCACTATCTGACCCACTTTAGCATAAAGCGTTCGCAGCAAAGGAACTTCAGAGTGGGGACAAGGGAATGCCGGCAAAGGGAGGCGGAGCGGGAGAGGGAGAGGGAGAGGAAGATGCTCGTTGTCAGGGAGTGGAGT
>JAABUK010006481.1_pt1 | contig 17453 bp, 13 predicted proteins | sample 5559141 | NCBI WGS metagenome assembly JAABUK01 (sample SAMN10711869, study PRJNA513367) | rock metagenome | isolation source: Antarctica rocks | place: Antarctica: Victoria Land, Pudding Butte nord | collected 2016-01-03 | reverse complement strand
GGGATCTGTCCGGGGTTGGAGGCGGTGAATCTGGAGACGGGGTGGCCGAGACGGGGGAGGAGGAATGGGAATGCGGTGCCTGGGGTTGGGGAGCAGGCGGTTGCGATGCGGGGGATTTTGGAGGGGAGTGGGGGGAGGAGTGTGGTGTTGGGGTTTGGGGATGATGGGTGGAAGGATGAAGGGGAGTTTGGGGTTGAGGGGAGTTGGGGGTGTGGACATTTGTTTGGGGTGGATTAGTGAGGGCGGCGGGTGAGGCAGAAGGGTTTGTATTGTGTTGGGATTGGGGTATGGTGTTTGGGCGGGTTGGGTTGTGTTTGGGTATGTGGTTGGGAGAGGCTCGTTCCTTCTCGGGCTGTTGACAGCTTTCGTGACTACTGTCGTAGACAACTGTAAGATACTACTGTATACCAACTAATCAGAGATCCATTCTTCGAAAAGGCCGAACGAAAGTGACTGAAATTACCCGTAAGCATGTATGTCATTGCTCGTCATCTACCTGCTTTTTATCATCATCATCATCACCATAGCCATATCATCATGCATTCATGCAACTTCCCCCCCCCAATCCCTCCCCCCCCAACAATCTCCCTCACATGAATTTACTCGCCATCCCCATCAACCCCCCACCCCCACCCTGACTCTTCATATACATCTTCAGCGCCATCTCCCCCGCACTCTGTACCGCACTCTGCTTGTTAGCCCCCTGCTGCATATTCCCACTCCCACTCTGCTGATCAAACAGCTTGCTCGCCTGCGCCATCGCCATGCCCACAAATTGATTCTGTCCGCCGCCTCCGCCTTGGCTTCCAGCGCCCATACCGCCTCCTCCTCCTCCGCCAGCAGGACCGCTGCCGCCACTAAACATCTTGAGCGCCTGCATCGCTGCGCCCGCGCCCACTGTCTCGCTGGAGTGGTTGCCGCCGTTTTGTTGGTTGCTGCCGTACATGGCTTGGTGTGCGTTGACGGCGTGGTTCTCATCTAGGTCGCTGGTGGCGATGTTGGCTTTGTTGCCTGAAAGGTAGCCGAGGGCGTTGCCGAAGAGGGAGGAGTCGCCCGAGGAGCCGGCGTGTTGTTGGGCGTGGTGCATGGCGCCTTGCATGTCGTCGTCGTCGGCGCCGTAGCCTGACTGGCCGCCGGGGCGGTTGTATTGGGAGCCGCCTTGGGAGTTGTAGCCTCCGCTGTGGTGTTCTTGGCGGTTGCCGCCGTAGCTTCCTTGTTGGCCGCCGCCGTATTCGTCACGGCCACCACCGTAGCTGCCTTGTTGGCCGCCGCCGCCGTGATGCTCTTGACGTCCTCCTTGGCTGCCGTATTCGTCACGGCCTCCGCCTCCGTAGCCGCCTTGCTGACCTCCACCGCCATAGCCTCCCTGCTGCCCGCCGTATTCGTCACGCCCGTTACCGTAGCCACCTCCTCCGCCTCCGCCGTATTGGTCTCCGCCGTAGGACATTGTGTATGGTTTTCTAGTGGGTTCTTTAATGGAAGCTCGGCTGGATAGTTGAGGAACGGTCGGGAAAGAAGCTATTGTTATGGAGATTTGTGTGAGAATTGATGGAGAGATCAATGCCTCGTGAGAGAAACACGATTGACTTGGTATGACGCGAGGGTGGTGCTACGTCACAGGTCTTGGCATCCTGGGATATATTTACTTGTCACGCTTGTGTACTCCGTAATTGAGTGAGACTTGAGATTCGAAGCCATCTGCCCGACATCTCCATTCGAGTCCTGATATTGCTCTTTTTTGTTCATTCCTACCTAGATACTTCGTATGGTCCGACACGAAGCCGTCTAACAACCCCAGATGCCCGGTCCTATATCTCTTCCACACAAGCTTGATCCTCGATCATTCTCCTTTCTCCTCCCTCTCCTTAGTCTCTTAGTCCTTCGCTTCGCTCCAGGTATCCATCTCTACCATTGTAGCGTATATGATGCATCGTTCATTTCTTTCCCTATCAGCGTCTCCGACATCTCATGAAGGTCGAAGTCCACCATTTTCCTTCCGGGCCGGCGACATCTCATGCCATTGGTGAGACTTACTACCCTCCTAGCGCTGCTCATTCAATTTTGATTGAGACTGGCTTAAGCTTTGGGACCCGTCGTTTGTACGAATTTCTACTATTAGAGAGTATATGATTCTATTTCTACAGCAGGCATAATACAGTAATCATAGTCCCTTGCTTTGCGCTACATTCCAATGTCTCACGACCCCGACCATAAGTGTCGCCTTCCCGCTCTGAGTTCATCACGCACGCCATGTCACCACCTACAACACCTTACAGTCAATTAACAGATCCCAATGACCTGGCTTTATCGGATGAGGATGAGGGATCCAGGTCTTCAGCGGAGGCTACGAGGTCACCTAGCACACTTGGAGATGTCGACCCATTGATCTCACGGAGCTATGAGGACGAAAAGACGCAGCAATCAATGAGTAGTAACCAGGGCAGACTCCAGATCATCGGATGGATGATTGCGAATACCATGGCTACTGTAGGAAGTGTGCGTTCTGGATCGAAGCCCTCAAGCAGAGAACTTTTGGATCACGCGCTCACAGTTTTGCAGGTCTTCATCAATAAAACGCTTTTCAGTACATCAATGTTTAGATACGATCAGCTCAGCTTTGCAGCATATCATTTTGCCATTACAAGCATCCTGCTCTGCATACTTTCAAATTCACGATTCCGTTACTTCGAGGCAAGACGAGTCAAGATCGTCGAGATGCTGCCGCTATGTATATCATTGTGTATGAGCATTATAGTCTCCATTCTCAGCCTGGCCTACTCGCCCATTGTCTTCTATCAGATCGTGCGCGCTCTGCTCACGCCATGTGTGGCCGCCATCAACTGCTTCTTCTATAAGGCCGTGGTGCCGCGGACGGCTTTGATGGCTCTGTTGCCGCTGTGCATGGGTATCGCGATGGTCACATACTATAACCCTGGTAGTAGTGGGGATGACTCAAGTCTACCAATGACATCGAAGGGAGCTATTTTCGCTTTTGCCGGCGTAACGATGACGGCGCTCCACACAGTATGGATGGGTGTCTTTCAGAGGAGGTACCAATTGGATGCCACACAGCTGCTGTTCAATCAAGCACCGCTTGGTTCAGTAGTTTTGCTATATGTCATCCCTTGGGCTGACACAATGCCGGTCTGTAACGAGCTTCCGAAAAACACATCGGGGCTGCCTTTGCTGGTAAGACTAGCCCAACGATGATTGTCGGGGGTCACTACGCTAATAGCGCGTAGAGCGGTGCTTGTACTTGCGTCCTGGATGTTTCTCGTATGCAAATGATCGCAGAGGTGGGCCTGTGACCAGTATCATTCTTGAGAACGTCAAAACCATCTTGGTTGTCGCGATTGGTGCTTGCGCTGGCGGGGTTCCTGCGATAGGGGCTATCACTCCTGGTATTGTGCTTGCCCTCATAAGCGTCGCGTGGTAAGTGGCTGGCTTAGAGTAACGACCTAATCCATGATTGAGTGGCTGACTCTGCAGGTTTTCGATTGCCACGTTGGAAAACAAGACGTGAGGATAGCTCGGAAGAGAGAGGTAACATCTGCTGTATCCCTTGAAGGAATTTTCAGGAATCTAGAGAATTATTTCACAATCCGAATGCAGCACTTTGCTAATGATGTGCTGCAGGTTGCCTGAGGGTAATCAAGTGAGATATATAGGGTAAGGATTCCGTGATCAGAGAACAAATAAAACAATCAAGGTCATCGAATATACCAAGCACTACGCATTTCCCTTACCGTGACAAGCTCCTACCAACTTATCCCTAACCGTCTTCAAACTCAACGTCGCTCTCTTCAATACCATTGCCGCAAACTCGCCTTCGTCTTCTCCATCCGCAGAATTCCGCCTTTTGATATCGAGATACTCCTTCCTTCCCCCCTCGCACTCTCCAATCGGCACAACGATCCCTGCATACTTGAGCAGTATAACATTCAGCAGCAACCGACACATCCTCCCATTACCATCCAGAAATGGATGCACGCACACGAATTTCCCACAGTACTTCGCGGCAAGTGTGAATGGATCTAGAGATTTCGTCCTCTCGGCTTCTGCGATGTCGGATTTCAAACTCGCAACGAGGTTTGCCATCGCTGTAGGCACGGCTTTAGAGGCTGTGAAGTGGTGGCCGCCGGCGTTGACCTCGGCTCCCATGATCTCCGTTCCGGGTTGCTTGACACGGTTTCGATAGACGCCTGCGTATTCCCTGAAAGGCGTGCCGTACTTTGGGTGATCGACTCCTTTGATCAATATTGCATGCGTCGCCTGTATCAGCTTTTCCGTAATCTCTTTCTGTTCGGTCATCACTGCGTTGGTAATGTATTGCAACGCCTTTGCATGCTGAATTACTTCGTTCCTTGTACGAATGATGTGCTGATCCGCGTCCTGCGCCGTTTGGATAACTGCGTTCGTCTTCTCCTCGTAAGCGCGCCCCCTGGGCTCTATGTCTATCATCTCGCCACGGAATATCGCTTCGCAGATCTTTGTGGTTTCGTCTAACCCTAATCCAGCGTTCTCGATGGCGTTGCTGCCGTATATGACTAGTATCATGTCATCTTGTACCGCTTCTGCGATTAGGTCTGCCGCAGTCTCTGGCTCCTTCGTCCTGAGGCCTTGGATTTCGCTCACGTAGTGAATAGCCTGCGAGAAGTGGGCGGCTGGGGTGGCTTCGGTGCTGTATGTTAGTACCCTGTCGTTCATGCGCATGGTGAGTTTGGGATCTGTTTCGTTGCTCGTTTCGGGCCAATTGGCCCATGATCTACTGAAGGTTTTCGATAGTGTTGATGCCCAAGTTTTTGTTTGGGCTGGTGAGAGGGCGTTTTTCACCCCGGTGAAGTGAAAAGCGCCGAAGTTCTCGAAAGTTGGAGTTGGCTTTCGTTGATATTGAGCGGGGCTAGGTTTGGGTGGGCTATTATCCATTCTTGAATGTGCGTTGAGCACGTCCAAGTTGAGAAGCCTTTGGCTCCGATTGGTACTAAAGGAAAGATAGTAGGATCTTTGATAGCTTTTGTGATGGTGGATTGGCAATCGAATGATTAAGATTGACGTTCAGAGTAGGTAAATATATAGGAGCATTTGCCAACTATATGAGTCATGTCATATGGTTTCGAGAAAAATTAGGAATAAAACGTTGTGGCTTGAAGTCTAAGTCTGAGTTTAAGAGGCTCCACCTTTCGTCTTTGGCACTGAAGTAACAAGATTCGCACTCAAAGTAGGTATGTATATGTGATTATTTACGCGCCAAGTGGCCCATGTCATATCTTTTTGAGAAGAAATCGTCAGAAAATCTTTAGGGTTGAAGTTTGAATCCGAAAGTACTTGCCTTCTCAATTCACCCTCACATGCAAAAGGAACGCTCCTTCACACTTTAAGACCATGATAGGCACTGCGAAAAGGGAGTGGAGGCACGTCAAGGACACAATCCTTCACAGTTTGAGACCATAATATTTACTGCATATTATGGTCTCAAACTGTGAAGGCCAAATTCAAGCGATTGGATATTATATTATGCTTACCTTTTTCCCAATACCACCTGCGCACACCCAGACCGAAGTTGGCTTAGATTTCTTCTGCGTAAGAAACAGGCTGCTTCGCACGTCGAGATCTTCGAACCCAAGTATCTCTGTCTGCTGCGCGTCGATGCGACTGGTCCATTGAGATGATGCGGTATTCTTCGGCATCGTCCTCGCCATCACTCTCCTCAACTTGCCTTCGGGACTGCACAGACTCATTCGTGTTCTTGATGTGCTTCGTCAGCTTCCTCTTCTTCGCGTTCGGCAGTGAAGTGAGGTCATTTTGCTCAGAGGGTTCCTCTTCATGGTCTGAGAGTACCACCCATCCCTTCCACTTCGGCTTGGGCTGCTTGGAGGTTGCCGTTGATCTATCAGAGGTGAAATTGGCCGTTTGGGGAACAGCTTTCTCCAAAGTTTCCACCAGAGCTACTTCAGCGTGCAAGTCAAATATCCCTGCCCGACGCTTGTAATATCTCGTGCGCTCCAAGGCATTGACCCTGGCCTTCCAAGTGGGATTCTGCCTGTGACGATGATAGTAAGCGCGCCGCCGCTCGTTGCGCTCTTGTCGCTCTTTGGTTTGCTCGAGCGTATGCTTTCGTCCCATCTTTGCGCCATGACGTGTCAAACATGGGGGCGAGGATACGGACGGAGAGGGAGGAGCGGACGAGAGGCTGGAGTCGCTGTCATAGGAAGTAGACTCTTGATCGGACGTGTAGAGGTCCTCGAGATGGATGCTTCTTCGTCGTTTTGAACCTGGAACAGGGGCTGAGGTCATGTTTTTGAGACTCTTCGTCGGACGACCCGTAGATCTTAATGGCGAAACGCTACCTTGATCTGGAGCGCTTCGTGGCGGCAAGCTGAAGTAGGGGGAAGGCTGCGAAACCGAGTGGATCTGTGGATCAGGATATTTGAATTGTTTAAGAGGCATTGGGGGAGCACGATCCGATGGTGGTGAACAGGGCCTCCACAATAACGGTAAAACCGGATGAATTGGTTGAGTCGGAAATTGCGCAATTAATGGAGTCCATTCAGGTTCCAAAGGCTGCATGTCTGGGACGAAGAGATGATCTGCCTCTGGCGAAGAGCATGACTCGGGGGTGGTAAAGCCAGCAGAAACGGTACCGTCGCCATCAAATGAGGTGTCCAATTCAAACACCGCATTGAAAAAAGCTTCGAAATTGCTGTCCGGTTGTGTGGGGTCTGGGAAGGCGTTGAGATCGAGATTCATGGCGTCAAAGTCGAATTGAAAGTCGTTTATCTCATTGAGAAGTGACTCCATTCCGAAAAAAGGTCTGAAGGGATGACTTGCCTGATCGTACGATTCAGGATGCTGGAATCTCTAGGCTCTGTGCTACACTGTATCAATGAAGTGACAGATAGCTTTGAACTGAGGATGTGGGATCGAGTACTAGGTTGACCTTCGATATGGCTTGAGGATGTAGGGACTTATAACGGCCCTCGAGACAATGGACATTGATCCTACTGGGGCACATCCTCGTTCTTTGTTTGATTGTTTGATGACTTGTTCATGTAAAAGAAGGATTCAGGAGCGATAACAAGGGGCTGAAAGCATTCCCAGAACAAAACAAATTGAGGTAGTCATTATCTTACAACCCGCGCTGAAAGCTTCAGGCTGAAAGAGCATGTCCAAGTTGAATTATTGGTGGTTTGACCTTGATCTCTACTCTTGCTCAGTCGACAACGGATCCCCGAACTGTTCGGCCCTCAAAGTCTAGGCTCAATGGACATATTGCCTCGTCCACTGGATAAGCAAGCTTGAACGAATGACCGTAACCATTAGTAGTCTTCATCGCGTTCAGAGCATTGAGTATAACCCGAGTTGGTCATCAAAATCGGTCTGCCCATTCTAGGAATCCCAAATTTTTGCCTCCTTGGACGGCGGTGTTCGGCCCACGTTTCGAGGCCATCGGACAAAGCTTCATGCTACGCATTGTTCCCCCCGGGGAGAGTCTGAATGGAGGTATAGCTGAATCTTCGATGAATGCGGAAGGGCAAAATGGTTGTTCGTTTTGAGCTCATTCATTACCAGTCCCGCATCATGGCTTCCATCGATTGTCATTACCTGGTGCAAAACTGAACTCGGTGGTACCATAAGCACACGAGTGAACTCGAAAATCAGCTAGGATCCCACTGAAGAAACGAAATCTCATGTCCAAGGCCATCAGTAGACCTTTCGTATCTGCAAATAAAGGACAACAATGTGAGAACGTTACACACCTTCCAAAGTCCTACCTGTCACCCAGAGAGGCGCCTGAGCTAATCCTCACCTCTCCAAGATTGAGGAAGAATGCGTCCAGCGCGAAGCTCAACGGTGTCACAGCATCCATATGTATCCCATGTCCTGGCGAGACGAGTGCCAAATTTGCCTGTATATGGGATAGCTTGAAGGATGCGGCAGAGTCGAAAGCCAGGGTGTGCGAGTTCCCAATTCTTGCACAAGGGCTCAAAGAGTAGGTGGAGTGATTTCGAAGATGCCGACTCCTGAGTGAAGGATTCAGGATTCCCAGTTCATCCGCTAAACGAGGTTTGGCAGTATCACACCTGTATGTTGATGGATTATTCGAACCAATCATAGCCTGGTACATTGCTTAGTCATTCCGTGATATAGTTTTGAGTACCATTCACGCCCCTTTGGGCAACCCTCTTCTCATCAATTATAGAATACTGCATGTTCCCTAGTCATGGAAGGACAATTCAGGATTTCGAATTGCTGTATTGTGAGACCCCCAATCTCACTGGAACGTCTACGGTGGCAGAAGGTCACCAATAGCGCAGCCGATAAGAAAGCTGCAGCTCACTGCATGACCTGCCCGAAGCAGACCATGTCCCCGCAACGTCAGCTTCTAGAGTGCAGGATGCAGTGCATGTACCGCGGTCTGCGTCGAAAGGATCTGCGTGGTTTTAATCTGGGTATCCTAAACTTATTCACCACTCCCTCCGCTCACATCAATCGCCTTGCCCCATCATGGCCTCCATGAGCATCGCTTCAGCCAAAGGCGAAAAGACTCCCATAATCTCCTCCATACCCTCCGGCACTGACAGTGAAAAAATCGTCTTCGATACTGCTCCTCCCCCACCTCCCCGCGGCATCCTAGCCCGCCTGCGCCATTATGAAGCTGTCCTCGACGATAAGCTTGGGGTTGAGAAGGGCGGACCAGCTCGTATACTGCCCGAGGATCGCAAACAGCCTAATCAGGCTATCATGGCATTGATGTGGGCGAGCGGAGCAATGAATCTGAGTTGCTTCGCTACGGGCTTCTTGGGTTGGGAGTTTGGGTTGGATTTGAAGCAGAGTATCTTGACGGTTATATTTGGGACTTTGTTGGGTAGTATGGTCACTGTGAGTCGGAGATGGGACAATTGAACATGACAAAGTCAGCGCTGAATCGCTAATGAGTGCCTCGCTAGGGTTGGTGCGCAACGATGGGCCCAGGGACAGGTCTTCGCCAAGTTGCCATAGCAAGATACAGCTTTGGCTGGTGGCCTTCGAAGATCATCGCCGCTCTCAACGTTGTGGAAGAAATAGGCTGGTCATCTGTGGGCAGCATCACTGGTGGCCTCGCCCTGTCTGCCGTGTCAGATGGCAGAGTGTCACTCGTCCTCGGCGTCGTCATAGTAGCAGTTCTCGGTCTCGTGTTCAGCTTCATCGGCCTACGAGCTGTCCTCTGGTATGAGTCCTGGGCATGGGCCATATTTTTCGTCATCTTCATGATCATGTACGGCCAAGCTGCCCACCTCGCGGACGTCAAGACGCCCTCTGCGCTCTCGGGACAGTCCTCGTCAGGCGCCGTTCTTACTCTATTGGGTGTCGTCTACGGATCTAGCTCGTCTTGGTGCACAATAGTCTCAGACTACTACGTGCACTATCCAGTGAACACCCCCAAGACAAAGATCTTCCTGCTGACTACCATGGGTATCGCGCTTCCAACCTGCGTCGGCATGGTGTTGGGATGCTGTGTTGGATCTACCATGGGCGTGAATGCAGAGTGGGCAAATGCATACGACTCTGGCCTCGGATACCTGATACAGAAAATGCTCTACCCGCTCGGATTCGCCAAGTTCCTGCTCGTCGTTCTTGTCCTGTCAGGCATCGGCATCAACTGCATAGCCATCTATTCCGCCGCTTTGTCGATCCAACTCTTTGCCCGGCCCCTGCAGGTTGTTCCGCGGGCGTTCTGGACTTTGATCATTTTTGTCGGCATATTGTTGCTTGGAGTCGCTGGCCGTAACCATCTGCTAGCTGTCTTGCAGAACTTCCTCGCGCTACTGGGATATTGGAATACGGCATTCTTTGTCATCGTGTTCACGGAGCATTACCTCTTCCGTAACGGGAATCTTGCTAATTACAACCTCGAGGCCTGGAACACGCAGTCGAAGATGCCTGTTGGTATTGCGGGCTTCGTTGCATTTCTGCTAGGTGTGATGGGCTGTATCTTGGGGATGGTGCAGACATGGTATGTAGGTGTCATTGCTGCGATGATTGGCGACGCTGGCGGTGACATTGGCAATCAGCTCGCTTTCATTTTCACCTTGGTATCTTTTGTTCCGCTAAGATACTGGGAGCGAAGGCAGTTTCCTGGACGATAGGAGGTCGAAGGGTGGCTTTTCCATATACTACGAATAGCGTTGACGAAGCTCACGCACTATATACATATGCGATACCCAATGCTGGCTGATTCACAACCGGGCAACAAAGCCACTCTTATCAATCTTGACCAAATAATCCTTGTTGATATCCTCCACCTTCACCGTCCCCGCAAGGCCCATGCACAGCCTAAACTCATCACTCAACAGCCTTAAGCAAAGCTCCACCCCTTCCTGGCCCTTGTACGCCAACCCCCACAGCACCGGCCTGCCCACCCACACGAAATCCGCACCCAGCGCCAACGCCTTGAACACATCCGTGCCGTGCCTGATTCCGCCGTCAATATGTACGGGAATCTTCCCCTTGGCCACCGCCACGATCTCGGGGAGTGCGTCGATGGTGGCGAGGGCGCCGTTGAGTTGGCGCCCGCCGTGGTTGGAGACGACGATGCCGTCGACGTTGTGGTGGAGGGCTAGGAGGGCGTCTTCTTGGGTGGCGATGCCTTTTACCCATACTTGCATTTCGGGCGCGCATCCGGATTTGAGCCAGCCGATGTCGCGCTCCCAGCTTAGGGTTGGGTTGGGGGCGTGGGTGTGGAATGTTATTGGGCCGGTGGGGTTGACTCGTTTTGTGCCATCGTGGTAGCCTTTTGTGCTCGCGCTCTTCTTTTGTTCTGAGCCTGGGGTAGTACCACCATTTATAACCGCTTTGGCAGCCGCAGAGTCCGAATCCTCCGTGAAATTGGCGATGCGGTATGGTTTGGGTAGTTTGAATTGGTTCCGGATTTCCATGTTGCGTCGTCCCAACATCGGCGTGTCGACTGTCAGGAACACGGCTTTGTACCCAGCCCTCTTCGCCCGTTGTATCAGCTTCTTGGAATGTTCCCGCTCCTCGAACAGATAGAGCTGCAGCACGTGCGGATGCGATCCGATGGCCTCTGCCACATCCTCCAGCGTACTCGTCGAAAACGAACTCAAGCCCATCGGTACCTGTGTTTCTTTGCACGCCCGCGCGGTGGCGACCTCCCCGTCTGGGTGTGCGAGACACTGCATCGCTGTTGGGGCCACGCCGATGGGTACGCTGTTCTGAGCGCCGAAGAGGGGGACGGAGGTGGAGATTTGGGACATGTCCCGCAGTACGCGGGGGCGGATGCGGTATTTGGCGTAGGCGGTGGTGTTTTCGAGGAGGGTGGAGCCGGAGTCAGCCCCTTCGTTGTAGTAGTCGCGGGTTTGCTTGTCCATGCGGAGGGCGGCATGTTTTTCGAGCTCGTGGATGGTGAGGCAGTTGAGGTCGTGGGGCTTCTCGGTGGCGGATTGGGCGGGCATTGTTGTGGGGGATGAGAGGCTGTGTGTGTGTGTGCGTATATGTGTGCCTCTATGGTTCAAGGGGGCTCTGGGTTCGTACCAGCTGGGTAGGGAAGCAATCTGAGCGCGGGCGATGCTGGATATTTGAGGGTCACATCGAGAGCCGGTATGGAATTGTCAAAGTCCATGATGCCGACTGAGCAGCTAGCACCTAGGCTAGACTTGGGTGGCATCATACATCACGGCCTCTGAAAGGTGGAAGAGGTTGAGAATTCTGGGTTGCGGGGTCAGAGGCTCTTGCGCTAGCCGCGTCAAGAGACGCTAGTAGACCGGCAATTCCATCCTTTGTTCCATACCATCTTCAATAGGGTCTCTCTCCTTATCCATTTCCCTCGCTTTGAGTATACTTGGAGAGTATCAAGAGCGTAAGACCTTGAGTTGGCCTTGCTATATTGATGCAGTTCTATCTCCCGGCTAGCTCGGACTACTGAAGGAAGATCGATTACCATCTGCCTTTGCTTCTACCTCGGCCAACTCTTCTCCTGATTTGGCAATCGATTTTTTCTCTTCAGCTATCTGACAGTCTCATCGTCTGATCGGGATTTAACCGGCCCAGTATCCCCTATCACCTAGGAAATGCCAATACCTGAAGTCCTTCGTGTTTTAGAATCTCCGCTTTTGTTGGACTGTCTCTATATGCGCAAACTGCTTGCTCAAGCTACAAGTCCTTGCTAAACTTCAGGCAGTGAGACACATGGCAGGCGACTACATTTTAAAGCCGACGCACATAATATTTGTGTCTCTCTAATAATCAGTAACAGAAACAGCTACTCCGTGAGCTCGGACGGGTTACAATGAACTAAATGTTTTCACATCTTTGGTATCAAGCTTCGACCTCAAACTCTCGGCGTACAAGTTTATCAGCTTCGTGATGCCTAATCTACCTCTGGGCGCGCTCGAGCTTTCCTGACACGAAGGTCTAGTGAGGTGGACTAATGCACGCCCACTTGTTCTAGTGCTGCTGAAGAAGGTAGTGGCTGACGTAGCCTTGGAGTCGTTCATTTACTGGGCGAAGACTGGAAGCCCACGCCGCTGATCCTTTTTCAAGTACCGGTGGTACACGTACCAACACCTCCATGATACCGAGCATCTAGGGAAGGCGAAGTTGGGAGGACGCTAATCGCCCAGAGGTGGAGGATTCGATGTGTATCGCGCGAGCCAAACTCTCAAGTGCGCAAACCGATCTCTCGCTCTGACGTCGTACTGGTTGTTCATGTTGTTAGGGATAGCGATAAATCCTGATGCAGGCGCAGTGCTGACCCGGCCGCGTTGTTTGCAACATATGGCGAGGAACAAGGTCCCTACAAGACCTTGTGCGACTGCTTAAGGCTAGGCTTGTTGAACTGAGCTTAGATTCGAGATCTATGCACGGTTCATATACATATCGTGGGACCCAGGCCCAAGCGATGATGATGTTGCAGAGCTCAGAACAAAACACATGGGGTTAAGGACCAGAGGCTTGTCGGATATTTCGACTATTCTCAATGAAGGATGTTCGCTGTCCAGAGCCTACCAAACACTGCAAGCTACTCTGTGATTGGTCCTTCTTTTGATTGAAGGCAAGTGCGCGATGGGCTATCTTCAGTTGTTTTCGCTTACTACGCCTCAAAAGTCTTGTGGCGTTGCATCAACTATGAAACTTACTTGGTATCCTGGGGCTCTTTGTTAGGGCGACAGAGATTCTTTTGGTGAGGACACTAAAGCACTCACGCGGGTTTCGAGTTGATTCGGACACTTGGTGGGCGCTCAATTAGTCCTAGTGTACGAAGCACTGTACTACATAAGGTAAGGTATTACCACTGTGTAGAGAGCTGCCATGACGCTAACAGTTAATTCGTTAGTACAGGGGTGCGAAGCGTACTGCGTTATTACTGTCAGTCTCTCCGATACTCAAGTACAGAATCGTCAACCTTTCGACTGGGTAAAAGTCCGTGGTCATGGACTTATTCACCAGCCTCCACTTTTCAAATTAGCTGGCTAATGACCACAAACAAGAGTCGAGCCAGGTCCGGTCTTCAATGACTTGGGTGCTATGGCGAGTCGAGCACTCCGAGAAGTAGCTTGCTAACCCATCTGCCCATTTCTTTTGGCCAAGTGGACATGGCTACTCCAAGATTAGGCTATGTTGTTTCATGCGCAAAAAGCACTAGGCATGTTGGTTTCCCGCTGCGCCTCCAACTGCTTGTGCCCCCTCCTGGCTATCTTCTTAAATGGCACAGTGACATCATCCACCATTTGAAATGTAAGTAATGATTTCCCGTGTAGGGTATGCAATTGCCTTTGCCTCTTCAAGCCTGGATAGCTAACCTCATCTGTACTCTAGAAGGTAAGATCCGGTCCTAAGCAGTTGATACTTTTGCTAACTGGTGGGCATATGAAACAATCAGTTGGCAACAATTTCCAGCACAGTAGTGGTTGAGAGTATAAGAATGTCTGTCTTTCAGTGCTGCTCTTTATCAATTACCACTATCGCTCGCGTTCATAAGACCGGACTTGAATCTTCACCCCCTTCAACGCACAAGCAACAAATTCCCTCAACTCGACATATCAATACCGGCCAGACCCTCCACCATGCTTCCCACCACCTTTCTCTCCATCTTATTCGGTGCTTCCTCAGTCACAGCCCTTGGCATCAATTGTGGCGGCAGCGCACTTTGCGACCTCGGCGGGCTCGGCGCAAATCTGCTCGATCTCATACAAGTCGTGGAAGCTGTACCTGATGGTGACAAGTTCGGCCCTGGTGTGCACATTGGGTGCGCAGGGCACTTGTGCGCCTTCACGCAGAATTACGATCAAGATATCACTGCGGGGACGGCGTTGGCCAAGCTGAATGATCTGAAGTGAGTGTATTGCTAGCTATACATCAAGGCGACAGGGTCAACAATGGATGGCTCGCTATGATTGAAGAGTGGCTTGCTGACCCGTTTTTGTCTTTTTCCTTAGGGACCATGGCTGCAACGCCTGCGGATCTGATCCAATCAACGATGGTAACGACGTCTCAACCGGCGAGGTCACCGCCAACTATGTCAGTTGGTCCTCTCCCAATCTGCAGCTTGTACGGCTGACATTGTTCACAAGGTCGCCGACGCAGAGTACCCTGGATCTGGCAAATGCGGCCCCAACATGCCGCAGCCTTCTTGCCCTGGCAAAAACTGCTACGGCCTCAACCTCTGCTACTTAGCCTGCTGCCAGGGCCCGACGCCGATCACAAACCCTCTATCTTGCGCGGGCCTTCCTGTAAGTAAAGTCAGGTTCCGGCATCCCTGGGAGGTTGAATGGCGCGCTGACATCCAATTGCGGTCAACAGGAGCAATGCAGTTGCGCGGAAACATGCGGGTGTTGCATCTAGTTCCTGAAGGACAGCAGTCAGCCGTGGTTTCCCATTTTGCTGAGCCCTTTGCGCAATTACAAATATGGAGTAGTGTATCCTCTCTCATTGTGACCATGACTCGGCGGGAGGTTTGGAACAATCTGAGAACGTTGGTCGCAACTCGGATACAAATGATGGTCTGTTGCCGCATCGCGGGCTCTTCTCTTTTGATGTACATCAGGGCCCTCTGGAGAACGGTGGACGACATGTTTAAAAGATTTCCTCTTCTCCACGCCCCAAGAGATCAGGGGATTGATGCTGCTATACTCATGTCTGAAACAGAGTGTCGATGGTCTCAAAAATGACAAGGCGATATCATCTCTTGTGGCATTGTAATTTTGGCAAAGAATCCAACATACTGTTGTATTTGAGAGACTGTTTGGGACCCTTGTGAGTGCAGTCGGCCGTAGAATAACACTACGGTGGCCTTCAAAGCTGCTCATGTGGTACTGCCACGTCACATGCTTGCCAAGTCTGGAAGGTGCTTCTGTCAAAAATCCATCATCCTTCCTACACATCAAGTACGTATACCTTCAACTCTGTCGTTACAGTCTCCTTCGTTATCTCCAATACCTAGATTCCTCTCTATCAATTATCCAAGATGTCAGGCACAGAAGAAGGCTTCAATGCAAGCGCCAAGGCGTTGGACTCGCTCACCACTGCCGCAAAGCTCCCAATACTGAGCGTTCATCACCCAGCCAATCACGAATCGTCACACGCATGGCTCGCCAAGATCTTGCCAGCCTCCACTCTCAACGATGTGGAGACGAAGTTCCATTTGGGTAATTATGTTATTGACAGGAAGACGGGCGAGAAGAGCTTCGAGGCTATGAGCATCTACGTTCGCGTGAGTACCTTGCAGATGAACGTGGCAGAAAGCACTCTTTGGAACCAGGCATCAATTTTGTCTATTTGTTCACTAAGTCGATGTCTGCCTTGACGCAGATGTACTGACTCGTAAATGCCAGCTCGGCATGCATCTTCTGTACTACGGCTCCGAGCAAGAAAAAGCCCTCCACTGGAAGAGAACCCTCGAAGTCCTCAAAGAGCAAAGTGAGAAAATGGGCCGAGAGTACGACGCACCCGAAAGCAAGGCACACATCGAGCCCTTCATCCAGAGCTTCAACCTGCAGCCCACCCTTGCCGAAATGGTAAAGCCAGACCCATCCTCCTACGCCACATTCAACGAGTTCTTCGCCCGCGAAATCAAGGAATCGGCTAGACCCATCGACGAACCAGACAACGACGTTGTCTCGTCAAGTCCTGCAGACTGCAGGCTGACGGCTTTCCCGACTATCGACATGGCCACCAAGTACTGGATCAAAGGGATCGGATTCACTATCCCGAAACTGCTGGGTGACGAAGCACTGGCCCAGAAATTCGATGGAGGCGCCATTGTGATTGCACGCTTGGCTCCGCAAGACTATCATCGCTGGCATGCCCCTGACGCGGGCACGGTCGAAGGGGTTAAAGATATTCCGGGCGCGTATTACACCGTCAATCCGCAGGCTATCAATGAGACTGGCACGCTGGACGTCTTTTGCGAGAACAAAAGATCTGTCATTGTTTTGAAGCGCGCTTCGACGGGGTCTCCGATTGCGATCGTTGCGGTGGGTGCTATGCTGGTGGGTTCGATCAAGTATGTTGGAGGCGTTGAAAGGGTTGGGTCGGAAGTGAGGAGGGGGCAGTGCTTGGGCGCATTTTACTATGGTGGGAGCACGGTCATTGTTTTGTATCCTAGAGGTGAGATTGTGTTGGATGAGGATCTTGTTCGTCACTCTATCAAGGATGATTGCGAGACTCTTATGAAGGTGGGCTGGCGGGTGGGTGCTAAGGAGTAATGAGACACTGTTAGCATAGCATGAGCATGAGCATCGATAGAAATACGAGAAAGAGTGGAATCTCCGAAGTGCCTAGCTTTGCAGTAGTGAAACCGGACCACTGAATGTTGAAGTATGAGAGCGTAAGTGAAAATACATCCCAAGTTTTTCCAGCAAACGTTTGAGCTGGACAAAGGTGGGAGGGTGCTTTCAGATATCAACTCAGCGTACGTCAAGGCTCCGTCATTTACCTTTTTCCCCTCAATTACAACTTGTATATCTCTCCTTCACAACCCTATCCACCAGACATGTAAACAAAGAGAGGCAACGAGAGCAACATATAACATAGTCCAACAACGCCCCAATCCACCAACTGAGATAGAGGCAGTGGTTATGAATAAGCTGATCCACACGATTTATCTTCATCTTTAACCCTCTAGGAATATGACGGAGGTACTACTTTGCTAGAGGGGTTGTTTATCGATGCAGTAGGATATGTGTGACAGGAATGGTTCTGGGGTGGAGTTCTTGGACTGTGCTCATATATCTTGAATAATGGGAGGGGGTCACTGTAGATGCACTTAAGGGTTCAGTTCGGAAGGTTTAACGTGGTGGCCTTAGTACATTTTGTGCGAGAGTAACGGGAATATCGATGGGGGTAGAGTATGGCGGGTGATCATGCTCATTCATGATGGCATTAGATGCGAAGGATTGAGCTTGGGGATGGGAGATTTTGTGGGTGTTTCTGAGGGTTTGGTGATGGGTTTGATGGGG
>JAABUK010006480.1_pt1 | contig 17453 bp, 18 predicted proteins | sample 5559141 | NCBI WGS metagenome assembly JAABUK01 (sample SAMN10711869, study PRJNA513367) | rock metagenome | isolation source: Antarctica rocks | place: Antarctica: Victoria Land, Pudding Butte nord | collected 2016-01-03 | reverse complement strand
GATACCTGCCTAAACTCATTACAGCTGCAGTATTGGCTTAGGCCCTTTCCACACCAGGAAAACGGAAGCTCTGTAAATAGGCCCCACAACACCTATGATCCAGGCATTTCACCAGGCTCTGCAAATCAGTGTGTCCTTGGGGACATGTATCTGAGATCCAATCTACCAAGGAAATAGGCTCGGATTAGCGGAATTCAAATCTGCCTCTGTTTTGAGCCTCCGTTCTTCAACCCTCAACCGAGGTTCATTTCAGCATAACGGAGGCTCAGAACTGAGGCGACTCGCACTCTGGCACTGTGAGTGTAGTAGGTCTCTACAGACCATCAATTTGCACCTCGTGGTGGATCAGACACCCAGTACTTAATCCTGACAGCATCAGAGTTATCCACATCAACTTTAGGGCCGCTGAACCAAAATCTGGCAGACAGCAACCATGATGCTATTATCAGCACCAGTGAGCCCCCCACTGCTACAGGGGCATAGTTGAAGGTCTGTGATGTGACTGGATATGCCGTTGGTAGCATGAACATGGCGGTTTCAAACAATAGCCAGGCACAAGCAACCACCGCCACTGGTATGCTCCATCTGCAAGCATCAAGTCGGTTGAAATCCTATGTCAGCACTTCTGCACCAAAACTGAATGCTGGTCCAAAGCTTACAGCAGATGTGATGCTTTGACAGGCTACCTGTGACAAGCAAGCAGTATTGCAGTTGCTTTGCATAGCACATCAGTTCAATGGAAAACCACATGCATGTCTGACGCAATGCAAGGCAGCCAGAGCAAATGTGGGATCCAAGCAGGTGTTGCAGAGGGCACTTGGACTCTTTTGGTGCACACCTGCCAAGCGTGAAAGGCCCAGTCTCCAGGTAACTTGCTCTGAACACAATGCGCAACACAATTGGCAGACTGTACGTCAGGGCTAGACCAGCACAGGCTATGGAAGTGGTTGCAGAGAAAGCAGTCACGCCATTCAAGAGTGGCAGGCCCAGAATGAATGATGCTCCTGTCACACCCCACACTGCAGAGAACCTAGCATGCTGAGCCAGCAGCGATATTGGTGAGGGCAGACAACGTTTGACTGTGATTGTGAGAGTGATCCCAGCAGTGACAGCACACTAGAGCACTGGCAGGGTTTGCAGCAGAAGCAGCAGCAGTGCGTCAAACTGACTAAAGCGCCCCATTGTTTGACTGGCGCTCACAAGTTGAGCTCATAGACCATCACAGCGTACAAGTGCAGCAGGTAAATGATGTCAGATTCACAGACAGCTGAAGTCAAAGAATGAGGGCTTACCTGCACAGCAAGGCACACCAGATGACTCATCAACCTTCTGCCATGTGCTTGAGAAAGGTACTGCCTGATCCCTTGAGAAGCCAAAAAGCATTCTGCACATCAAGAGGACCGTCGGCATTGTGCAGCTAACAGAAATGCAAGAGATGCAATTGTACTTCTACAAATGTGCGTGATAATGAAATAGTGCACGAGCTGCAGAGCAACAGAAATTCTATTTGATTCAATCTTACTAAAAAAACTTGTGGTGTGAGCAAAGCCACTGTTTGCAGCCTAGCTTACAGCATGGTATGGATGTGGCATGCATGGCACAAAGCTGGCTTCAGCAACTTATTCAAACTGGACAGGTTGTTGCAGTCTGCCCTGTGAGTATCGGAAGTAGCAAGCTGACCTGCTAGCAGAGGTGATAGCATACAAAGCAGAAATGAAGTTGGCCCCCAGAGGAATAGCAAATAAGGACAGACTGGCAACTCCTGTGTCGAATCTGGTCTTGTATGCTTGCCACAGCAGCTGGGCAACGATATTGATGCCATCAAATCCGTTGTCTGGGTCCGTCAGTTGATCCACGTCCTTCACAGCGTGAGAAGATGTGGTAGCTCATGTGAGAAGAGCGTCACAAGGTGTGGTAGCTCATGCCTCATGAAAGGCAGAGGCAGTCAGCAACAAAAGCAGAGCCAGAGTATTGGACATGAAGGTGGCTGTGTGTTGCTGCTAGGAGCTTTGCTGCACTCTGGGCTCATCATTGTCATAATGCACTGCTCAGGCCAGGAGGGCATTGACAGCACAAGCCTGGGAACGCCAAGCTTTCTGCACAGATTGTGAAATGATGTAGGTACAACACTCACATGTCACATGACAGCTGATGTGAGCGCTACCTGAATGCAAACAGTCAGTGCAATCAGAAATGGCAAGCCAGATATGCCACTGAGGGCAACTGCGTAAGGCATTGGCCAGCCAGCAACGGCATCTGCTTCCTTAGTCTCTTCAATCATGTGTGCTGTGGAGTCATACCCTAGTAGACTCCATACAGCGGGCAACAGGCCCAACAAGCAGATGTATGTGTTGCTTGTGATCCCGGAACTTGGGTTGCTCTGCTTTGACAATCCAAGTCACTATGATGCATATTCCAAAGACCCACATGGACAGATCAGCAGTTGCGGTGTTAAATCTTCAATCATGCGGGTGTGGTGCAATTTGACAGCTTGCACAAAGCTTGCAGCAGGTAAAGGCTGGCAAAAGGTGGTTTCTGACATGACAGTTCAGGATGAAAAGCTGCAGGATTACAATGGCAAAGGATGATTCAACTGACAAACAGGCTCGGTGATCCAAGGTAGCAGCACATGCTGTTACTCTCATGATTTTGGCACAAATGCTCCAACGACTGTGAGATATACCTGATAACTTGTCAAAACCCAGCTGAAGTGCTGTTGTTTCTTTGTGACCAGCAACAACACTGCAACAAATACAATGGTACCTGCACAAGTGCACATAATTCGGAATTTTGAGTTCTTTGTGGGCACATCAGCAGTGATGCAAAGCCACATGTGAAGTCTTTTTTTTTGCCGGTGAATGCTATACAAGCTGCCAGCAGCTGCATTTTCACACATAAATGCGTAAATGGTCAAGTCCATGTTGCAATGTGCAGCATGTGTCTGACAAGAATCTACATGCAAGCAAGGGGCAGGGGCAGGGGCAGGGGCAGGGGCAGGGGCAGGGGCAGGGACAGGGGGTTCGACTCATTGGCAATGACTGCAGCAAGAAAGAACACATGGCAGTCTCACCTACAAGGTTGAAGAGAGCACCAAGCTCTGATAAGCGACCCACAACACTCAGTGGCTGGACGCTGATGATGGCAAAGATCAACAGCAGCCCTCCAAATAAGTACAGTTGCTGCATGTAACACACCATTGCAGAACTCAACAAAATCCCACAGAAGCACCTACCAAATGCCAACTTGGCGAAAAGCGTGCCTTGCAACTGACCAAGGCATTGCTGGGATAGTACCCTGTGCCTGTAGTCTCCATGGAGACAAGATACAGAAAAGACAGAAATAGTTGTGCACAGCTGAATGTGTCAGCAGCTACCAAAGCAATCTGCAACACAGGAAACGTGCATAGGTGAGATGAAGCACATGCCTTGCTGCATAACGGTCTAGACTTGCAGCTATCAGAATAGACATCAAGTGCAAGCTGGTAAGACTGTCTTGGACCAATCTTGCCTGGCCAAGACAATTGGTCCATCCGATGCACCAACTTGCAAAAGGCCCTGTTGGCCGGCCCAACATGAAAGCCCAATAATAGAGGCCACCCGAGACTGGAAACGCAGAGGACAATTGACTGAGTGCCAGGCTAACGCAAATGGTGAGTATGCTGGCTAATACCCAGCCCCAAACAAGCACAACTGGACCTCCATACACAAGGCCAATGCCATACAGCCCTGCAAAGCACGAATCATGCTTGAAAACTACCCAATCAGGTTTTGGTGCTCAGACACTTCATAATCTTTTCGTTTGGAAGAACTTGGCAAGATGTGAGTCATTACCACTGATGCCAGTCAATGGAGACATGACACAAAAGCAGATACAGCAGTTTTGACGCCAGTGCAGCGGCCGCTGCAGCCTCGATCGAATACCCAACTCCAACAGCCGTTTTTGGTCTGTCTCTTTACTCGGCATTGAAACCTAAGACGGTTGTTTGGGCTAATGTACCGTGTCAGTAGTGGGCGCAGGTACGATCAGCTTGAGCGCGGACTCTGTTTCATATCGGGTGCAAAAATTATATAGCAGCACTTGCAGTTGACAGGCAGAAACGACAGCGCAGTGCATTTGGGTCATGGACAAAACACAGACACGAATCTGGGTGAAGCATATTGCTCTTGTAATCTGAGCGGACCCCCGACTCGACTCGTCACACTACTCGTAGGACAACTCGTAGCACAACTCGTAAAAAGTCGTGCATTCTTCCGAAGTTCGCGCCAAAAGTGAAACGCTCGATTGGCCACATGAAACGGCACAACGTTCAGTTTTTCTTGGCCTTGTGTATGCGAGGACAGAACGCAGAACGCAGGCTGAGACCATAATAACGATCTGGCCGGGAGACCCGCCAAGTCCCTTTCAAATAGCTGGACAGGTTGCCGTATGGGATTTTGATCTTCAGACCCATGGCGCAAGCTCAACTTGCCCTCGTGCAGCTTCAAAGCTCTCCGCAGCATGTCAACTTTGAGCCTGTCTGCGGAAGGTCAACTTCCTGCACGTGCTGCAGTGCACTGCCGGGCTTCAAGACGGTTGACAGTATTCAACAGCTGGATCCTGACTGATTTGCTCTTACTTACTGCTCGAGTGCCCTCACAGGTTGCACCCGGACTTAGACAAACATGCGGTCGTATCAGATGAAGCTGGACTGCTGCATCACGTGCTTCTGCATGGCAGCCACTTCACTACAGACTCAGTCTACCAGCTGCAGTATGGGACCGAGCTGCTGTATCAAGGCACTGAGGTTTCAGAAGTTCCCTGTATGATTGAGCGACAGTGGTCATCCTTTCAATTTGTACCAAACAGAACAGGGGGAATCCTGTTCCATCAGTCCGGCAGCACTAAACTGCTGTACACTATTCTACCAGATGCAAAAACTGTCTCCTCTCCAGTTTTGCTGTTTGGCTCACACACAGGTCAGCAGCTCTGCTTTCCGCATAGACCTGACTCCTTGCTTGGCACGTATGCAGTCTTGACAACATGCTGGTTGCGCTCTTTGCAAGCCGCTGGTAATAGTGTTACAAGCTTTTGAACCAAGGCCAGCTTATCAGGAGACTCTGCCTGCAGGACCTATCACATGCTTCTCAGTATCCCAAGCCGGCAGATACATGGTCTCAGGCTGCGCTGTTGGCTCCATCAAGCTGTGGAGTCTGACTGAAGGCATACAGCTGAACATGCAGCCAGATGCACACCCTGGTGGTTGCTCATCCCTTGGCTTTCTTGAGCCCAGCATAGTCAGTCACTCTTGCCTCTCGAGTCTGTTTTTCTTCTGTGGTATTTGGCACTCTGATGCTGCTGCACGTCATGGACAACAGGACACTTGTACGCACATTTTGCATTTCTGGCAAACAGCAACACATGTGCTTTGTGGCATGGCTGCTTGTCAGTAGTCATTTGAGTGGCCCAGCTCGACACCTTTTCACTCCCCAACTAGCACGCGCAACAATCGTAACGCACAGTGCCTGCCAGCAACTTGCGCTGTCACAGCTGACAGTAGACTGACACAACTTGACCATGCAGGTGCTGAGTGGTGGCAGTAAAGGCGGTGTGACCATCTGGGAGGTCCATCAACAGAAGCTGCTTGCTCGCCAACATCTAGACACTGGTTCATTATCTGTAGGTAGCACTCCTTCCTACCTGCTTGTACAGTGTCACTGACGCTCGTCACTCACCTGCACTACAATCAGCACTGTGTGTTGAATAGCCAGATGTCAAAACAGAGGTCTGTTTGGTTGCTTGGCTGACATTGCTGTTGTCGTGAGTTCATGAATTCTGGTCACAATGCACACGTGTACATCTCAATCACATGTTCATGTGCTTGCATGGCAGTGTGGCGTCCAAGAAAGAAGCATGCAGACAGCACAGTGTGTTGCAAGCTCTAGCTTTCCAGTTGATCATGGCAGATAGCAGAACACTGCAAAACTTGCCAGCATCTCTCCTTTCCTAATGATGAAGGGTTCAAGAGTTGTGCAATGCATGCAGGGAGCATAGCTGGGTTCCAGCCCCCTTCCACCAACCAGAATAACTTCCTTGATAGCAAGCGCCAGATGCCCTGGCAGCAGCAACATCAGAAGGATCTCTTCACACAGACTGAAGCTGTGTGTGTGATTGCTGGCAATGATGCTGGGCTGGTGCACATCTGGGCTGGCACTGGGAGTGGCCGACACACCTGGCAGCCTGTAGCTGTGATGCAGCAGGTTTGTGCTTCTTTCATATTGCAGTATTGTGATCAATTGCCTTCAAAGCATTTGGTCATGCACGCTGCTGCAGTAAATTCTGCAAGACTGGGGCTTGTAGCTGCCTCAACTTCCACGGCAGATTGCACGCAGTCAAAGTGCTGCAAGGCAACATGTTGCCTCGAAGCTTAGGCCGTCCTGAGATGCACATTCTTGAAGTGATGTGCTTTTGTTGAAATGAGTTGCAGTCCAGAGGGCAGCTCTAATCACAGCTTCATCTCTGTGGCACATGATGACTGGCACAACTGCACCTTGTCAAAGAACATGACGGCTACACAGCATATAGCCTGTGTTGGAATGCAGGGTGAGGGGCATGCTGTGAAGGCCCTGGCATTCAGCCCTGATGGCACCATGTTGGCAGTTGCTGCAGGCAATTTTGTCCTTACTGCTTTTGCAATCAGCTGTGCTTGCTGGCTGCATGCAGCATAGCTATGATCCTCATGCATCTGACTCACAACATACCCTAGCCAAGTAGCAGTCATGCTTGGCATGCCATGCACTAAACAACCAAAGCACATACTAAGCATGCAGCCTGCATTGTATCGTTGTGCTTGGTTGAGACGCCATGATGGACCTGATCACAGCTTGCATATCACTTGGCTTTGCAGCACAGCACAGCACGGCTTGCACAACAGCCTTCCAGCTTGATATTACACCTCACTTGCCGGTCTCATTGCTTTCTATGCGCTGAAAAGCTAAGCAAAAGCAATCCTCCCACTCAAATACCTCCAAATCATTGCTCGCCTCCAGCCTGATACCACCAACAGCTTGACCATCTGTCTGCTAAACCCAGGGTGTGGTGTTGGGCACATCTGGCTGTACAACACCAAGGACTGGTCATGCCACCGCATGGAGGGAGGCCTGCGGCGCCCACCGGTTGCCTGCTGCTTCTGCAACTGGTCTGATCTCACACAGCCGCCACAGCTGTTTATTGCGCCGGGGCCGTCTTCTGCCATGCAGTGCTTGCCTGTGCCTGACGTAAGCCAGGTACAACCTCCCAATTGTTTGTCAACCATGTCGTTAGCTTGAGGCTGGTCCACAGTTACTGGTGGGACCACAGGAATTGCACAGGGACAGACAGATGTCAGCCTCTGTACAGTTCTGTGTTTTGGCAAGCTGACCTCGGTCTTCAGGTCAAATGCATGTGACATGATACATGTATGCCATGAGATTTTGCTGTTGTGGCAAGCATGCAAGATACTAGAGGATGTTTTACTAATCGTGATCAGCTGTGTCGGCACCGACCTGGTCTTGCATACTGTCTTCTGACTTCCGCACCTTGGTCCATGTATGCATGTGTAACTGTAGTGTTAGTCTCGTGTCACATTAAAGTGTGCGCATGCCGGGTCTTGTTTTTCACAAAGTAGACAAAAGTATCTTTGCCTGGAATGTGCACATGCACTGCAATGCAGTTTCCCACTTTATGCTCAAAGGCTTGCTGGCTAAGTGCCCTGTTTTGAGCCCTTCAGGGCCTCTGGAAGCAGGATGAAGCCCCAGTGCCTCCTTATCTGCACTACCATGATGCAGCAGATGAAGAAGAGTCGTGCCCTCAGCCCAGTGCCCTTCCACCTGCTTTGGCAGCTTCTCGACCTCCTGTCAACCAAACAGCTAATGATGCTTTCCCAAGCTTTCATTCTCACCCACCATTGCCGCCTCATCCCTTGTCAAAGCTGTCTCTGCAACACAGACCAGAAGCAAAAGGTGGTAACAGCCCTTGGGATGCTGACAGTAGCCTCAGGTACGCTGGCAACAGCCCTGGCTTCAGCAGCCATGCTAGCGATGCCGATGCTGAGAGATGCACAAGGGCTGTTGAGACCAGCCCTGGGCATGCAGATTTAAGTGCAGTGAAGGCCACCCATGCTCACAACAGCCCCACTGCTTTGAGGGCAGACTCAGGCAGGAGTAGCCCCAGTGGCAGCAGCCATCGTGGCGGCCACCTTCCCAATTTTGCTGAGCCACAGCTGTATAGCGCGCTAGATGACCTGCCTGACCAGCAACAGCATCAGCTGCCACAACACCATTCAGCAGTCCACAAGCAGCAGCAGCAGCAGCAGCAGCAGCCGCCATCTGCCCAGCAGGATGGCTCAGAGTCAGAAAGTGACTCAGCGGATGCATGTGGAGAAGAGTCAGAGCTGGCTGTGGGTGATGATGAGCTGCTGGAGCATGAGGCAGACGCCCTGCCTCAAATAGCGCTCCTGCATCATAGTATTGCCCAGCAGACTGCCTTGCAGAGCGACAGGGGCTTGAGTCAACATGACTTGGCAAGTGGGCAAATGCCCTTCGCACAGCAGCAGCAGGAGTTTCAGCAGGACAGCGCACTGACTCAAGATCAAAACTTAAGGTCCCGGGGATTGCTGCAACCCCAGCAGAACCAGGGATTAAACTCGCACAGCAGGGGACCAAGTCATCCCCAGCAGGATGCAAGGTCCAGGCATCCTGACCAAGACAGATTGTGCATCCCTGCTCAGCCGCAGCGTCCCCAAATCAAGCAGACTGCAGTGCCCGAGATGGGCCCAGGTGGTGTACTGATACAACCAGGGTCAGGTTTGGCAGGTCAGGAGCTTGTGTACAGGCAGCCAGGCAAGCTGCGCGCTGCATCCAGGAGTCACTGTGCTGACCAGCTGCAGCAGCAGTCACAGCAGCAGTCACAGCAGCTGGCACAGAAGCAACAAGGGCTGTTGCGGCAGGAGGGCTCTGAGCCTATCTCTTGCTATGAGCAGCCCTCCATGCAGGCTGTGTCGCATGTTCTGCCTGCCCCCACTCTTCCTACCCAGGTGTGCTGCTTGAGAGACTTGTTTCCCCTCCACAGTCAGAGCCTGATTGAGATGATTGCCAAGACTGTGGTCATTGCGACAATGCTTGGAACTGCATTGCGCTCGTTGCTGCGTTGTTCGTGAATGTGCAAAATGTGTCTGGGAACAGTCAAGCCTGGCATGCATGAGTACAGATTGATTGTGCAGCCTGCAAGGTTGAGCTGCGAACCCATGTTGTACTGCGCAACTGACAGACGGTCCCTCTTTGTTTCCCAGATGAAGGTGCCAAAGCAGCTGTTTGTCAGGCCTCTAGCATCAGCAGACACTCTAGTACAGCAGCCAGCTTACCCCAGCCGCACCCCTGCCGGTCAGTTCTGGACAGCTGGGGGTCAACATCCCAGAGAGCCTTTGACACAGATCCAGCAAGCCTTAGGGCCACCAGCATCTGCCCTAGCCCAGCCTCAGGCTAACTCTACAGCTCTGCTAGCAGCCAAGATTGAAAAGCTTCAGGGGGCAGAGTTTGACGCTGCAGCTGTGCTGCAAGACCCTGAAGTGCAAAGGAGGGTGACAAGCGCAGCTGCAGTGGCTGCAAATGTGCCTCATGATGCTGTTCTGTTTCATGATTTGCAACCACTGGATGAGGTGGCAGTTCCTGTTGAGGCGCCTAAGCTTGTTCAGAAGCAGCTGCACCCTGCATGGGTGGCAAAGCGTCATTTGAAGCCTGAGCTGTCTGACTTGTGGACAGCAGAAGAGCGGCATAAGCCCATAGTAACAACAGCTGTCTCTCGGAGTCATGTCAGAATGTCCCGTAGTAGGGTTGCTGATTGTCTGCTTCGGTTTTGTTGAGGCTTGACCTCAGGACAGTCCAGATGTAGGTTGTAGTTGACGTGCAATTCAGGCTGGACTTTGCTTTGGTTACGTGCCTTTGTAGCAAACATGTGCTGCATGTTCTGACCAGACCGAGCCCTAAGTATCAAAGGCTAAAAGGTTGCATTCACAAAGACAGTTGGTCCTGACTGTGTCTACAACATATTGTCGGCTTTTTCCAGACGTGCAAACTTTGCTTGACCAGCTGTTCTTTTGAAAAGCAAATATTGACACTTAACCATATGCATACAGTATGCACAATGTGTCATGCCAGGTCATGCCAAAGTGAGCACGATAACCCAATAGGGCTGACCTGCAAATTTCGTTACATTTAATTGTTATAGCAGCTACATCTTGTTGCCAGGCGATGATTTTGAGCAATCTTACGGCTGTATTGTATATAGAGTGTACAGCTGTACATATGCAGGTAAAGGCACCCATGGCAGGTTGCCGTGTGTGAAGAGATAGTTGTCACCCAACAACAATGTCTAGTACAAGGACACTAACATACTCAAAACTTGCATCACTGTGACAACAGAGATGCCACCTGCTCAAACCTAACATGGTCCAACAGATTTGTAGCAGAGCGACTTGACAAACACATGCAGGCATGCACACAGACAAACACTATACAGGACAAGCAGGGGGCAAAATGACAACCGATGTCAACCAGAGTGCAATGGACATGTACAGATATACCACAGCCATTGAAAGCAGGGAAACAAGAAGACCAAGACTGCTCAGAACAGGGACAGATGGTAAAGGTAAGTGGCATTGTCAGTCATTGTCTATGCGGATATCCTCCAGGCAAGAGATGTCGTCCGCTGAGTCCAACGTCATAGCGCAGGACTGTTTGCTGTTGACACCAATGTTGGGATTGCTATGCTGTACTTTTTCACCAGTTTGACACTCACTTCCTCCGTCCTCTAAGTGTAAATCATGAACAGCACTCTCAGTGCCCATTGTCGGTGATGCTTTCATCCGCGCCACAGTCTTTGCATCGCCCTGCTGTGACTCCACCTCTCTGGCTTGCAGCTGAGAATGCATGTCAGCACTTGCAATTTGCTGAGCTTGTACTTGACTCTGTGCGGCTAGATCTGGCTGTTTGTCCTGAGATGGTGGCAGTGGATTGTGCGCATGCTCCTGGCGTGCATTTGGCCCTGATGCATCCAACTTGGTCTTCAGGTTGACGGCTGTCATGTCAGCATCAGCATCAAGCAGAACCTCCTGCAGCAGCGTTCAATCCAGTCACATGCCTGCTTGGACAAATATGAAACAATCCCGTGCGGTTGCTCTGTCCCTACTCTGTACATTGCTCTGCAGCTCTTTTCAATCCCAGCAGGAGCATACAGATGATACAGATGCAGTCGAGGCAGAGTCATTGACTGAGGTGTTGGCATTCATTGTCAGTGACATCTTTGCAAAGCTTATTGGCATGCTTGGCAAGCTTCACAACGAGCTTCTCAATGACGTCACTGACAATGACTGCCACCACCTCAGTCAGTGACTCTGCCTTGACTGCATCTGTTGCATCTCGATGCTCATGCAGCATGACTGCACAACTTTATGTGTCTGTTGGACGCGGATCAAGCATCTCACCATACAGCCAAGCGGACGCAGCCCTTGCAATCTGAAGTGTTTGTCTACTAAGCAGAGTAAAGCACCTGTTGGCCCAGAATGTGCAATCTTGTAGGCTTCCTTTTTTGTCTGTAATATGGGCAATTCTTCTGGCTGGCGCTGTGTAAAGCTACTGAAAGCAAAGATAGTGAATGCAATGAGTGTCTTAGTCAGCACTGATCATCATAGCCGAGGACATGGCATGCAGGAGGAGCAATGAGATAGCCGTCAGCATAAGCACCACACCACATAACAGAAGCCGTGGACAGTCACTGCAATCTTGACACTGCACTCTGTCACATACATCACCTTGAGGGCCACACTGTCAACCAGGTCCATCACCCCTTGAAGGCCCGGCTCCAGCCTCTGGCTCTTCACCTGAGCCCTGAGTACCTCAATCAGTGATGCCCGATACGATGTCAGCTTGTGCCGCGACACTCTTCCACCTGTTGAGCAACACATGCAGTGTCACACGGACAGATGCAGCCCCAGGAAAACACTTTTTGTCAGTCATGGCATGCCCCAGACAGACACAGACTCGCACAGACAGATGGAGCGCAGACTAGTAGTCAGCCTACACACCCAAACTGTGTCTCAGAGGGTCAGCTAGATTGTACACTGCGCCTCATTGCATACGCTTTGCATATCACATTGTTTTGCAAAAAGCAAAAACACCAACTACCAGTTGCATCAGAGAATCCTAAGTGCCGACCAAAAAAACAGGAAGGCAACAACAGCGCCTTCACATACCCAACTCCCCAAACAGACAATGGTAGGCAGAGCTGACAAACTTAAGCAAGACTGCCTCAAAGCACAAGCAGTGAATGCACACGTTACCTCGTTTATAGCTCTGCAGACGCACATCCAGGGGCGTCGGACACACAATCATGTCCCCATCTTTGTACAGCAACACCTTGTTGCCTGGGCGCGCGTACAGGAACCAGAACTTGGCCATGTGGGGTACTGGATCCTGCACCATGTGATGCGTGTCACCCCTCACTCAGCAGAGAAGAAGAATACAGTGTGTATTTCGCCCGACGTGCGCACAAGCTGCCACACCTACATCACTGATGTGGTCCAAAACAGCATTGAACGAGTTGCTTTCATCCAAACTTAGCATTCCCAGAATTTCCAAAGTGGTTGTCTGTCGACTCCCCAAATGACTGCCATCACTTTTTCATCCATTTGTCAATCACATGTCCAACCTCAGGGTCAGATATATCATGTCCTAATAAATTCCGAATACAGTTTCCTGTTTTGGCAGTTGGCTAATTTCAGTAGCGCGAGTTGATGCTGCATGTGTACCATAGCTGCATGAGCAGCAGCACCAGAAGTGCAGGTCTCACCCGGTAGTTGATGATACCCCAGGTGTCAGGCACCAGCTTGTTGTACATCTTGGCATAAGCATGGTTGCCAGCCCTGGGTGCTCCAACAGTGTACACCTTGACAGAAGCCCACTCCATGGTCTTGGCAATGTCCACTGCTGCCAGGTTGGCCATTGCACCTCCAAGGCTGTGGCCTGCAGTTTTGACACTCTGTGTGCACAATTTGCACACACACCTACGCACGCACGCACAGATAGGGATATGCAGGCAGTCTCACAGAACTGAACAGACAGCCTGCAGGCTGTTGAATGCACACACAGAGTCAAGAGACAGAAGGATATGTTACATAGAAGGTATACTCAGGAGCAAGGTGGTGCACATACATTTTGCATGTACACAGAGGCAGTTAAAACACAAAAGCACACACTGTAGATATGCATCAACACAGAGCTGCTTGAGCAAGCATCTGCCTGTGGGCCCAACAGTGCATGCATGCGTAAAGACACAACTGACATAACGCAACCGCTCAGCATAGCCCTTGATACAAGCTGGTATTCAAGCATAACTCTGCCAAGGAGTGCATGCACCTGTCAAGAAGACAGTCATATGAGGGGCACGTTCCACTGGTATCTTGTCCTTGATGAGCTGAGTGACTGCAGCTCTGAGGCCGCTCACATGCCAGGCTGCATGGAAGCCGGAGTGCACCTTGGGGCTGCTCTGCAGGAAGGAGTGCTGAGTCACAGGCGCCTGACTCACCATCCAAGCCTGCACATCACCTCAACATCTCACCTTCAGCAGCAATATCTTAGCATGTCATTGCAGAATGATGGCATGCATCCATTCATGCATGACCTTGGCTATGGCAGTCCCCATGCTGTATACAGACTCACCTGTTGCATGTCTCTATCAGATTAGCTTGTGCACTGTGATTGGGGCGCAATGGACTGCTGAACATGCTTCTATGGCTGCTATGTCATTAGAGACCGGGTTGAGTGGTGTTGCTTGCAGGAGCTTCCTCTAACTCAGTGTTGCTGCAAAGGATGCTAGAGAATGCACACTACATAGCAATGCAACAGCAAGACTGGTGTTCTTTCACCTCAGGCCAGACAGTTGCATGCAAGTGGTGCAAAGCTCAGGGATGCCCATAGCAGCCACCAGGTTGACATGAGACCTCTTTCTGGTGTTTGTTGTACCACAGCAATGATGTCTTCTTGGTGAGTAGACAGTACATCCTACCCTGACGTCAGCAAACATGTTGGTCAGATTGGCTGTGCCTCTGAAGGCCACAAGTAGAGTCTCACTACTCCAGGCCACAATGCACTTCACATTGGCTTCCTTGCACCGCACCAGCTCAAAGTGGTCCAAGTTGAACAGCCCCAGTGCCGTCTTGGTGGACAGCTTCAACACCTTGCGGCCCTACACATGGACACACAAACCTGGCCAACGTGTGCTGCATTCAGATACATACACACTGCTACACGGGGACAGCTGAAGTTGATGTACAGTTTAGCAATTTTGCAGAAGATGACTGTGTGCGTATATGGAGGGAACAGTCTGCATGTCAAGTACGTGCATGCCACACTAGATAGTACGTACATACTAGGTTTTGCAAGCTGCATGCTGGGTAAGGGTCAGCAAAGGGTCAGTATAATACAAAGAGCAAGGTACAAACTGACTTGCCTTGATGAATGGCAGGCAGCTGCAACAACAAGTTCTCTGAGCTTCATGCACAGCTACCTAGAGAAAGACCAGTACTCACCTCATCATGCTCGTAGACAAAACCACACCAGTACAGCAGCTTGATGGCAGTCTCGAAGCAGAAGATGGGGTGCTGCATCAGCATCTTCTGCTGCCTCTCAGGCATGTGACTCTGCCGCTCTGCATGCTTGGCGCCCTTGGAGTGCTCAGTCCAAGCAAAGAACTGCATCCATTCCTGCAACACAAGCCAGAGCAGGTGTCAAGCACTAACTTGTTTTGCCACAGACATGACTGTTGGTATCCAGTATGGTATGTGAAAAGCTACATGGCTGAGCAAGACTGTAGCAGACAGCACACAAAACACCATGCGTGTAAAGGAATCCGGGCAGATGCACCAAGCACCAAGCAGCAAGCAAACTGCCTGAGACAAAAGGCTATGAGCAGAAGTTACATGAGCAGTTGTGGTTGTGAGCTGACCTGAACAACAATTGGATTGTTTCTGGAGTTTCTTTTTGGTGTGAAGAAAGCTGACTGCGCCACGACGAGCCGCATCACAGCTAGCATCACTGCAGTCAGAAAGAGCAACTGTGCTTACTTGCCACATGTACAGTAGGTGTAGGAATATGCTGTGGTGATGCATGCATAGGTGCAGCAGGAATCTGCAGTGACCAATGTATCGGCTGCCGCTGGCATTCCATGAATCAGGCAGACAGCTGGTAGTCAAATGCCCCTGCCACATGTGGATGGCAGAAGAGACAACCATTGATTGATTGATTGCTTGATTGATTGAAACATAGAGACAGACAGACAAACAGACAGAGACACAGGCAGACAAGCATATATATACCAACAAGCAGGAAGACGAAGCGGACAAGCAGGCAAGGCAGCCTGGCAAGCTCTATCACACCATAGAGCTATGGCACACCAAGGGTATGACATACCGTAAAGAGTATGACATATCGTAAGAGCACGGCACCAGTGAAGAAGTATGGGTGAGGAGGGAGCAGGGAGTACTCACGTGCAATGTGTGTGGAGGCCTGCAGGCAGGGGATGCAAGCAGAGGGGCGGAAGATGACTGTGAGAAGCCAGGCCACCACTGTCAGCAAAAAGTTGGATACTCCCAGGCTGTTTCCCTCCTGAGTGCGCATCAGCACCAGCCCAATCCTGTACAGCACTACTGCTGGTAACATATGCTGCTCATAACTTATTAGCACTACTGTTAGTAACATGTGCTGCACATAGCATACAAGCTATGCTACAATGGTCAATTGGCCATAAAGTGGACAGCAATGATGTGTAAGAAACATTGGTCACGACTGTTTCACCACAGCTGTGGCCAGAGGATGCAAAGCAGGTGTGGTAGCCTGCGCACTCTGCATTGTGTAAGTCAGCAATGCAAAAGTGCCTTGAACAGCACATTGGGACATAGTTGCAACAGAAGACGCAGTTTGAGTTGGTTGGATGGAGTGAACTAGATGAAGTTGATCTAATGGATGAGAATAAGCGCAAACTTGAAGATTGAAGCCGCATGCATTGTGCAAATGTGACTGTATACAGCTGGTACGGTGCTACCTGAATGATGAGTAAGGAAACACGCTGTGATGTCTGCGTCCCATCCTTATATACCATGTATGAAACCACAGATACACCCCCAAGCCAACATATGCTACAATCCTATGTAACTTGTATGTGCTGCTTATGTGGCACGGAGTATGGGACGCAAAGCTGACATCAGCAGCACAAGCTTCAGCTTGACCTGCATGCCATATGTGAAGCTTTGTTACACATGATGTAATCTTCCCCATCATGATTTCACTCGCCATGTGAGCCACCTTGCCGCCCTAAAGAGCCAGCTCTGATCAAGGAATGCTTGCATGACAGTCTCAACTGTGAGCAGGATTTGACAAGCATTTTCACTGTGACTGCAGGATGCCCTGTTAGTAGTTGCTTGCCTTGTGGCTGCCCAACAAGCTCCAATATGAGTGATGTCTCCAACACTGCCCTGCAATACATCAGTCTGTGGACAAATGCTCACAGAGCACAGCGCAGGATAGCACAGCGTGATGCATTTCAGCACAGGTTAGGGCAGGCGAGGGCAGCACAGCACAGCACAGCACAGCACAGCACAGCACAGCACAGGAGTGGAGGGTTTTTTCAGCATACCAGGGAACTAGCTTGGTCAAGTTGACAGCCCAGGGAGCATCAAAGACCAGAGCAGGCTTGTGGTGTACATTGGCCAACCAGTTTTTGCCTGCAACACACAAATTTTTATTTACACAGAGAATTCGAATCAGGACAAAAACAAGTCATGCAGGCATGCACAAAACCAATGCCAAACCAGAAATGCCTGAGGATCAATAAGCGAGCAGTCTGAAAAAGAGCGAGAAGTATGGTGATTTGTGCATGCAAAGTGACCCTTACGCTGTAAAAGCAGATGCTGCAGAGGCTTCCCATCAGAGTCTGTCCATGTGGTTGCTGCATGTGCAAGCACCAGCTGTAGAAATAGCCACTGCACACAGCAGAGTACATATGTAATGCAGAATGAATCTGTTGTGCACTTGTGCATTCTGCCAATGCAGCAACTATGTGGGTTACCAAGGTGACTTGTAAAACTGCGCAGGTGTGCAGTGCCAATGCAGTGGGTGTTGACAGGAAACCATGACTAAGCTCTCAAAGATGACTGCTACCAATTTACTTGATAATGTCTTGCTGGATGCACACAAGCTGTCTACAGTCGTCGCATGACAGCCTCAATCATGAATTGATCAAATCACATGTCCATGGCGCTAATGTTGCAGCTAGTCATGAAAGCGCAGATCAAAGCCAGATTCAGTTCAAAACATGTTTAGTCAGTCACTCACACAGTTCAGCATGGTCCACACAATGGACTCTGACCATCTGCAAAAAGTTGCATACAT
>JAABUK010006479.1_pt1 | contig 17454 bp, 12 predicted proteins | sample 5559141 | NCBI WGS metagenome assembly JAABUK01 (sample SAMN10711869, study PRJNA513367) | rock metagenome | isolation source: Antarctica rocks | place: Antarctica: Victoria Land, Pudding Butte nord | collected 2016-01-03 | reverse complement strand
CGTTCTCGGCCCTCGGCGCGAGCCGGCCGGCGACCTCGGCCAAGGCGAGGTCGTGGGTGGTGAACAGGCCGATCGCCCCTCGCCCGATCAGGGCCCGGATCACCGCCTCGGCACCCTGGAGACGGTCGAGCGAGTTCGTCCCGTGGAGAATCTCGTCGATGAGGAAGAGGAGCGGCGGGGCCTGGCCTGCCATCTCGACGAGCTGCTTGAGACGGAGGATCTCGGCATAGAATCGCGATCGGCCGGCCTGGAGCGAGTCGTGGACCCGAAGGGTGCCCCCGATCGCCAGCGGGGTTAGTCGCAACCGACTGGCGCGGACCGTCGCGCCGGCCTGAGCGAGCACCGCGTTCGTGCCGACCGTCCTGAGCCAGGTACTCTTGCCCGACATGTTCGAGCCGCTGACCGAGAGGACCCGCAACTCCCCGCCTAACGCCAAGTCGTTGCGGACGCACCGGTCCACCGGCAAGAGCGGGTGGCCGAGTTGCTCGCCCTCGATGGCGGGGTCGCCCTCGACGACCTCGGGGAAGGGATCGCCGGGGTTCTCGAAGGCAAAGCCTGCCAGCGAGACGAGTGCCTCGAACCGGCCGACGACCTCCAGCCACCGACCGATCGACGGTCCCTCCGCCTCGCGCCAGGCCTCGACCGCCAGGGCAAACTGGGTTTTCCAGAGGAAGAACGAACTGAAGAGGGCGAAATAAACGTTATGCCGGGCTTCCAGCCAGCGGACGAGGCCGGCGAGCTTGCGGATCCGGGACGACGCGGCCCGGCCGTCGCTCGTCAGATCGGCTCGCAAGGCCCGGAGCCCCGGGGCTCGGAACTCGACACGCTCGATCCTTTCGAGCAATCCGGCGAGGGTTTTCAAGTCCTCCGCACGCTCTTCGACCTCGGTCAAGGCGCGTCCGGCCCTCCCGGAGAAGGCCCAGGCGATCAGGCCCTCGACGACGAGCAGGCCGAGGAACGGCGGCATCCCCCAGGCCCCAGCGAGCCAGGCGACGCAGGCGAACAGGGTGGCACCGCTGACGAGGCCGATCGAGATCCGGGCGATCGGGGGTGCAGGCTTGCTGGTCAGTTTCCCCCAGGCGGCCAGCCCCCCCGGACCGGCTCCGGTCCGCACGTCGTCGCCCAGAAGGGCCAGATCCTCGCGAAAGTCGAGCATCGGCCTGAGTTCCTCGACCGCGACTTGCCTCGCCAGGATTTCGGAGATCGAAGCGGGCTCGAGCAGCCAGGAAGCCAGGCAGGCCTCGCCCGAGGCGGTCCTTGCCATGCAGAGGCGTTCGAACAACGAACCTACCCCGAAAAGGTCGAGGTCTCCCGCGTAAGGATGCTCCTCATCGAGAAACTGAAGACCCGAGGTCCCTTGACCAGCCCATCGCCCGTCCAGCCGGGCGAGGGCACGCTCCAGGAAGGCCACCTTCCCCTCGGCCAAGCGACGGGCCGCGAGGACTCGTCCATGCTCGAAGACCAGACCGACGAAAGTCAGCAGGGCGACGGTCGGTAGGATCGGGCTGGTTGTACCGAACCACGCAAGCCCGACCAGGACGAGGCCCAGCACGAACACGCCGAGCCTGGCGTTTCCGATCGCGTCGTCACGCCTGGCCAGCCTCGAGGCTCGGCTTCTCGCGACTTCCAGCCTTCGGGAATATTCGTCGCGAGGCTCGAGCCTGTTAACTTCGGTCGGATCCAAGATCGAAGACCCCAAGGAATTCGTGTCGGCCAACGAAGGTGGGCCGAGGCGGCGAGCCACAATCCTAATCGCGGTGAGGCCGACTCTCAACACGGGCTGGACGATTCGTTCCGGCATGGGCCTGGTCGCTTGACGGGGTCCAGACCTTCCCTACACTGTCGATTGGGACGGCCGGCACGACTGGGCGACCACCTCCCGTCGATTGCTAGGGCCATCCGGACCGATCATTCTTCCTCTCGCGAAATTCATGGCGATGAATCCCAGGCCGACCCTTTATGTCCTCGACTCGTTCTCGCTGATCTATCAGGTCTTCCATGCCATTCCCCTGATGACCAGCCCGGCCGGCCAGCCGGTCCACGCGGTCTTCGGCGTCTTCCGCGACCTGCTCAACCTCCTCCGGGTCCGCAAACCCGACTATCTCGCCGCGGCCTGGGATGGACCGGCGAAGACACAACGATCGATCGAATTCCCCGAATACAAGGCCCAGCGCGGTCCGATGCCCGAGGACATGGGCCCGCAGATCCCCACGATCCTCCGGCTCTTCGAAGCCTTCCGCGTCCCGGTCTTGCAGCATGATGGCGCCGAGGCCGACGACGTCATCGCCACCCTGGCCGTCCAGGCCGTGGAGCGTGGACTCGACGTCGTCATCTGCACCTCGGACAAGGACGCTCGCCAGCTCATCAACGATCATGTGAGGATCCTCAACCTCCGCAAGGGGGAATTCCTCGACGTCGAGGGGCTCAAGGTCGACTGGGGCGTCCGGCCAGATCAGGTCGTCGACACCCTCGCCCTCACTGGTGACGCCGTCGACAACGTCCCGGGGGTACCGGGCATCGGCCTGAAGACCGCCGTCGGCCTGCTCCAGCAATTCGAGACGATCGAGGGCATCCTCGCCAACATCGACAAGGTCTCCGGTGCCAAACGCAAGCAGAGCTTGGTCCAGCACGTGGGGACGATCCAGCAGGGCCGGAAGCTCATCACGCTGGAGAAAGACCTCCCCATTCATCTCGACTGGGAATTGCTCAAGTCCGACGGTTACAACGCCAAGGCCTTGAAGGCCCTCTGCCAGGATTGCGGGTTCCACCGATTCCTGGAGGAGATCGTCGATACCGAGAAGGTGGTCGAGGCCCCCTGGGACGTCGACTATCGGCTCGTGGACACCCTCGAGAAACTCTCCGAATTTGCCGAGGTGCTGAACCGTCAGTCGAAGTTCTGCTTCGACACCGAGACCACCGCACTCGACCCCCTCCGCGCGAGCCCGGTGGGTTTCTCCTTCGCCTGGGAGCCGGGGGTCGCCCATTACCTGCCCGTCCGTGGGCCGATGGGGGCGAAGGTCTTGCCCCTGGATGCCACGCTCGACGCCATCCGACCGGCCTTGACGGATCCCCACGTCGAGAAAGTCGGCCAGAATATCAAATATGACTTACTGGTCCTCCGGGGCGTCGGCCTTCCGGTCCTCGGGCCGATGACGGACACGATGGTCCTGAGCTACCTGCTGGAAAGCGGCGAGAGGAACCATAATCTCGATCAGCTCTCCCAACGGCTGTTGAATCACGAGATGATCCCGATCTCAGCCCTGATCGGCAAGGGAAAGGCCCAGGTCACGATGGACATGGTGGACGTGGTCAAGGTCTCCGAGTATGCCGGAGAGGACGCCGACGCCACCTGGAGGATCGAGGAAATCCTCGCCCCCCAGGTCAAGGCGCAAGGACTTTGGGACCTTTACGCGGAGCTCGAACGTCCGCTGATCGGCATCCTCGCCGAGATGGAGGCGGTCGGCGTGAAGGTCGACGTCCCCCGGCTCCACCAGCTCTCGAAGGAATTTGCCGTCAAGATTGCCACGATCGAGGAGGAGATTTTTCGAGAGGCCGGCCATCCCTTCAACATCGGATCGTTGCCGCAACTGAGGGCCGTCCTGTTCGATGAGCTGAAGCTCCCCTCTTACAAGAAGACGCCCGGGGGCGAGCCGAGCACCGACGTCGAGGTCCTGGAAAGCCTGGCGAGCAAGCATCCTTTGCCCAAGCTCCTGATCGAACATCGCCACTTCGCCAAGCTCAAGAGCACTTACCTGGACGCCCTGGCGACCCTCGCCGATGAGGAGGGGCGAATCCACGCCTCATTCAATCAAGTCGTCGCGGCGACCGGACGGCTCAGTTCGAGCGACCCCAACCTCCAAAATATTCCCATCCGTTCGGAGGATGGTGGGCAGATCCGCCAGGCCTTCATCCCCGGTTTCCCCGGCTGGTCGCTCCTGGCGGCCGACTATTCCCAGATCGAACTGCGGATTTTGGCCCATTACACGAAGGACCCGGCCCTCATCCGCGCCTTCGCCGAGGACATCGACATCCACACGGCGGTGGCGAGCCGGATCTTCAAAGTGGTTGAGTCGGCCGTCGACTCCAACCAGCGTCGCGTGGCCAAAACGGTGAATTTCGGCGTCATCTACGGGATCAAGCCGTTCGGACTTGCCGCGCGGCTGGGGATCTCCCAGGCCGAAGCCGCGCGGTTCATCGATGCCTACTTCGACGAGTACGCCGGCGTCGAGGCATTCATGAACCGAACCCTCGAAGGGGCGGCGAGGGATGGTTACGTCGAAACGATCCTGGGCCGTCGGCGGCTGATCAATGGGATCAAGAACACGACCGGGCGGAATCTCAATACCGCCGAACGGACCGCCGTCAACGCCGTGATCCAGGGCTCTGCCGCCGACCTGATCAAGCGGGCGATGCTCGAAGTCGATCGACGGATCAAGCTCGAAGGGCTCCGGGCCAGGCTCCTGCTCCAGATTCACGACGAACTCGTCCTCGAAGCCCCCGATGCCGAGATCCCGGCGCTGGCCAGTCTCGTGCGCGAAGCGATGGTCGGGGCGATCGCCTTCGACGTGCCGATTCAGGTGGACGTCGCCGCCGGACCGAACTGGCTCGAGGTCGCCCCCCTGAAGGCTTGAAGTTCGAATGCGGCAAAAAACACGACGGCTCGAGCTTACCCATTGCGGAGCGGACCAGGCTTTCGTATACATGAAACGATCATGTTCGTGCCCCGCTCTCAACATCCATCATCAACCTTTCGATCTGAAACGAACCCGCCAGCCGTCAGCTCGGCCGAGCGATACCTTCGTTTGAGCCCGAAAGCCCGCCAAAGGGTCCGACCCGAACCACTATCCCAATCGAATCGCGCCACTTGACTCGCTCGCGAGCCACGCGGCCGGCCCTTCGTCTCTTTTCCGACGTTCAACCTCGGGGCCTTCACCCCGCCCCCAACCCCCTTCGGCCCTGGCCCTCGGATCGGGCCCCGGCGTTCCTCCCTCTCTTCGGGCGTGGATCGGATCATCATGCCTCGCCACCCTCGCGACATCCCCACCCCCCGCCCTCGCCGCCGTCCCTCCGGCCCCTGGCGAAACGGTCCGATCCCGGTGATCGGGCTGATTGGCGGGATCGGCTCGGGCAAGAGTGCGGTGGCCGGGCATCTCGGCCGTCTCGGGGCATTCGTCCTCGACGCCGACGCGATAGGCCACGTCTTCCTCGAACAGAGCCCCGGCCGGGATCGCGTCCTCGAACGATTCGGCGAGGAGATCCTCGAGCCCTTCGGCGAATTCGGTATCCGCCGGGAGATCGATCGCCGGGCCCTCGGCGCCCTCGTGTTCCAGAGTCCCGGGGCCCTTCGGGACCTCGAGGCGATCCTTCATCCCTTGATGCGCAAGACCTTCGAGAAGGCGATCGCCCGCGAGTCGAGGCGGGGCCGGGTCCCGCTCGTGGCCCTCGACGCGGCCATCCTTTATGAGGCCGGCTGGGACACCCTCTGCGATTCCGTGGTCTTCGTCGACGCATCGCCCAAAACGCGCCTGGCGCGGCTCGAAGCGTCGCGAGGCTGGACGCCCGACGTCCTCGATGCTCGCGAGAAGGTCCAGGGCCCATTGGAGGAGAAGCGGCGACAGGCCGATCATCGAATCATGAACGACGGCACGCCCGACGAGTTGGCCGCCTCGGTCGAGGCCTTCTGGCCGACCTTGAAATCGCGACCGGGACGGCGACGATCCGCCGACCCGGCCGACGAATCGCCCTCGACCAAGGGACAGCCCGCCCATTGAAACGCCTGGAAGGCCGCGGCGTCGGAAGCCCTTGGGGCTGACGAATTTTCTTCGTCCCGATCCGGGCCGATGAGCAATCGATCGAGACATCGACAGACCCGCCAGGAAGACCCTCCCGCTTTCCCGATCTAGCCCGACAAACCTTCTCCGGCCAAGCCCGCCACCCGAGCACGTCCGACCGAACGAGGAGATCCGATTCTCATGGCCAACGAGACGCGTCCCCGCCGGGAGTCTTCCAGCACGTCCCGACTCCGCGCCAAGGCCCAACCCGCCTCCGCCGCCTCCTCGGTCGACGATGAGGCCCGGCTCGAACCCCACGGGACGAAGATTCAGGCCGCGGCGGAAGTCCCTGGAGTCGGTCCAGATTCGGATTCCCTGGCCGCCGATCTGTCCTCACCGAGGGATCAGGAGGAAGTTCCCGCCGCCGAACATGAACCCGTCAGGAGCCGCGATCGGGCACCCGGCGAGCGGGACGCGGCCCTTTCGATCCGCGAACGGATCGCCGCCCGCGATCGCGCCGAGCGAAGCGAAACGGCCGCCCCGGCACGCCCTCGCGAGATTGAAGCATCCAAAGAGCCCGAGTCCCAGGCTGAACCCCTCCCCATCGCTTCGACCCTGACTCCCACGGCGACCGGCTCCCCGGACTCTTCGCCAAGGCCACCGGAGAGTCTTCCTCGCGAGGAAGACGAGGACGCCTTCGGCGACTCCGCCGTCCACGACCGCTATGAGGACATCAAGCGTGGGGAGATTCACCTCACCGAACTCCAGAAAATGACGATGCCTCAGCTCATTCGCGCCGCGAAGAGCGAAGGCGTGATCGAGTTCACCGGCCTGAAGAAGCAGGATTTGATCTTCAAAATCCTCAAGGAACGGGTCAAACAGAACGGCCTGATGTTCGGCGAGGGGACGCTGGAAGTCCTGCCCGACGGATTCGGCTTCCTCCGCAGCCCGGACTACAATTACCTCCCCTGTCCGGATGACATCTACGTATCGCCGAGCCAGATCCGCCGATTCGGACTGAAAACCGGGGCCATCGTCGCGGGCCAGATCCGCCCTCCCAAGGAAAACGAACGATACTTCGCGCTCCTCCGGGTGGAGGCGATCAACTACGAAGATCCCGACAAGCTCAGCGAAAAGGTCGGCTTCGACGACCTCACCGCCTTGCACCCGATGGGTCGCCTGATCCTGGAGAATGGGGCCGACGAGATCAACATGCGAGTCGTCGACCTCGTCTCGCCGATCGGCATGGGCCAGCGCGGCCTGATCGTCGCGCCTCCCCGGACCGGCAAGACGATCCTCCTGCAGAAGATCGCCAACAGCATCCTGGCGAACCACGAGTCGGCCTACGTGATGGTCCTCCTGATCGATGAGCGCCCCGAAGAAGTGACCGACATGGAGCGCTCGGTCAAGGGGCCGACCGCCGAGGTGATCTCCTCGACCTTCGACGAGCCCGCGAGCCGCCACATCCAGGTGGCCGAGATGGTCATCGAGAAGGCGAAGCGGATGGTTGAGTTTGGCCGAGACGTGGTCATCTTGCTCGACTCGATCACCCGGCTTGCGCGGGCCTATAACACCGAGGCCCCCCACTCCGGCAAAATCCTCACCGGCGGCATCGACGCCTCGGCCCTCCAGAAGCCGAAGCGGTTCTTCGGCGCCGCGAGGAAGATCGAGGAGGCCGGAAGCCTGACGATCCTCGCCACGGCACTCGTCGACACCGGGAGCCGGATGGACGACGTGATCTTCGAGGAATTCAAAGGGACCGGCAACATGGAGTTGCACCTCGACCGCCGCCTGGTTGACAAGCGGGTCTGGCCGGCGATCGACGTCAACCGCTCCGGCACCCGCCGCGAAGAACTGTTGATGGACCCCGAGGAACTTCGACGAGTCTGGATCCTCCGCCGGGTCCTCAACGACATGAACCCCGTCGAGGCGATGGAATTGTTGACCGGTCGGATGCGCAAGACCAAGTCGAACGCCGAATTCTTGATGAGCATGAACCTGTCCTGAGCCGTCCGACAGGAGGGCGACCGGACGTCGCCCCTGGCTGTCCCAAAACTCGACCGACGAAGAGCCGTCATGCCCATTTTTGAAGGCGACTTCTCCCCCCCTCTCGGACGCTTCGCGATCGTCGCGGCGCGGTTCAACTCGATGATCACCGAGGCCCTGCTCTCGGGTTGCCTCGACACCTTCGCCAGGCACGGCGTTCCGGAGGATCGGGTCGACGTGGCCTGGGTCCCCGGCTCGTTCGAGATCCCCCTCGTGGCCCGCAAACTCGCCGAGTCGGGACGTTACTCGGCGGTCATCACTCTGGGATGCGTGATCCGGGGCGAGACCGGGCATTACGACCATGTCGCCGGGCAGGCGGCCGGCGGCGTCCTCCAAGCAGGGCTCTCGTCCAGGGTCCCTGTGATCTTCGGCGTCCTGACGACCGAGACCGTCGAGCAGGCTTTGAATCGCTCGGGCCTGAAGGCCGGCAACAAGGGGATCGACTCGGCCCTGGCCGCGATCGAGATGGTCAATTTGCTTCGGAAGCTCGAAGCTTAAGCCGACTGGGCCTGGATCGCCTCGTCCTTGAGCTGGAAGTCCTTCAGTTCGAGTTGGACCTCGCGACGACCGTTCCACTCGTTGATCGATGGGGTGAAGGCAATCGAGCAGATCTTGCCCGGCGTCAAGACCTTGGCGCGCTCGGCCATGTTCCAGGCGATGGCCTTGACGGTCGTGTTGCCCTGGCAGAAGCGGACCTGGACGTGATTCTGCCTCGGGCCGACGAGCTTGATCTCGCCGACGACTCGCACGTCATTCGCGACCAGGAGCGGCTTGGGATTGCCGATCCCGTGCGGTTCCAGGGTCTCGATCGCTTCCAGGAGCTTGAGGGTCAAGTCGCCGAGCATAACCTCGGCATCGATTCGGATCGATTTTTGCAATTGTTCGGGCGAGAGGACGCCCTGACAATGACGGTCGAATCGCTCGGCGAAGGCTTCGAACTGGTCGCGAGGGACCTTCAGGCCGGCGGCCATCGCGTGGCCACCGAAGGCGAGCAACCCCTCGGAACAGGCCTTGATGGCCTGGTAGAGGTCGAAGCCGGCGATCGAGCGCGCCGATCCCTGGCCATGTTCTTCGGCCAGGGCGATCACGATCGTCGGCCGATGATAGGTGTCGACCAGCCGGCTGGCGACGATCCCGATCACTCCTGGGTGCCACCCTTCGCGGCCGAGGACGATCGCCCCCCGGCCTTTCAGGCCGCCTTGCTCGGTGATCATCTCGTGGGCTTCCTCGACCATCCGTCGCTCCACCTCCTGGCGCTGGGCGTTGCAGAGGTCGAGGGCCTCGGCCAGTTGATCGGCCCGGTCGTCGGCGTCGGTCGTGAGCATCTCAACGGCCTGCATCGCCCGCTCCAACCTCCCGGCGGCGTTGATCCTCGGGGCGAGGCTGAAGCCGATGGAGCCGGTATTCAGCTCCTTCTTGCCCAGGCAATTGGCCACCGAGAGCAGGGCCCGAAGTCCCGGACTTGGCGAGTTGACCAGGCCGACCAGGCCATGCCGGACCAGGATTCGGTTTTCGCCGTGCATTGGCATGACGTCGGCGACGGTGGCGAGGGCGACGAGGCTGATCGACTTGACGAGGAAATCGCGGAGATGCGGAGATGCCTTTTTCCCGTCGCCGAAGCCCTTGCAGACCTGCCAGGCCAGCTTGAACGCCACGGCGCAGCCGCAGAGATCGGGGAACGGGTAGCGGCTCCCTTCCAGCCTGGGATGGACCAGGACGTCGGCCTCGGGCAACTCGGCCCCGATCGTGTGGTGATCGGTGATGATCAGCTCGACGCCCAGCTCCCGGGCGAGCCTCGCCTCCTTCACTGCCGAAATCCCGCAGTCCACCGTGATGATCATGTCGGCTTGCTGCTCGGTCGCGAGCTTACGAAGGGCCTCGGCATTGACGCCATAACCCTCCTCGACGCGATGGGGGATGTAATAAGAGACATGCTCCGCGCCCGCAAGCTTGAGACATGCCCAGAGGATGCTGGTGCCGCAGACGCCGTCGACGTCGTAATCGCCGTAGATGACGATTTTCTTGCCGGCTCGAATCGCCGAGATGATTCGACTGGCCGCCTCGACCACGCCGGGCAAGGTTTCCGGATCATGCAAGCCAGTCAGTCGCGTTTCGAAAAAATGAGCGGCGCCCGCGTGGTCCAGCACGCCGCGATTTGCCAGCAACTGGGCGATCAGGCGCGGGATGCCGGCCTCGCGGCTCAACTCCTGGATCCGGTCTTCCTCGAAGGGCAAGAGCCGCCATCGCGTGGTCAACTTCGACCTCCTTCGATCCGAGCGGATCGGCCAGCTCGGACTGACCGGGCTAATTCCCAGATTTCAGTCTATCCCGTCAGAGCCATCCACGTCGCCTGGCCTCGATCGACATGCCGACGGGCGTGCCGATCATGACGAACACGGACGCCCAGAAAAGCCAGGCCTTGGGCAAGGGAGGCCAGGTGAACATGAGGGTGTCGCCGAAAAAATTCATCCCGAAGAAGCCGACCAGGAAGGTTAGCGGGAGGAAGGCCACGTTGACGATGGTCAGGGCCTTCATGATGTCGTTGGTCCGATTCGACACCACGGAAAGATAGGTATCCAGGGCCCCGGCGATCAGGTCGCGGAGGCTCTCGACGATGTCGTGGATCTGCACCAGATGATCGTAAACGTCCCGAAAGTAGACCCGCTGCTCGGAGTCCACTTGCACGTAGGGATCGCGGGCCAGGCGGTTGAGGACCTCGCGCATCGGGACGATCACCCGGTGGAGTTTGAGGGCATTCCGTTTGACGTGGAAGATTTTCCGGAGGGTTTCCGGGGTCGGTGCGTCGAAGACCTCATCCTGGGCGTCGTCGATCTCGTCATCAAGGTGGACAATGGCCGGCAAGAACTCGGCGACCACCTCGTCAAGGAGGCGGTAGAGCAGGTGGGCCGGCCCCCATTTGAGCCGGGATTCGGGCTCGCGTTCCAGGTTTCTCCGATGTCGAGCAAGGACTTCGGTGGCCTCGTTGTGGTAGGTGACGAGGTAATTCTTACCGAGGAAGAGGTCAAGTTCGTGGAGCCTAAGTTCATCGGAGCCGGGGTCGAAATCGATCGTGTCGACGACGATATAAAGGTAGCGGTCCCAGTCGTCGACCTTCGGGACGTGCGTGTCCTTGAGGGCGTCCTCGATCGCCAGCGGGTGGAAATGGAAGACGTCGCGGAGCATGGCCTCCACGTCGTCATTGCAGGCCGATTCCAGGTCCTGGATGTCGATCCAGGTCGTCCCTCCCGGATCGCCGATCGCCCTTTCGATCTGATCAACGGGCCATTCCGGGTGGATGACGCCTGAGGACTCGCGGTAGATCACCCGAATGACGGGGAGCGGCCGAGGTCCCGATGGCTCAAGCTTGGTCATCGTCGCGGGCGACGAAGCACCCGAATCGCGTGCCTTCCTCGACGTTCGCGGACGTCGCTTCCGGCTCATCTGGGCGACCTCATGATGCGATTGGCCTCGTCGATCAGGTCGATCGGCAGGTGGGCCGACCCTCCTTGAGGGATCGTCCGTCGGATCGGCGAGTCGAAAAGTCGTCTCTCCAGCGCCCTGGCATCCAAGGGGCCCGCCGAGGTCGGGATCGAGGCGAGCGGGATCTGCTCTACGCGGAGAATGACGCGACCGATGGGCACGTCGCTGAGCGTGTAGGTTCCATTGCCTCGAATTGGTGCGATCACCAGCTTGCCCCGACTCCCCTCGACAGGGTCGATCGCGACGTATCCGCCCGGCAACGGTCGGTCGCCAATCGTCACCCGGCCATGCACGGTCGTCGTGGGGAATCGTTCGGGATTTAATTCTTCCGAGCATCCGACGACACAAATGCCGACCAATATGACCGTAATTCGGAGGATTGGGGGCAAGACCCGGCTCCTTCCATTCTGGCTCAAGGCCAGGAGATCTCGACCAAACCTCGGGCCAGGTCGAGTACTTCGCCCCAGGCCGACGAGGCGGCAAGGTCGAGTCGATCCGATGCGACATCCTCGATCAACCGACCTCCGCGCCTCCCCCTCCCCGGTTGTGGGCCCAGGGAACCGCCGGACGCGAAGAAAAGTCCTCCGGCCTGTCGGTCGGAGGCCAGGCGTCCGACCTCGCCGAGGATGGCGAGGGTGCCCCCCGACTGGCAAAGTCCGGCTCGAGGCCCGGCCGAGCCGCTGATTAGCAAGATCCCGCCGGATTGCCCATAGCCGGCCGCGACGCTCGCATCGCCAAGAAAAACCACCCGGCCCGACTTCAACCCCCGCGCCGCGCCGTCGGCCGTGTGACCTCGGACAATCACGGTCAGATTCGGCGCGTCAAGGTTGGCCACCGCTTCGGGCCCGGTCCGCCCGACGATCTCGATGGTCGCCTGCCAATGACCCGAGAGTCCGGAGGCCAGCAAGCGCTGGCCCTCGGCCCCTTCGAGGCGAAGGCATTGATGCCCTCGGTCGAGCAACGCGACGACCTCGGCGTTGATTTTCTGGTAGTCGCGAATCTCGGGGATGACCAGTGTCTGCGGCGAGAGGTCGCCTTCCTGATCAAGGGCCGGCGGCACCAGCCACCTCCGCGGCGGGGTGCGGCGGAATTTCAGGGCCTCCCGGGATGAAGCGACGATCCTTCGGTTTCGAGGACGCGAGGAAATTCTTCAGATCCGCCAGCTTGGCGTCCAGCTCATCCCTGGCGGCCTTATTCCCGGCCCCGGCCGCCCTGACCAAATCGTAAGCCTGCCGGGAGACGGCCTTCACCTTGTCGTCGAGTTTGGTCAAGAACGGCCGGGCTTCGGCCGCGGCTCGATTCTGGATCAAGCCGGAGTCTCTCACGCCTTCCTGCCCGATCAGCGAAGGGCAGACCTGGAAGATCAAAAGCGAAGTAAGCTGGGTGGCCTGGTCCTTTTGCTTGTCGAAGTTGGCCGGGTCGTCGTCATAATCCTCGACGATCTGGCTCCCCAACTCGACCGCAAGCTGTCCAATTTCGTGACCGGCCAGACTGAAATTGTAATTCGTCCCGCCCGAAGGGGCTTTGATGAAACCGAGTGCCCAGGCCGCCCAGGCACGCACCACCGATCGGCCATCCGTATTGGCCAGGAATTTCAGGAGCACCGGGGCCGAGTCGATCTTGTTCCGGCTCGTGCTGGCGGTCGAGACGCGGATTGACCCCAGGGCTTCGAGGGCCCGCATCTGGACCGGCCAGGGGAGTTTGGGATCGCTCTCGAGCAAGGCCAGCAAGGCCTCGGTCGCCTGATTGGCCCGCGACGCGTCCAGATCCACCTCTCCGCCCTTGGCGGCGATGGAGAGTCCGCGTGCCGCCCAGAGCTTTACCCAGACGAGTTGATCGGCCTTTTTCAACTGGGCAATGAACAGGTCGAGGGACTGGGGACTTGGGTTCCCGGCCATTCCCAGCACGATCATCGCGTCGAGTCTGGAGAGGTAATTGTGGTCGGATTCGAGGAGCTTCGGCAGTTTCGATTCAAACAAAAGTCGTTCATAGATGACCAGGAATTCCCGATTATCATTCGCCCTGGCGTCGATGATCGGTTTGGTCAACCCATCCATCGCCCGTTCCACGCCGCGAGCCGCGGGATCGGCGGGCTTGAGATTCTGCGGGGGGTTGAGGATCGCGTTGAGGTTGTCGCGTCGGGTGAGCTCGACCGTGAACCATTCGATATAGCGTTTGAGGAAGTCGGCATCGAGGTTGATCGCCCGTCCGGCCATGCTCTGGACCTTCGCCCGATCGTCGCCCGAGGCACCAACCTTGATCGGTGGCCCGACGAACGTCAGGGGATTGAAGACGGTCAACGCCTTCTTGGCGTTGGGGTCGACGAAGACCTCCTCACCTTGGTCCGCAGGGGCTTCCTCGGGCTTGGGATCGCCGGCCGGCGGATTCTTTTCGCCCTTGGGAGGAGGAGCGACCTGGGCCATCAGCGAAGCGGGCGTCAATGCGACCGCCACGATCGAGAGCCACACCCACGAGAACCGACTCGGCATCCTCGTGGCGTACGCTTGGATCATGTTCGAAAACCTTTGAGTTATACCGCCGATGCCGGGCGGTTGAGGTCGCCGATCGGAAGGGTCGAACCGAGATAGAGGGCGGGGCACGGGAGGGAGATCGAAAGCGAATGCACCGCCAGAGTGCTGCGAACGGCGAGCAAGACTGGAACGTGCCCCCACGAAGTTAACCCGCTCATTAAGCCTTGTCAAGTTTCGGCGAGGATCGCCTCGATGACGCAAAGACTCCAATTTGACAAGGAGTTAGAATCGTCCTCTAACCACAAAGACTCTGAAGTCAACTCCTTGGACGAATGGCGAGCCGTCCAAGTTCCCTGAAAAAGTCGGGCGTCGCCGCGATCCGACCTGAGTCGGACTTCGCCGCTTCGCTTGCCCTGGAGGGACCATTCCTCTTATGCTAATGGTCGAGCCCGGCGACGCCGACGGCTCGACTCGCCCGCCGACTCGCAAGGTCGCCCCGCCCTCCGACCAGGCCTCGTCAGCACAGGAGCCGCAACGGCCATGCCCGATCGCCCGAGCCGCCTCGTCCCCACCTCGCTTGCCCTGACCCTGGTCATGATCGCCTGGACGAGCGAGTCCGCCTCGGCCAACGAGCGCGACCGGTCGCCGATCGCCTTGGCCCTCAGCCCGACCAGCCCCAGGCTCCTGGTTGCCAACCAGACGGCCAATTCGGTCGCCTGGGTCGACTTGGAATCGGGTCGAGTGATCCAAGAGGTCAAGACGGGGGACCGGCCGAGTGGCGTGGCGATTTCGCGCGACGGGCGGGTCGGAGTGGTCACCCATTGGTATGGCTACGACCTTGCCATCCTCGACCTCCAGGGTGATCGACCGTCCGTGATGGGTCGCATCGACGTCGGGGCGGAACCCCGGGGGGTGATGATCGCCCCGGACGGCCACACGGCCTACGTCGCGGCAGGGGCGTCGAACGAGGTCATCCGGGTCGACCTGGAGGCTCACAAGGTGACCGGGCGTGTCGAAGTCGGACGCGAGCCTCGGTCTCTCGCGTTCACCCCCGATGGCACCAGGCTGGTCTCGGCCAACGCCCGGGGCCGCTCGATCAGCGTGGTCGAGCTTGCCAGGTTCGAGGTCGAGCGCACCTTGCCGATGCTGGCCGACAACCTCCGTCAGGTCGCCGTCAGCCCCGACGGGAAATACGCCTACGTCGCCGCGATGAACAATCGCGGCTTCGCCACGACGAAGAACAACATCGACCTCGGCTGGGTCCTCGGCCAGCGGATCGAGCGCGTGCGGATCGATGGGTCCGAGCCCGCCGAGTGCGTCTCGCTCGACCCCCAGGGCAAGGCGGTCGCCGACGCCCACGGGTTCGCCTTCGGCGACGGCGGGCAGACTCTCGCCGTGGCCTGCGGTGGGACCCACGAAATCCTCCTGCTCCGCGACGACGAACGACCCCTGACGTGGCGGAACGGCGTCGGCCGAGACTTCATCGATGCCGGGCTGCTCAAGGACAAGAAGCGATTCCGTCGCGTCCCTCTCGGCGGCAGGCCGACCGAGATCGCCTTCGCCGCCGACGGCCGGACCCTCTACGTGGCCAATTACCTGGGCAACTCGATCCAGGTCATCGACGCAGATTCGGCCACCCTCACGCGGACGATCGCCCTGGGCGGCCCGGGAACTCCGTCGCTCGCCCGCCGCGGCGAGATCCTCTTTCACGACGCGAACCGGTCCGCGAACGACTGGTATAGCTGCAACACCTGCCACTCCGAAGGCCACACCAACGGCCTGGATTTCGACACCTCGAATGACGGGTGGCAGGACACCTCCACCAGCCACCTCCAGAGCCGGAAGAAAGTCCCGACCCTGAGGCGGGTCGCCTCGACCGGCCCCTGGACCTGGCACGGCTGGCAGGAGAGCCTGGACGATGCGATGGTCGAGTCGTTCACGAAGAGCATGCAAGGCCCTCGCCCCTCCCCGGGCGAGGTCGAGGCCCTGATCGCCTACCTCGCGACCCTTGAATACCCGAAGAACCCCGAGCGTCGGCCCGATGGCGGCTTCAGCCCCGAGGCGTCGCGAGGAGAGGCGGTCTTCCGATCGAAGAAGGCCAACTGCGCATCCTGCCATTCCGGCCCGGAGTTCACCGACGGGAAGCGGCATGACATCGGCATGAACGAGCGGCGGGACGTCTACAAAGGGCACAACCCGCCCTCGCTCATCGGCGTCCGCGACAAGGACCCTTACCTCCACGACGGCCGCGCCAGGACGCTCCGAGACGCATTGACCGGTGACCACGCGCCCGAGGCCCTCGGGGGTGGTTCCTTGTCGGAGGTCGAGCTTTCGGACCTCATCGCCTACCTCAAGAGTTTGTAAGGCCAGCGGCCTGGACGTCACGTTCGGAGCCCTGCCGGCCCACGGAGCCGAATTTCACGGGCCAGGCCCTGGCGCTTGGCGTCTTCCAGGGCTTTGAAAATCGAGAGGAGTGGGATCGGGTGGGTCAGCGCGAAAGTCGAGTCGGCCAGGTCTCCTCTCCGATGCAAGCGGATGAAGCCGCTGGCCACGGCCGCGGCGGAGACCTCGATGAACCATCCGCCGGAGAGACGGTCCAGGACCCCGGCCGCCCAGGCCATCGGCCCTCCGAGGCCATCGGGCTGCGCGACGACTCGGAGGGGCCAGCCGGCGACCCGGCCGACCGTTCTTGTCATCGCCGCGTAATTCAGGTACGGGTCGACCACAAGCTAGCGGCTACCAGGCTCGCCGAGCCCGGTGGCCCGGCGGTGTGCCTATGTGGCGACGCCGACGTCAACCACCGAGATCCCGCCCGAGGGCAAGAGAGCCACGGGGCTTCTGGCCATCGGCATGAGCAGGCTCGTCGAGGTCGGCTTCGGGTCGCGGGGACCGATCACCATCCCCGGGCAATGCACGTCCGCTGGCAAGCGTCCACCGAGCGCGTCGAGGACGAGGGCATCGGCCTCTCGCTTGGAACGCGCATCAGGCGAGTCGACCCGCCCGAGATTCCAGGGCAATCCCTCGTCCGCAGATTTCTCAGCCGTGCCCGCGGCGAGAGTATGCTTGGAGGAGGTGGACACGAAGTGCTCGACGCCCGACGCGACCGCATCGCGGAGCATGTCTCGGGTCGCCTCGACGTTGACCGACCGGCCGTGTCCTCGAGGGTCCGACCCCAGGCTGACCCAACTGGCGACATGGACCACACCACAAACTCCGTAAATCCCATCGCGTCGAAGGATCGCGAAGATCGCCGACGATCCCCTCGATCGACGGATCGCCTGGCCGCATCGAGGGCCTACAACGAGTCGTCGCCCGGACGAGGTGTCCGGCCGCCGCCATGGTGCGGGCGACGTGAACTCCGACGAAACCGGACCCTCCCGTCGCCCGAACAGATCCCTCTTTCGGATCGATCTCGAATGGGTCCACCAAAACTTCAAGGTCAGGTCGAGCTTCGCCCCGCATCGATTGGGCAGACCAGGCGACCCACCCGGCATACAATCCCGGGTGCCATGTCGTATCTTACCTCATCCTCAAAGTACCCCCAAAAATCATTCCACCGCGACGAACTCTCAGAGCTTGTGAATAATCCCTGCCGAGATGGGATTGGGCCGGCCTTCCCGTCCCAAGGGCGCTATAGTGGAACCATGACCACTCCTCCCAATTGCCAGCCCTCGGACGCCGAGCAG
>JAABUK010006478.1_pt1 | contig 17457 bp, 16 predicted proteins | sample 5559141 | NCBI WGS metagenome assembly JAABUK01 (sample SAMN10711869, study PRJNA513367) | rock metagenome | isolation source: Antarctica rocks | place: Antarctica: Victoria Land, Pudding Butte nord | collected 2016-01-03 | reverse complement strand
GTCCAAAGAAAAGGAGAACAAATAAGAACATGCCGGTCTGGGAGATGTGTCGGCCATCTGCACCGACTACAGGCATGCTCTAAACGGATCTACACATGCATACGAGTCAACTGGCGCATTGGAGTTTCTACGGACACGGGCGGCACGACTGTTATGGCTTTATTGACCGTTATTGCAGTCCTGAGGGACATCTTCACTCTTTGATACGACTAAATTTCAACGTCGATCTTCTTTCGGACGGTCTTTCCTCACACATGGGGCAACACACACCAGGTTGACGCTCATTCCCACGTGATTCTCGAGCGTTCCGAGCTACACACCTCGTCAGCTCCAAGCGATATGTTCTCTAGGCAAATGTTTTCCCTCTCGATCAAGGAGAATATCACGCCATCGACAGCATCCGCACGCTTCTACTCTTCTTCTCTTCGAGCTTTCCTGTTGTACTTGGTGGTCATATGTGCAGATGCAGATTCGGCAGATGTGCAATCTTCTCTAGCGAAAAGGGTGGTTTTCATGTGTCGGCTTCTCAGAGCATTTGCACAGCACAGCGGCAACAAGATAGAATAGACAGCTTAGCTTACACTTTCCTCCTGATGTGGTCGGGAATGGATTCAAAATCAAAAACGGTCATTTCGATTGATGCTCATGAATCCTTGTTCTGATTCGTGTGGTTTATTCCGTCCCAGTCTTGGGTTTCCGGATTGATCTTCACTCAGAAGAGTGTACTTTTGATCCCCTGTAACCCACTCCCACGAAAAAGAGTGCCGGCGAGGTCAGACATGATACCATGTCATAGCTTCTGATCGTAAATCAGCTAGCATCATGGACACGTTCGCCAACTAACCTTCTTTACCGGATCCTGAAATGAAAATTGTAATTGTGCGCTGGCATGTTTTCTGGATGCCACTCCACGCATTGCAAGAGTGTGCACATTTTTCATTTTAAATCACTTACTGAATCTATCAAATCCTTTCATTGGGGGCTTGTTCGACTCGTCTCGTTCCTAGATTATATATATATATATTGAATTGTTTCCAACTGACGTACCCAATTTCATCCTTCCAACTACCTCACGCACGCCGTACAATTTGTCGGACATGAAAGGGGCAGTAACTAGTTGTGATAGTAGGGGATATGGTATGGAAATGCTCTTACTTACTGGGTAAGAGAGGTAAGGTGGTCGCTCTGTTTGTTCTTGTTGTTGTTGTTGTTGTTGTCCAAAGTTCGGAGCACATTTCTTGATTGTCTGACTTTCGGTTTGGGTATGTTTTTAACCTTGCTTGGAAGGGGTGGAGGTGAGTTTTAGCTGAGATAGGTGTGAGTGTGAGTGTGTGAGTGTGAGTGTGAGTGTGTGTGTGAGTGTGTGTGTGTGTGTGTGTGTGTGTGTGAGAGAGAGAGAGAGAGAGAGAGAGAGAGAGAGAGAGAGAGAGAGAGAGAGAGAGAGAGAGAGAGAGAGAGAGAGAGAGAGAGAGAGGGAGAGAGAGAGAGAGAGAGAGAGAGAGAGAGTCTTGAGTATCCCTCTTTCTCTAGTAGTAAATGCTGAGAGGTCGTCTATAGGACTCTTGGGGTAAGAAAAGCTATTTCTTGGAAGATGGTAAGTAGATGGTACGTGGGAAGAATGGCTAGCAGCTTATGTCTGTCTATCACACAATTTGTTTTTGGTAAGAAAAATATGGGACTGGAGCAGAGAAGGCATGTGCAGAGAGAGGAAGAAGAAGGAGGAGGAGGAGGAGGAGGAGGAGAAGAAGAAGAAGAAGAAGCTGTTTCTGGGTGGGAGGTACAGAGACGGACGAGGAGTCGAGAGGTAGATTAGATACTGGTGAATATCAGAGACAAGTGGCTGTAACCGTAGGCTCATAAATCACCAAGCGGATTTGATGCTCGCTTCTCGCTGTCTTTACTAAACAAAAGCAGCCCTCTCCTAAGCAGGTGGGTATTGGAGCCCAGAATATCGCAAAGGGAGCAAGCAAGCACGCTGAGCTATGAGAGATGCGTATAAGCACGAAAAGAGTAGTTTGAATTCGTTGCTGATGCTAGAAACAGATAGGCCGCTCATGCGACTGACTGGGCCTAGACAAGCTCTACCCATTCATGCTGATAGAAACGAAAGGCCGAGATGCGACCGCAAAACCAAAGCAAAGCATGCCATTCCCTTCCATGAGTAGAGGGGCGGCTACTTATCCAGCTTCCTCCTCAACGTCCTCGTCCTGCGCATCAACTTCTTGTACTTATGCTTTTTCATCTTCAGCTTCCTCTGCCTCTTCACACTAATGGCGTACATCTTTCTCCTCCTCAAACCAACGCTCTTCCCCTGAGGGCCTTGTCTTATTCGGCCGATTCTCCTTTGTGGCTCTAGGTTCATGATGCTTGCGTTGGGATCGTAGTGCATCCCACTGCCTCCTTCCTCGATTTCATGGAGGAGTGATGGATATGCTGGGGTTTCTATCTGTGATGTGTGTGGTGTGAAGAATCGATTTGCTTGTCTCTCTCGTGCTCGCTCGTGTACGTTGATGACTAGGTGTCGCGGCCGTTGAGGAGGATCTTGCCTCGCAATCTGTTGTTCCAGCTGTTGCGCCTGTTGTTCTTCGGCTTCTGCAGCAGCAGCGTTTTCCGCTTCCTTCGCTTCTATTTGGGCGTCCGTGATTGGCTGTGGAGCTGGTGGAGGGTTGAATGGTCGAAACTGACGTGCAATCTGCTGAATAGCTAGCTTGACTCTATTGGGTACTCGGAGAGGTATACTTTGTTGTGATGCACCATCTAGATGTTGGGGCTCGGAAGAGTTTGAGCCATTTGAGTTGTTGTGTTGTGTGAGAGCTGCGATGAGGTCGGAGCGGTCTTGTTGACCTTGTTGCTGATTCTGGTTTTGCTGCTGGTTCTGAGATTGTGCGATATTGCTGTCGAGATTTTGGACAGCCGAGGCTAGGGTGTATATCACTTCTGCTGTGCCAGGTTTCGACTTCGACGAGGCCTTCCGTGGGGTGAATATTGATTGAAAGACTTCCTCTGGGGCTGACAAAGGTACTGAGGAGGTTACGGAGATAGGTCGATGATTAGAGAAGAAGGATGCAACAAAGATATCTGAGTACATCGGTTAGATAGGGCATCAGTTATCATATGTCAGGATCACTACCTTTCGGATCTAGATGTTGCGTGCTAGGTACACTCGGAAGGTTGATGGCCCATTCGTCCTTTCCATCTGCGGCATGCTCACTCCTATCTCGTGGTATCTTCCGTCTTGATAATCGTGAATCGGCGCCTGACCGCTTCTCGCCAGTACTATCTTTCGATCTCGGTGTTCCAACAGTCTTTACCGAAGGATTGGTGACATTTGCTGGGCCATCGTTTGGAGGAATTGGAGGTTTAGAGGAGGATTGCCGTCGCTGGTGTGATCGTGAGGAGAATGAGGCGGCTATTGATGGTGTTGTAGGTCGAGATATGGACTGTGGCGACGGACGAGAGCGGACTGCTCCGCGCAGAGAAGAAGGGATCATTCCTGTATCCCGTTTCAGGAAGGCCCCCCAACAAGCACGTCGGGCTGTGGAAAGTGGAGGAGGAGCTTTATTGAAAAGCGTTGGGTTGAAGCATGGTCTGACGGATGCCGAAATTCGGGTCACGTCCCTTACATCAGCGCCAAGAGATGTGCTGCGATGCTGCTCTACAGGTTACCCTCCAAGTGTCTCATCAGATTCTCGCGGGACATAAGTTGAATCCGCAAATACAAGCCATTCCAGCGGGATGAGCCTAGCCTTTTGCGTTCTTAAGATGTGACAGTGCTCACACAAACTTCAATATTGTACGAGTTGTATGTACGAGTTGCAGCGACAAAGCATTACCATATCTAAGAACCATAAGCTATACGCTTTGACCAGCCACGAGCATCGAAATGCAAGAAGCAGATGCGTAAATCGTTTTCAGACCCCCTACAGACTCGTACAGAAGCACCACTAAAACATGCGAGGACGCTTGTGGAATTGCCCAACCTTGCCTTCGCCAACTACTAAAGTCCTCCGGAGCAGACGCTTCAAAGCAGCCGTCCCTATCTTTGCACGAACTGAAATTGTGGAGCCTACTCGCATGTGATTGAAGAGTCGACCTTGGCGTTCATCAACAGAGCGACAATGAGACCATAGAGACCTGTAGAGTTGATTTCAGCACCATTTCCCTCTCAAGACATAATCACAAGATGCGGATTAATGATGAGCAGAACAGGCTTACCCAAAACTTCAGCGAAAATAAGGATCAAGATCATTCCAACGAACAACCTCGGCTGCTGAGCGGTACCCCTGACACCAGCATCACCAACAATACCAATTGCGAAACCGGCAGCTAACCCTGACAAGCCGACAGACAAGCCAGCGCCAAGTTGAATGAAGCTTGTGAAGAGAGGTTGTTTTTGTTTCAATCCGTCCGATATCAGGACACTGACGACCAGCCCATAGATACCAATGATACCAGCCATAATGACGGGTACAATGTCTGGAAATATGGATCAGCTTTTGAACAAAACCTGGACATGATATTGCATTGTCGTACTTTTGACGATGAGGTCCGGTCTCAAAACACCCATAGCTGAGATACCAACGCCTGATTTGGCAGTTCCATAAGCCGCTCCAAAGCATGTGAACACTATGGCAGCCGTGCAACCCATAGTTCCGAAGAATGGCTATGCAAGCATATTGTCAGTGTCTTTACTACCAAGAAGGACGCGTGGGCCGTAGAAGAACTCCGCGTGCTGCTATATGATGATACCCTAGAAGGGAAGGCATTCGAGGGTACTGACCGCGTAAACGGGGCTATATGAAAGGAGAAGTCAGCAAATGTTCTCAAAATGTTCATGGAGAGCACATGAAGAGTCGCGAAGCGTCGTGAAGTAGCTTATCGACCGTGGTGCAGGAGGTCCAATTTGGGGTTGTACCAATAGTCTGTCATTGTGGCGGTCATATACTCCTCGACGAACGTTCAAGAAATGGGAGGCAGAGAGATAGTGGAGTCTGAAGGTAGTAGACGAGGTGACGGAAGCGTCTTGTTGATGCTCAACAGTAATTCGAAGCTGTTGTGGATGCGAGAGTTGGTGATGTTAGGATCGTCTTCGAGATTGAAACTTGGAGCTAAACTCGCAGCCGACGTCACGTGCAACCGCTTGGCAGGGTATCTAGGAACTTTTTTTTGGAGCTTCGCAAGGAAATAATACTTCGACTTCGCATTCAAACTTCAGAACACGCAAAGGGCGAGCTAACGCAAGGAACCCTTTCGTGGATATTCATATCCTCAGAGATTTCCCATCTTAACACCATGGCCGACAATCCATCCGCTGGTCAGGACTATATCTTTTTCAATCACACTTGCGCAAACAGCTAATATTTCCTTAGCATGGCCCATCGCCGACGAATCTCTCTCGCAACAGATCCTCGACATAATCCAGCAGGCCTCGAATTACAGGCAATTGAAGAAGGGGGCGAATGAGGCAACCAAGACGCTCAACCGCGGAACAGCCGAACTCATAATTCTCGCCGCCGACACCTCACCACTCGCCATCCTCCTCCACCTCCCACTCGTCGCCGAGGATAAAAATTGCCCGTACGTATACGTGCCAAGTAAAGCAGCTCTTGGTAGAGCTTGCGGAGTGAGCAGGGCGGTGATCGCTGCGAGCATTACGACGAACGAGGCCAGTGACTTGACACCGCAGATCAGGGAGTTGAAGAATAAGGTTGAAAGGCTGATGATTTGAGAGTTTTTGAGGATGGTAGAAATGCTCGGGAAGGAGGTTGGATGAGAAGGCGAAGGGAGATGATGAATTGCTTGCGAGAAGCCGTCAAGCCTTTAGGTGGTCGAGTGAGTATTAGAAACGCTTGACTACATCTTGCGAGTGCGTTACATTATTGAACCCTATTTTCCGCACGCAAATTGTGAAGAACAGAGCAAAGCAACAGAGATATCAGGGCCACGTCCAATTCAACCCCCTACAAATCATTCCCTGTCCACTCCAACCTGGAATTCACAGCTCACTCTCCGCCGCACCCTCCTTTGGGTTTGACTTCGATTTTTCAATCTCCTCCACAATCGCCTTCTCCAGACTCTCCGGCTTCGTCGTACTAGGCCACCTCCCCTTAACCTTCCCATCCCTCCCAATCAAAAACTTCTCAAAATTCCACTTCACCCTCTTGATCCCCAGGAACCCAGGCTGCTCCTTCTTCATCCACTCCCACACCTCCTCCGCCTTCTCTCCATTAACATCCGTTTTCCCCAACACCGGAAAACTAACGCCGTAATTAAGCTGGCAGAAGGATTGGATGTCGTCGTTGGAGCCCGGGTCCTGGTTGTTGAATTGGTTGCAGGGGAAGCCGAGGAGGGCGAAGTCGTTAGGGTATTTGGCGGTCAGGGATTTGTGAACAGATTCGAGACCAGTGAATTGAGGGGTGAAGCCGCATTTGGAGGCGGTGTTGACAACTAGGAGGACTTTGTTGCGGTGTTGGGTGAGGGGGTAAGATTGGCCTTTTTCTGGAGGCGGGGAGGTGAGGTTAGTGAGTCTATTGATTGAGGAAGAGGAGCTGGATTACTGAACATCATGGTTACGTACTGTCTTTGGGGGTGAAGTCGAAGAAAGTGGTTGCGGATGACATGGTGCGTCTCTGCTGGAGTTCAGAACTGAGAGCTTTGTTCTTCCAGATGTTGAGAAGAGGTCGAGTTTTTGATATGCCGCTGCTGACTGATTGTCCTTGGAGGTTGATACTTGTTTGGAGGAGAGAGCGGGAGGCTTGCATGAACGAGGAGTGAACGTGCTGAAGCCCTTTAGATACCAAAAAAAGGGATAGGTTGATATTCAGTAACGCGAAGATTAGAGTTGCGTCATCACAGTCTGGATGTCAATGAGCCGAGGCATTGTGATGAATGAGTGTATGGAGGAAGCTAACTAGCTACGAAAACTATGCAGAAGCTAAATAGGGCTCAGGCTGACTAAGCCGCCAAGGAGGACCTACAACACATTGCCCTACATGTGCGTTGCTCCAGCCAATAATGCTAATAGCAGCGAATACTCCACTGTAGCACAATTCCATGTCTCCACTCGTATCATACTAGGTTGTCCGATGCGCATAGCAATTTGCTGGTGTCATACGAGGGTTAGTAGGCGAAGGATATCCTGGTGTGCGTGCAGAGTTTGCGGAGTGTCCTTAATGATCCTCGAAGACATCTCAGAGACATCATACAATTTTCAAAAAGTTGACCCATAAGGAAAGGGCCTAACTTGAAGACATTGAAATTCCATAGGTACCTTGGTTTCCTCTCTACAATTGTGATCTGTCATTGCATCCCGGAAGTTCGACTCTCGTCATTTTTTATCCTTGTGACGCCAGCCAAAGCTGGATGTGCTCTTGCGAAAGTTGGTCCAAGCGACCAGTTCGAGAGATTTCTCAGATGTCGCTCGAATACTGGATTTATCATCAGTTCCTCAGACTCCGACGAACAGAGAAGAGCATCTGTCGGCTCGTATGGCCAATTCAAAGAGAGGGTTGTGGTGTAAGGCAAAGTGAAAGCTTCAAAAGGGTAATCGTGGTAGCACTCCACAAGCTTGTCCCGCATCCTTGGCCAGGGCAGATAGTCTATCCAGGCGGGATGAGGTGTGAACAGCTGCGATGGCCGGGGAGTCATCCAATCTGGTAAACGCTCGTAGTTCTCTAGAGTAGGATATATCTGCCACCTCATAATCAAGAACATGATGTATAAGACAGCTATCTGCTGTGGGAGCGCATCGATGGTGGGAAAGGTACTGAGGATATCGGTGAAGACCTTGGATAATGGATGTGACTCCACTTGCGGATTTAGTAGCGAGGAGACGCTTGGGTATGATGGTCCGACGAGCCTCTGCTCGGACACGCCTTGAGCAGCTTCGTTGCGTTTCGATCGTAGGAAGCTCAGAAGGAGATTATCCAAAGTACATGTCGGTTCCACGTTGCGACAAGGCGCAGCCCATGGAGCAATAGCGTGATCTGTGAATGGACTGCTCGGTATTGGAGGATATGATTGAGAGTTCGGTGATCTTCGATGCTCATGTGGGCTCTGACGTGGGTGCCTGACTTTCTCTACCTGGTGTGATCCATCCAACAGAAAGGCGAAGCCCAGCCGTTCTCCGGATTCATTAAGGTCCAGCCCATGGTGAAGGGTTTGCTTTTGATACGTGAAAGCATCTATCGGCGACCAGACTCGCTCAGCGTTCGGTCTCGGGACAGGCCGTGGTACGTTAATTTGTCGAAAAGGAGTTGCGTTGTTTGTGGACGGGGAGCCTAAGGTGTGTGGTGACTCTTCGGAGTATGATCGAGTGCCATTGCGGACATCGTTGTATTGACCCTCCTGCAAGCCCAATTGTTGTACAGAAGGAGGAAGATTCTTGTCGTCTATCTGTGCGGCTGATGCGAGATCTATGCGGACGCTGGGTCAGTGAGCACGATCTCGTAGAGCCAGAAAGACATGCTTACCTGTCAAACCATGGGCGGTGACTATTGGTTGTATAACTGACAGGACAGATTCCAATCTTCGCCGTATGTCGTCGTTTTCGGCCTGTATGGCATCTTTTTGTCTGATCACAGCTTGCAGTTCTTGGTATGGTTGCTGCGAGGTCAGTTCTTGTATTCTCGTCTCGAGAGTTTCGATCTGAACTTTGGTTCGTTCTCTGATGGCGCGCTGGGCTTCCCGATCGTTTGCGCGCTTCTTGGCGAGTTGCTCAGGAGTGAGACTTGCAACACCTCGGGAAGCTGCAGGTCCAGTCTTGCGTCTTTTATGGATGTGCCCGGAGGATGAAGGTGTTGTTTCTTCCTTTGGTGAAGTAGCGTTCGGATCATTGGATCCAGGCGGCGACATTGGTAACATGGGAAGCGCGTCGCGTTCGCCGTCACCGAAACGCAGGTGATCCGGTGGGAAGCACCCAATAGATCAGCGCAAGCTGTGCAATGATCTTAGGTGACCTTGATGGAAATAGTCATGTGTTCAGCATCTGTTGAAGTCTACGAGTCAGGGCGCTCGTAGTGGGGAGAGCCATCGCTCGCGGTCGCTGTCCGCTTGCAACCCCTGAAGATCGACGAGGGTCTTGGCATCCTGCTCTTTGACAGGAACCACTTCGAGCATTTCTCTTGTTTTGCGTTCAAAAAGTATCTCGTCTTGAGCTGCAACGGATAGCAAGCTGAATAGTACTATCACGGATCTCTATCTCGCTTGGCTGCATTGATGCACCGATTGAATGGGTTCTATTGGCTTTCCTTTTCGGATAACTCTGGTCATTCAGGGTGCTTGGTCGTCCTGCTCTCCACGCAGTGACTTATCTTCCTCGTGGTCCTCTGAGAGGCAGTACCACAGCCTTTTCTCTCCAATTCCTGACTTCAGATTGCTGGTTGAGTCGCAGTGCACTACTCCACAGCGAAGGAGATGCCTGCTCGCGGAATGCTCATTCCCTGCCAATCACCCTCTGGTTCAGGAAGCTCAGGCTACTATTTATTGTACTTCGATGATGCTACGTCTTGAAAGGTGGCCGCAGGCGGTAATGGAGCCATCAGACAGTACTACTCCTTTGTAGAAGGTGCGGCAGAGTGTAACAGTGCTAGGTTCGTATTCTTCTGTCTGGTACAATCAGTGAGCCTGGCAATACAGAGGCCTCCACACTCACCTACAAGCTGTGGAGCAGAGCTTTGAGAAGTGAGCTTCCTGAGAGATCATTACCATTATCGCGGTATAGGGCACCGTGGTTGGAAACCATGAATCCTGACAGAAAGACCAGATGCCATGTCAGGTGCCTTGATCTCCTTTTCAACTTAAGAGAGGTTCCTATTGCCTGCCTGCCCGCTAGCCTGCCTGTTTGCCAGGGCGCCTCCAGCTGTCACGATCTCGAGTTGCTCACAATGTGAGTCTGCAACAGCTGCACCACCTTTTCACGACCTCTTCTTAACGCCACTTGCATTGCCTTGCTCGTGTCCTTCTCGGCGCCCCTGTCTAGCAGCCGTTGCGCCATCTTGTCATGACCTCGTCCTGATGCCACCGGCGTTGCCGTGCTCGTCCCCATCTCGTCCCTATCTCGTCCCTGTCTCGTCCCCTCTGTGCAGCAGCAGTTGAGCCACCAGCACGTGACCTCTTTTTGCTGCCTGCCTTTAATTCTCTGCCATTGAAGTCGGCGCTCCTATCCAGCAGCAGTTGCACCACGTGCGCATGGCCTCCTTTTGAAGCCTGATCTACTTCATCGCCATGCTTCTCGGCACCACTATCTAGCAGCAGTTGCACTACGTCCTTGAAACCCCCCTTTGATGCACCATACAAGGCGTTGGCAGTTGGTCCCGAACTCATATTGGCGCCCTTACTCAGCATGAGTCGCACTACCGCCTCGTGACCTTCTTCTGAAGCTGCGGACAGTGCAGTGAAATTTCTCCAATTCAGCATTAGAATCAGCGCCCGCAGCGGTAATCCTCGCAGGGCCGCATAGTACAATGGAGATGCGACATACACCAACGACTTATACATCCCGATCCACTTTTCGAAGACATCTCTCTCAGATCTTAAGAAGTCTTGGGCCAAAGACTCTAGTGCACGTCCTGAATCTAGCTTCCACAGATGCTGGTACCAAATTCTGCTGCGTACGAGGCGAGTGGAAATTTACCCAAAATTGTCAAGTGAACTTTCTGCAGCAAATGAAGCATGTTCTGGCTAGCTTCATATTTGCCGTGAAGCTGTCCAGAGCAAATTTTCGCGGCCGTTTGAGACCGAATGCGGACGGACTCCAGGTATACCAGAACTGAGAAGTGAGCGAAAGGAGTTGGAGAAACAGGATTCAAATAAAGTGACGCTTCGTCCGAATCGAGCGACTCTTCATCCGAAAGAGTCCACGCATCTCTCTCACCAGTGCTTATGCTGATTAGCCTTGGGCAAATTCGGATCACGTCATCTGGATGCTGAAGTCGACGTTCCGGATCCAGTCTCGGGGACTCCCCGAGCTGGACCATGAGCCCTTCGATGATCTCGTTCACGGTTACTTGACGCATTGAAAAACAAAGCCAGGTCAATATTCGCTTTGCGTCTTCAATGAGCTCAGGAGCTATGTTCATAAGTATTCAGTTGTAGGCCTCTTCCACCGACCACGGTAAAGAATTGAGTGCCTTCTTCAGATGGTATTGACTTGAGGGACAAGATGCCAGGGATATGAATTGGCAATCCACCCATTGAAATGTATGATATATATTAGCAGATTGCTTCACGAGACCTCGAAAGACTATAGCCTCATGCTCCGTGAGCGCGTTCAATGATTGTATTTTTAATTTCGATGTAATATGGTGCGAAGTTCTGGAATTGCGGTCTTTTCGAAGACGCTGAACACCATAATCTGCAATATCTTTGTCCAACCCAGTGCTGTCCATGCGCATTTCGGCGTCAATTTGAGAGCTCAGGAATCCGTGTATATCGGCCTCGTCGCGGCTAGTGGCCAAGAGACGGATACCAGGATCGACAAGCTATGCATGCCGGACAACGAATCTAGGACAGTGTCTCCCTGCTCTCCATAGGGGCTCTCATCAAGAGCGTCAATGACGATTTACACGTCTTGAGATTTTGCAACCACAGTTTTGAGGGTACTCTCCAGCGCTGGCACAGGTGATTCACTATCCGTGAAGGTGTTACCTAGATGGGTAAGTGCCGCATTTCCGTCGTCAAGTTGGTTCGACAACTGCAAGAGTGGAGCTCGTAATAGTCCAGACACGTTTTGCTTGGAAGGGTCACTGGAGGTGAAATAACGAAAGGCAATGCCGACACGAGGGCTGCTTCTGCGATGTCGAAGAGTGCGTTGTATGATTGTGGAGCTAAGAACAACTTTACCACACCCCGGACGACCATTCGTCCAAGGAAAAGAGTAGTCTCCGTCCAACCATTTCTCAAAGGTTAGCCCTGTGACAAGCCAGGGTCCTTTCCTTGAATGTCTCTTTCGGCAAGCCTAATTGTGGTTCAGAGTAGCATCGGGGGCTTTCAGCCACTCACGGAGGGCATCAGGAGTTTGGCCTGTTCTCAAGAGCTTGTATAATACCGTCGGATCCGCCGTGTTGTCTTGTATGTTAGTAACACGCTTGAGCTGTACGACGTTGAGAGCCACTAGAACATTACTTCGGAATTCACCTATATCTTCATCAACTTTCTGTAGCGTGCTTTCTCAGAATGAATAGGCGAGCTTGCGGCCAGCTCTTCTACCAGCAGCTAGAATTCCCTCATCGAGGCAGTTACCACATCCATCTAACTCAACCTTCAGCTCTGCAATGCTATCTCTGCGAAACGCGATAGAATCCTCGACGTGAGCCAGCTGGGCCATTTCTTCTGCATTGAACTGTCGATTCTGCAATGCATTGTCGAGAGTTTCCAGGGTATTAAGCAGGTTTTCAAGCTTGCGAACTGTCCTTGCAACGTTTCCATCTCGACTTTTGTATGTCGTGTAGAAGGCGACTGGTCCTTGCGACACCTATACCCCTCGAGAAATCAATCCTACAGCGCCGGCCGCTACACTAAGTGGGTCGTCCACAGAGCATTGGAGGGATGCAGTATTGGTAACAACGAAAAGTCTCTTCAACCTCACAAAGGGGAAGCAGTCTTGGAGAAATTTAGCTGGGGCGTTTCATTGTTGAATCAGCTGATGAAGAAGCCGCTCGCAAGATAAATCGACGCCATTCGCTGGGATCCGCCAGCTTGACTCTGTTGTGCACGCCATAGTGTACAAGCATAAACCTGGAAAAAGATGTCGATTGTGCAAACTTTGACAACTTGAGGACTCGAAAGGGGTAAGTTAGCCTGAGCCTTGCAGAGGAAGGCAAGGCCGTGGCACGATACGAATGTACGTGATTCAAAGAGTGGTTCGAATATGCACAACTTTCACGCCTTCAACAATCGACCATCCTTCACATTGGACAGTTCCGTAAGGAAGCTTAGAGTGCGTGTAGAAGGCTAAATTTCCCTCCGATGAGGAACAAGTCACGCTGGCCGAGCGTGGAATGCTATTCGAGCACGAAGCGTACAGCCAGCGGCTTACAATTCCGGCGTCAGGCCTACCCTAGACATGTCTTTAGGGCGGCGAGTATTCTCTCTGGCCTTATCACATTTCAGTTGAAGTCACAAACTTCACAAGCTTCACAAGAGCGAAAGCAGGCAATCAGCAGCCTTTTCAATTCGGCGACTGTTCAGTTGAGCGCCACAAGATTAGAGGTTGACGCCTCATTCGACACTCTTCTTGTGGTTTTGCGCACAGCATAGATGTTAAGCTATTTTATGCTGCACCACCTTTGGATCCGACGATACCGGCATCTCGGATTGCCTCTCCGGTCGAACCGGTAGGAGGTCTTGCCAAGGACGCTTTCCGTGCCGGCTTCGAGAAGAGTGCACACCTCCATGCATGGATGGCGGAAATTTTGTGAATGCATTAGACATCTTTTGGACATGGCTCGGAAGAATCTCATTGCCTTCCGCCAGCGTCGTCAAATCCTGTGTATTGAGTAGCGCAGAGCTGACGACGGCCAATACATTTCCAAATGCCAGAAGCTCTGCTGCGCCGATTAGAATGACGCACGTCTTGAAGGAGCAATTGAGGCCGCCCAACCTCCGGCCTAACGTTATGCCCTCCGCTTCAATAATTATACCGCTAACCTGAACTAATTACAACATCGACGCCATCGTTCATCTCCATCCTTCAAATATGTCTGCCGACGGATTTATCGCAAACGCCTTGCTAAAGCCCGGCGAGCCAAAATCCTCCTGCTGCTGATTTTGCTGCGCCTCCTGATACTCATCGACACTATAACATCTCGAGCCTTCTCTCGATGCGAAGAATGCATCTGAAGGACGGAAAATGGTGGCGGTTTCAAAGTTTTCTGCAGGTGTGAGTGGACGCAGAGATCCGAAGAGGGTTTGTTCCTCTGAAACCGAGGCTCGTGACGAGGAGATTCGCTGTTCAAAGGTTGAGGAGGGTGTGAGAGATTGCGACTGTGGCATGAGAAGGCCGGTCTGTTGGAATTGTAACGTCTTGTTTTCGCTCTGCAAACTTTGTGTGCGTATCCTCGTGCCGTATTCAAGGGGGCTGTTTTGGCCCGGAACTTGAAGAGTTTCGGGTTCCGAGTGGAGCTCTTGCATTTCTGTTCTTAGGTTGAAAATCTCCTCTTTCTGTTCGTCGTACGCTCGCAGAAGCTCTTCATACTGTTGGTGAAGATCTTCAAGCTGTTGTTCGAGGTTCTTGACGTGTCGTTCCTTGCGCTCGCGAAAGGCACGTTGGGATGCCCTGTTCTGAGCGCGACGTCGCTGAGCAGGAATTAGTGAAGTGCCTCCCACTGCTAGATTTGATGTATCTACTGAGTAGTACGATAGGTTTGGTTGCTTTGAGACAGCCGATGTGTCGGCTGAAGTTCTCTGCTTCTTCATTTGGTCGATTTGCAGGGAGGACCAGCTCGTATAGTTTTCGGGTAGAGTGGAATCAGAAGAATTATGGGCAGGAGACCTGGTAAGCCGGCTTTGCGAAGGAAAGCGCTGCAACAGCTAAGTGTCCCTTCGAGCGTGAGATTGGAGGTGAACATACCGGCATTGCTTGAGAGACCTTGCTTGCCGATCCTTCTACAGCATGCGACGTTGGAGTTACAGCGGAGATTCGGCCGCGTATATTTGACATAGAATTGTGCGATTCCATAAAACGAAAACTAGCCTTGATAATTGTGAATGGATGGAATTGCTGAGAAACCGACCAGATGAGGCCGTAGCAGAAAGGAATATCGCGTAACAACAAATTGATGAGTGAACAATGAAGGACGCTGATGGATGTTGACACTAATTAAGCACTTCGGGGAGATGGCTCATTCCTTTTGAAGGCAAACCCTTGGTTTAGAAGTGACGAATCAGATGGGGGTTTGAAATGGAAGGATGCTATGGTTGCTTAACTCCGTTGCAACTTGCAAGGTTTCGAAGTTCGACCGCCTTTCGAACGAGCTGTGTTCCATTCTGAGGCAACGGACGCAGATAGACCAGAGGGCTTCGGAATTGAGAACAATGTAGACCTCGACAGTGGACATAAGCGGAGTACATTCTAGGAGACTTCGCGGCCGTGTCGCGATCGACAGCAGAGATAACCAAAATGGTTATGGAACAGCTATTTTGAGTCATTATCACAGGACGCAGTTCATGTATGTGTATGACCATGGTAGGGCTCAAGAGTCGATTTGTACCAGTCAAGCGTCACTGTAACAGCCACTCTGCGTCTAGTTCCTGGAATCCAGGAAGTATGCATTGGCAGTGGACCTGAACCATTTGCTTCTTTCGGCTAATTAAGTTAGCATGGCCACGAAGCTGACCCATCCTAAGCAGCCTGCAGAGAGATTTCCCGCTGCTTTATCAGTCCATGGCCTTGCATGGTAAGCAGGCGATCTCAGATGTTACTCTCTCATGCACTCTGCAAGTAATTTCCAGTCCAATTGTTGCCCGTAAAAATTGTGCAGGTTACATTGAGATGCCTATAGTGGTGTGGTAAAATACAACGAGTGTGATTAGGACAGCTCCAGCTTAAACATGATTCGCGATCAATGCGGAAGAGAGCTGAACAACTGATGGCACATTTTCTCCCTCAACAGCTGTGGAAGAGTTTGCGGCTGTGTTGAGCCAGGCTAGTAATCGGAAAAGTCCTTTCGCTGCAGAGTAGTACTCCGTCTGGTCAACCTCGCACGGTCACACCAAAGAGAGTCTGGGACGGCTACTGGGACGCGGGCATAAGGTTCCCGGAGTTCATGCTCGTAGACGGGTTATTGAAGGACTGGGGCCCATTTACCCGGCATCAACTGGGGCCAACTTTGCGATCGACGATGTCTGTGCTCGTAGCATCCTCATAGCTTGCTCGTAGATGCAGAGTATCTTTGCCGGATTGTCCCTATTAGCTGACAGCCTGATCCAATTCGAGCAATATCCTCTAATGGTAGGGACTCAGGAAGGCTTTGCATCTGTGGTCTGAAATATTGCCTGGCACTCCCAGCTTTCTCTGTTAAGCACTAGCTTTGCCAGTCCCATGTATTGTTCCAATTGAGCATCGAGGGAATGATAATTTTGTCCTTGAGCCATGATGTCGTACTTGCATTACTTCTGTGGAGAAATTCCTATTGCCAATGACGATACTGGAGAAGTCGTCTTGAACAATCTGTCTCTCGCTCCAATGCATACTTTGTTGTAGACGCGACCAGACTCCTAGAATTCGCTACATGTCCTATGCGTCGACTAGATTAGGCGGTAACATAAGGTTACCGAAGTGAACACTTCTACGAAAACAAGATAGAAGAGGTGTTAGTTACTAAGATCGCTGGCTGTGGATCGAGAGATGAACTCATTGACTCATAGCGTGGAGAGGACATGTCTTTGCAAGCTTCATGACAATGAAGTACAAGCGAGAGACCCAACGTTGAAGGCACGCAGTCTAAAAGACAATGCTGACTGGCATGATGCAGGAACCACCTGTATCTGAACTGGTATTGGGTCATTTCAGGGAGGACAGATGCAACAGTTTACAAAGTACAGTACCAGGGCAGAAGTTTGTATACTTCCCTCATGAAGATCTGTATCAGCATCTCAATCATCTCGCAGCCTTCTGTAGTGAGCCTAGGGACACCACGCGATAGAAAACCAGAGATAGGGGGGCTTCGCGAAGGTTCAAAAGGGAGTTCACATCCACTAGTGTAAGCCCTCCAGATCCCTTGCACTGGGCTTGCGTTCCACAGTATTTAAACCCAGATTGGCACATGAGCGTCAGGTCCATCTCAAAGGCGAACATTCCATGGTGAGCTGGGTTTACCCCCTGAGCTTGCTGCTTATATCTTTGGTCTGCATCAGCCAAGTGGAAGACTACCTCCCAACCTAAGCGTTTCTGGAGTGATCCCGTGACTGCACACTGCATACTGTCAAACATCTGCGTCGTTGATCTCGGTATTGGGTCGTCGCGGGCTCGCCGGCACAGAAAGCACGCGATCTAAGCACTTTTCATCTTGCTTGCATCAAGATGCTACTTCTGGAATAGTTATCCCTCTCGTGCGAAGCGGTAATGTAAATCTGTTTTCCATTTGCTTTGCACCGAGCACGTATGGGGAAGGCAACTATGTGAAGGCGCAAGACTTTCGAAGCCGACATGATTGGTAGGCCGCGTGCAAGACCAGCCACGTCTCTGGATTTCGTGTGTGTGAGATCACGAAAATGCTTACCGCGGTTAGCCTTCGATCTCGCAGTATGAGTTCGATCTCCAAATAATTCGAGGACAAAGCCAAGTTTAATTTGACGGAGTCAACCTGGTGGCGCGAGGTCCGAGCTTGAAGTTTGGGCGATGGCTGTGACAGCAATCTGGTCCTCCAGTCCTAAGTCAGCGGGCGAACACACAAATCAAGCGATGCACAAAACGTCTTGAAGGTCAAAAGCTCACAGGACGATTGATGTTCGAAGAAA
>JAABUK010006477.1_pt1 | contig 17458 bp, 27 predicted proteins | sample 5559141 | NCBI WGS metagenome assembly JAABUK01 (sample SAMN10711869, study PRJNA513367) | rock metagenome | isolation source: Antarctica rocks | place: Antarctica: Victoria Land, Pudding Butte nord | collected 2016-01-03 | reverse complement strand
TGCAGGTTTGCCAGCAGTGGTGATCCTGCTGACAGACTTGCTAGCGCTGACCTTGAAGGCAGTGTGTACATATGGGAGATTGAGCTTGAGGAAGACAGGAAGGACGACAAGTTGACAGACAACCTGTTTGCACATATCACGTTTGTCACTGACACTGGTGAGGTTCTAGCAGAGATGGCTGCTCAGCACCTGCTGCCATGGGTTGCCCCAAGCCTGCCAACCATGAACAACTTGTTGTCATGCTTGAGATTTATGTTGCAGGTGGTGGATCAATGTTTAGACCACAGTTTGCATGGCACCCAAATGCAGCAGGCATCATTGCAATGGCTGCACATGGAGACATTTTCATCGCGGCAGTAGATGCTGCTGCAACAAAGGGTTACCAAATTGCTGCTGGTTCTGAGACCCATGGCGTCATTGCGATTGGCAGTTTTGGGACCATCAATTCGCTGAGCTTTTCTGCGAATGGTGACAGACTGGCAGCTGTCAGCTCAGGCACCGAGGTGAGCAAAAAGGACTGACCGCTATACAATTTCGGCATTGTTTCTGCACAACTGTTGGCTAGCAGTTTCCTAATTGCCGTGAACTTTTGCTCTGTGCTGCTCCAAAATTCTCATGCTGGTGCAACACATGGTCCTTGTGGCTGCAGGTGTTTGTATGGGACTTACCAAATTGTGGCTTGTCTCTTAGTGACTACGACTCCCTGAGTCCCTCAAACAGTTTTGAGCCATCGGCAAATGACGTGTGCAGCACAGCTGAGTGGCTGTCTTCATCAGTCCTGCTGACAGGCAGCACTGACAACAGCTTGATCAAGCTGTGGTATGTGGCAGACCACATTGAGTGCCTACAGACTGTACAGTTCCACAGCAGTGCTGATGCCAATGCCATCTTCAATCTTATGGCCATACAGCCAGAAGCAAACATTGTTATCTTGGCCAATGCTAGGCAGACAGCTGTCTACACTCTGCACTTCAGTGGGTCTGGAGAAACGCTGCGCTTTGACTATTTGGCAGAGTTCACAGTCAGCCATCCAATCCTCAGCATCACCGCACACCACAAGCCATCAGAAGATCCCAGTGCAATGAACTTATACTGTGTTCAGACCAGCGGAATTCACATGTATCAGCTCAACCTTGCCCTCTGCTGTCCAATGTCAACTCCAGACTTGCCCAGCACAGCGCAGGAGCACAGCTCAGGAGACTCTGCCCCACAGCAGTCTGTTGCTGATGCGCAAGATGTGACGCCTGTGTCACAACCCATGCCAAGCCCAGTAGAGGTGGAGCACCAAGCAGCCCCTGCTCTGGATCTGCTGTCTGGCCCCAGCCCAACCCTGCAGCAACCCCAGGACATCAGCCAGCAGCAGCAGCAGCCGCCATCCATCCGCACAGTGCCAGCACAGGCGGAGCCACCCAAGCTGCTCACTCCTACTCACCTGATGCAACAGGCCAAACGCAGCGCATCCCAGAGCAGCATGGCTAGCTTGCCTTCTCAGCACACCCCTACATCTGCCACCCGTGTTCTTCCGGACAACAGCGACGCAGTCTCCACTGCAAGCACACAGGGTAGCAAGGCGCAAGATATGTCTGTCTCGAGACAGCAATCAACAGAGACCATCCCCTCCTCTGCAGCAGCTCTGGACGCATCGACCTCTGTGCAGTATGACTCACCCACAGCCTCCATTTCAGACAGCAGAGCCAACACGCCTCCCCCCTCCACCCCAGCTCTCCCCTCAGCTGCCTACCTGACACCAGAGCAGTATGACACTGCCCCTCAGCCGTCTTCTTCAGATGCACTGCCAAGCATAGCGTCAGAGTTTGGGCACAGCCTGGATCTTGCCTCTACCACACCCGGGTCAAGCACTATCAGGTTGCTCAAGCGAGAAGAGGAGGGAGGATCAGCAGGACCAAGTGAGCCGCCAGCTGCCTCTGCAGCATTATCATCTGCTGTGTTCAGCCAACCCCTGGACCTGTTGCCAGTCCATGATGCTGCACCACAACCAAGTGGTCCATCTGAGCTTGATGCTCTAGCGCCAACTGATACCAGTGCAAGGCAGCAGCAAGCACAGCCTGGAGTGGCTTCAGACTCAGCCTCTTTTGGGCAGACGAGTGGCAGCTCAGAGCTCTCTGATGCCTCAAGCGCATTGCTGATGCTGTGGCTGAGCGTACTCTTGCACAGCATAAGCGGGTGCTGAGCTACCTCAACGAAGGTCATCGCGAGATGCTGCGCATCATTAAAGCTGACATCGGCAAAGAGGGCAAGAAATTGCAGCTGGCTTTTGATGCACAGGTGATTGGGCTCACCCATGTTGCTTTGTTTGACCCACCTTGAGCACAAGAAGAATGAGAGCTATAGTCATATTTGCCCCTTGAAATTGTATGAGATTGTATAAAGGAAGGCTTTTGCACTCTGTGGTATCATGGTCCTGTCACAGAACAAAAGCATTGCTGTTTCATAGTGCATGCTTGTTGAGCTACTACCTGCTGTCTTGATGCAGCATGTTGCAGCAGACCCGACAGTGTTTTGCTTGCATGTCAGGTGAACAGAATTATGAAGACTCAAGGGGGTCCGATGGCTGAGGACAGGCAAGCTCTGCTGGCTGAGCAGCAAGCTAGCATGGAACGCTTGGTGAGCCTCATCAGCGCCAGCATCAACCGGGACCTGCCTCTTCGCATGGAAGAGATTGTCAGGGCTGAGGTAACATTATGTGGCGTTTCAGCCAGATTTCCACAGAGTCTTGTTGTAGATAGCCATCACTGTATATCATTGGAGTGGCACTGCTCAGAAAATTTGTTTATTGACTTGCCGTTGGTCTGCTTTCACATTGCAGCTGACGGTCATCACCTCTGCAGAGTTAGGCCGCCTTCTTGAATGATCCTACTGTGCTGTCTCCTGAGCTCTGCACCCATACCTCAATTCATTCTGCTGCTGCTACCTTGTCAGCATGTAAGCCCAATGGATTGCCTGACGTGCCTTTTGTGCAAGCAGGTGTCGTCAATTTCATCTGACGTCCAGCAGTCGCTAGGCAGCGCAGTTCAGGCTGCTCTATCAGAGACGCTTCCCCAGGAGCTAGCCGGCCCACAGCTGAGAGCTACCCTTGAGGCCAGCTTGGGCAGCCAACTGCAACGGTCCCTGGCTCAGCCCCTGCAAGACAGCTTCACATCTGCCTTTCAGCACCAGCTCATGCCAGCCTTTGAAGGAGCCTGCAGGGACATGTTTGCACAGGTAAGCAGTTGTCGTGAGGCATCAGACATCATCTGTTGTTGTGACGTCATCAACTGCCTTGTGTCGGGATTAAAGGTTTCACAGTCATGTCTTTCCAAACGGCCTGACACAGTTACATTGATCAATGCCTATCTTTGAACATGTTGATCTTATCAACCTCCAGGTTGATGGCTTCAAAAGCTTTTGCGCCCATACCTCATGCAGTATCTGTGTTAGGAAGCAGATCAGGATGTGCCAATGCAGGTTCAAGCGACGTTTGCCGGAGGCCTTTCAGAGCATCTGCAAGCTGCTGGCGGAGCCAACGCTGGTGTTGCAGCATCTCTACATGAGAGCTTGGGCACTGCAGCACAGCTGGTTGACGATTTGAAGACTGGCATTCATGAAGGACAGAATAAGCTCATCCAGCTAGCTTCCCAGAAAAGTAAGCACATGTCGTTGTTCCTACAAGACATTGGCTTGTGTCAAGAGCTGATGCCCAGATCATGCTTCACTGCCGGTGACCGTTGCTACCCCCTGAAGCATGAGCATGCTGATGAAAACCATCAGTTTCAGCTATGTGCAGCAAAGGCAGACTTCTCTGCATGCAAGAGGGCACTCCTGCACAGCACACTGCTGATGCCCAAAGCTGCAGTGTTGGGTGCTCACCATGCCAGTGCTCAACAAATGCATTGAACATGCGCAGGCGGTCCCAAGGCTAGTGGCTTCACACACTTGGCAGATATTGAGGCACGACATGACCCCTCTCAGGAGCTTTTGGCCCTCATCAAAAGCCAGAAGTAAGCTTTCCTGCTCCCTAGTGCCGCAGTTGCCACATGTCTTGTACGTGCTTTGCTGAGGACGCCTTTGAGCCAGGTCATTGTTTGATTTGACCCTGCTGCAGGTATGAAGAAGCTTTTCACAAGGTGCTGACACTGGAGGATGTGGGAATGGTAGCCTGGCTATGTAGTCAGGTGGACCCTGGCTCCTTGCTCAGCCACAGACCTCCAGCGCTGAGCCAGCAGATTCTGTTGTCCCTCATTCAACAGCTTGGTTATGATCTGTTCAAGGTGCGACTTTTAGTGGAAATTGCGCTGATAGAAAAACGCCATTCTGCAGCTTGAATTGTAAATGGTCCTGCCAGGCATGCTACGCTGTTGCAAGCTGTGTGTCCAACACTTTGCCTCCTGTGCAGGACACTTTGACCAAGCTCAAGTGGATACAGAGCACCTCCATGGCACTTGATCCTAAAGACCCATTGTTGGCCCCTCATGTGAAGCCCATTCTGGATCAGCTTCACAGCAAACTACAGCATGTCTCAGCAGAATCCCCCAACCGGGAAGCAGCTAGTCAAGCTCTCATGTGTCTGCATTTGATCAACTCTGTCATACATCACTGTATTCCATGACTGTAACTCAGTGCAAATAGCACCCAAGATGAAGCATTCTGCAGCTGAGAGACTGCATGTATTGGTGTTTGTCGTTGTTCCCCCCCCCCCAAGTTGACCATGTTACGCAGCGACATCCGCCAATGTAACGCTCGACGAGAATAGCTCTTGTTTTTGTGCCGCTGTCGGTCACCAGCGCGCAATGGACCGATGGAGCGGCAGAGAAGATGATGAGATAATGTTAAAGCCGGCCCACAAGGCAGAGTAGCTAGGCTAGGCATTAGAGCCTTCGTGAAGCAAGACGCTGGTGCGATCAATTCTGCCCAGAACTGTTTGATTTGATATTCACGTTTCGGGCCAAGTCCCTCAGGTTTGTCAGATCTACAGATTCAGAACTATTTGGAGATGACAAGCTGCCTACCGGGTCAGGCAAGGTCGAGGTTGTCGCTTCGCGGCGTCAGCAAAAGCAGACACAAGCAGTGGCAGCTATGCCGCCTCCGCCTGCAAAGGCTGTTGTGCAGCCACCTGTGCCGACCTTAGGCGTCCCTGCACCCGCATGGGCTGGTATACCCCCATTAGGATTTTACTTAGAGGTGCAGAAAAGTGGGCAGGCCGTGCAGCAGATAGAGCTGCTGAATCCTTGCACTCTTTTTGGCAGGTGTTATATCTCATTGCTTGCCTAATACAACGCATAAGCACACACAGTACAATTGATGCTGGTCACGCAGGAGTGCAAATGCGGATGTTGTGCTGGACCACGCCTCTGTCTCCCGCCAACATGCTATTTTATGCTATCAGACCAACAGCAACAAATGGGTTATTGTTGATCAGGGCTCTGCACATGGCACGTCTGTCAATGGCAAACCAACAGTCAAGGTGAAAATGCTGTGTGAGATTGCTCACAAGATTGCTCACAATATAACACTTAGTCGAGATAACCGCCCAGCAGTCGTCAATGAGTGCTGTGACACAACACCCACAGCAGCACAAATGTGTTGCGCATGGACATGCGTTACAAACTTGAACCACCACCACTTGACAGAACAATTGCCTGCAAAGTCCGCTTGCGCTTTGCAGGGAGTTCCAGCACAAGTTGTGCCAGGGGCCAAAGTGCTTTTTGGGGCCTCCACCAGACAGTACGTCCTGCAGCATCAGAGCAACAAGCAAGGGCACCTGAAGAGAAGTGCAGATGATGACAACATGCAGCCCAGAAAGCAAACAAGACTTGGCAATGACCATGCAGAACTGGACAGGCCTGACGCATTGCCATTGAAAGGCCAGTTTGCTGATGTCATAAAGTCTGAGCTTCGCCCTGCACAAACTGCTGCAAGTCCCAGTCATCCAACACCTGCCAAGGCTCAGCAAGAGGCGCCGGCTAGAACAAAGCCAGATTTTCAGAAATTTGTCTCTAGTCACTTGAAGCGTCCTGCTGTTGGACAGGCTGGTTCACTGTATGATAGGCTGCCTCCAGAAAAACAGACAAAGCCCATGCAGTAGTGTGTGAAAAAGTGACCTTGATTTGATGTCTGTATGCTGCATTTTTGCATTGCTGTATCCATCCTGTGCGTGTTCATTTGTTCGTAGTATAGAGCCTATTCACAATTGAGCATACAGCATGTCACTAGTCTATTTGTAAGAATGGCTCGTGCTGCAAGCCCAAATTGGGCTCTTGCAACATGTCAATGTGATTCCTTAAAATCCAGGGCAAGGTAGCCATGCTTGTCAGCTATGTTATGAGTTGCCCATGCACTGAGTTCTTTGCACAAATAAACCCCGTCATCCTTGACCAGAGCAGTGCCATGCTCGTTGCAGTTCTGTTTGCTGCCTGCAGACATGCATCACAATCATTTCATGACTCTCAAAAGTAGTAGCTGATCACAGTGCAAGCTGGAACACAGTCTAAACAGCGCAGCATACCTTCACCATCAGCCATTGAAATGGTGACTTGGTAGTCTCCATACTTTGGAGGTTGATTGCAGAGAAGTTTCATGGGTATCCTGCATAATTTCCTGCATTAGTGCCATTGCTGAAAGGAGCAATTGAGCATACTATGATATGGAATGTGTATGCTTTGCTTCATGCCCAGACCTGAGACCATTGTCTTGCAAGCCGTTGGGCACTGAGCACATGTCTTTGGGATCAACTTCAGCCACAACTCTGTAGGGTCTTCCCAGAGACTCAGCAACCTGCTCCATGTGTCCACAGTTCAGGGCATGCCTGATTTTGCTGGATGACACCTGACCCTCAACACCACCTCTTCCTGCCTTGACTAAGTTGACAATATCAACCTTGATGTTTTGGGATTCACCCAAAGCTTTCAGTAGCTTACTATCACCGGCAGCCTTATACCTGCAGAGCAATCACATTTGTGACTGATAACAAAGCACATGGACCTGTGCATCTGTCAAACATAGCATTGCTGCCATGTAATTTGCGCCAACAGGCCTGCTGTCACAGCTTATGCCAATCCTTGATCATCTTGTCAATTATTCAATGATGTATTGACTGGACATGCATGATGCTGCAGACAACTTACCCAAAGCGGTAGTTTTGGCCAACCACAATGCCAGATACTTTCAGCTTTTGTACTAAAGTCTGAACAAATGCTTCTGGACTCAGATTTCGGACCATTGCAAATGGGATATAGCGCTGCCTTGGTGTGCTGCCGCAGCAATATGGCGTCCAGGATGCAAGCACGCGTGATCGGTCAGAAGCTGCAACAAGAGGCAAGCGTGCAGGCCAGCCTAACACCTCTGCCATGCCGCTGAAAGAAAGCAGATAAGGGCTTGCTCCAGAGCTTGCTGCTTGCTGAGCAAGAAGTCGATGGCCTTGGTGCATGCCATCGAACTTGCCAAGTGCCACAAAGACTGAGCCACTCGGTCCCTGTGCTTTCAAAGGCTTGTTCCAATTCTCCATGGAACACTCTTCGACAAGGCTAGACATTCCTGCGGAATACGGTGCATTGCTAGCATCATTCTACTTGCCAAGCTCGTGGCCCAAGATCAGCGTACCGATCGTGGCATGCTTGAACCTTCTTGGGGATAGGCTCGCGAACAACGGCCGTGACGCAGGAGGGCAGGCACTCCACGTGCCATGCCACATGCGTCCGCCTTCCTCAAAGGAGAAGCAGCGGGTCCGCTGTCAAGTTGAAAGTGCAGCTTGGTAGGCACGCATGCGCACAGCATGGTTCGACACTGACTTTTCTTGTGCTACTCGAGCTTCTGCACAGGATGTTTCAGACATGTTTTATGCACAACTTGAGGAAGGGTGGAGGTGCGAGCGCTTGCGCTGAGCATCGCAAAATTGCATGCAAAGACGAAACGGTTTCCGAAAGTGTCGGAAATTTTGCAGCGACACGATGTGAATCTCGGTAAAGCTCTTGCAGGTCCGGCGTGATGAATGCATACGTATGATCGGCAGTGGTCTATGTGGGTCACAGCAGATCTTGAGCAACGGCTAGTGGTCAACCCTGACATGCGTACTGCACGTCTATACACCTTGCAGACTCCCAGGTCTACAAAACACGCTTACAGCAAGCGTAGCCTGCTCCTTCCTGAAAGTGGCATCGATCGATAATTTGTGACAAGGTTCACAAGCACCTGTGTAAGCCCCAAGCTGCTGATTTGTTGGTCAACATGCCTGTCAAAAGGGCTGCACCAGCGACAACGCTGTCGGGACCTGAGACACCTCAGAGGTAACACCTGTCGTGTCAGAAAGCAGGCTTCTCTCTGCAGTGAGATGCTCCAAGTCTGTCGTTCTATTCAGGGTTAAACGGTCACATGCAGCAACGACAAGCACAGCCACAGCTCAGGAAACAGCTCTAGACAGTGAACAGGCATGCTGCACACTCCATTCTTACCAACCCACATATGGGATCAAGCTGATTGCTGAGGGCATTATATCTTGCACTGGGCCAACATTGGGTGTCACAAGTGCAAGCACAGCAGCCAGCAGAAAATGAGTTTGCATTTTGCAGGGGCTGGTGATGATGGTGACAGATATAGCTGATGAGGCCGCAGGAGTGTTTCACATTTGGGGCAATGCTCCAAACGGGTCAAGTGTGTTGCTTCGGGTGCACGACTTCCAGCCCTACTTCTACATTGCTGGACCTCTACAAGCGGTGAGGCACATCGTGAGAAACTGCAAACAATGCCCAGCTCACCACACTGTTTCTAATAGCTTTTGCACAGCTTGCATGTGTCTACCAGGCATCCATACGCATCACTAACAGCTTTCAGATCAAGTCGTGACATTACTGTGCTGCACTTTTATACACATGCATTTTGCTCAGCCTGCCTGTTGACCACGCGTGCCATGATGAGATCAAAACGGTACAATGCAAATCAGTGTGGCGTTCTGGCTGAGTCATGACACAGCTACTGATCTTGATGCAGGGGCCTTATGCAAATGGAACAACTGTGGAAGCTGAACTGGACGAAGCAGCCTGCACTGGTCTCATGCATGCTTTGAACAGGTACCTTCAGCTTTTGGAACCTTGTCAGCACAGCTGCATGTACAGATATGCCAAGCAACTTGTGCCTGAAAGCCACCTGATATGAGGTTCACACAAATCCCGTGAGCATCAGCCACTTTCGGAATACTGATTGACATTCGTCCTATTAATCTGCAACATCCTCATGACGTACAACCCTGTGCCACATGTCGCATCCATACTTCATGAGGCTGGCATATACACACCCACAGCTCTTACCACAGGTCCAACTGCCATGTCAACACATATGGAGCTATGGTGTGCTTCTGGTTCCATCAAGCCTGCCAAAAGGCGTAGCATTTCCTTTGCTTATTTTGACTATAGTGTGGTTGAGTATTGTGTAGTGGTGGTGGTGCAGGAGCATGCCTCCTGATGGTCGCATTCAGAGGCTGGTGGCCATGAAGCGGCGCCCCATCATGTACTACCGCCCCCAAGCCCCTCAAGGCTCCACCTTCATCAAGGTCTGCCTGCTCCCCATGGCCATACTTTTCCAGCACTCCACTCCCTGCCCTCCTCTGCACACACATAGCGTGCTGCCCTATACAAGTTGCAAGGATTTGGCAGGACTGGGCTTTGGTCTTTGCTCTTGGAGAGCTCTTTGGATACAAGCTATCTGTGTGTAATCTGCAACTGTGAGATGTACAATGCCAGAGTGCTGTTACAGCAGGTTCACTGGCCCCCCTGGACCTACTTGTCCAAGCCAGAGTCCTCTGCATGGCATGCAGTCCTTACTGTTCGCTTCGACCCTGCCTCTGGCAAGACTGTTGATCTGGTCTTGAGTGTTTATCTATCTGGAACATGGCAAGTTGAAGCTGTGTCATTGCCGGTGCCAAGGATGAGCTTTGCAGGCAGACAGCTCTGAAACACAAGCTTCCTGGTTGTGCCCCTACAAGCTGCACAGGGCCAGCAAGCTGCTGCAGAAGCCCCTGCCCCCTGGATCTGCTGTACCAGCTGCAGCAGCAGGGCATACAGCAAGGGGGCCTTACAAGTCGGCTGCATGTTGTCATGAGTGGCTTTGCAGCATGATGTGAGTGGCGCAGGTGTTGCTGGCAGCAGGCATGAATGTGAAGAAGGCTGCCGGGGTGGTGAAGCAGGCTCTGCAGAAGGACAGCCTCAGGCAGCAGGGCTTCACCTGGCTGGACTTGGACCAGTATGAGCATGAGGTGAATGCCCTGCAGCGCTTCCTGGTGGACACAGCTGTTTCTGGAGGTACACCACCTGCCTTGCAGCTTTCAGGCCTGGCTCAATAATGTCAGGTCTTATGTCACTCGGGTGGCCTGTAATGCTGGTTGCATGCAAGTTTGATGATTGTGCTTTGGAGTCTCACGAAGAATCATGTACTCTGCCTTTGATTTAGTCATGATTGGTCTATTGTACGTGGCATACCCCAGTGGTTGCTGGCATAAAGTTACATTCCTGCCAAGGGTAAAGCTGTACCCCATGAGGGGGCATTGGCTCTTGTGATGTACTGCCTTCCACCCTGCTATCAGTTGAAACGAAGTTGCAATTCACAGCTCAATATGATCACATCCCTGGCTGGCTGTGTTCTAGTGCATACAGCTGCTCATAGTGCATGGCAAATAGCATGACTACCATAACGTGTCTAATCCAAGGAACGATTGTCAATACTTTCTGACAAGCATCATCACTGCCAAGTCAAAAGCATGAAACATGCCACAGGGTCGTGGATACATGTGCCACCTACTGCTGCTCAAGCACCACCTGCTCAAACAATAGCGCCAACCACTCCCATGAAGGCAGGCACTTCAGGGCATGCTGGCAGCAGCCCTGCCCTGGCACCTGCGCAGGTCGGAGGGTGTCAGGCGGTGACAGACCAGAAGCATCGCCTGTCCAACTGTGCTCTAGAGGCAAGTCATGCCACGTCCTGAAGGGAATTGAACAGCAGGCTTTGTCACAGACTACTGTTGATCCTTTTGCTTCAGCTGTAGGAGGTTGAGTGGATGTTTTCAATGTGCCTTTGTGCCTACTGGATGGCTGTGCAAGCTGAACCTGTTGTTCATTGCCAATGGCAGCAACTGTGCAGCTGCTCTTTGCAGTCACTCACACGCATTGCGCCGCTTGAACTGTTGAACAAGACTCTGAGAGTCTGCACAGCGAATTATGCCACATCAACAAAAACAAGATGGAGGAGTCATGACTGACTCTTGCAGCTGTTGCACAGGTGATAGCGCCTTGGCGCAGCCTGCAGGCATTGACCCCAGATGCCACCCAGCTTGCTGACCCCTCCTGGCGGCCCACCCCCTTCACTCCGGCTGGGGCTCGGGGAGGGGTGGCCCCCATGTGGCAGCAGGCTGCTGATTGGGCAAAACAGGGGCGCATCAACAATCTGAGCCTGATGGCCCTAGATGTGCTGATGGCCCCTCATGACGCCAAGGACAGGTCCTGATCTTTCATCTCACTTGCGCAAAACCTTGCATAGTCTCAGGCTGTGCCGTGATGGCACTGCCAGTGGTAGCTGCTGCTGGTATGCATGCCTTGTGCTGGCTGCATTGAAGAACAGAATGCTTGTGTATCAAGCGAGAGCAAAGCCTGCTCTGCATTGGAGATGCAAATTGGCTGCAGAGATGCTTGTTGAGTCACACTCCGAAGGTGTGCATGCTGATGTACAATCTACATGCATGGCAGTTGCCAGTCTCGCAGAAGCCAAGTTATCTGCAAGCCAAGTGTGTCAGCAGGCTAAGCAGTGATTGTGGACAGGTCTTCTTGCAATGTTGGAGCCTATAGGCTAATGCAATGAGGCTGCCACGGACCAGATATGCATTGTTCACATGCAATGTTTTGATGTCAAGAATGGACTGCAAGATGACACATTGGGTGGGGGTGCAGGGTGGCAGTGCCTGGGCAGGGGGACCCCATCATTGCCATCACATGCATGAGTCATGCCTCCAGCCAGGCCACCAGCAAGGCACAGCCTGCTGCCCCTGCTGCTGAGCTGCAGCTGGAAGGGGTCACTGCAGAGGACGAGGGCCTGGAGGGGGGTCTGGAAGGGGACCTTGAAGGTCGCCCCTCTGCTGAAGGGGTCAGCCTAGAAACAGGTGTGTTGGGGGACATTGCCTGCATGTACAGCGCTTCAGTACATATCATGTTTCTGAAATGCTTCTTGCAAAAGCTGTTGCTTTAGCGCAGGGGCACATACTGTGCGTCTTGGAGTTGTTTGCTGCTGATGCTCTCCCACGTTTGTGTCACACTGTGCTTGGACTTCTTGCTATGTCACTCTTGCCTTCACTGAGTGTACTCCAAAATGTATGCATCCCCCACTGTATGCGACTGGAAGACCTACCAGGCCTGGTCGGCAGGGGGGAGCCAAGGAGCACATGGGGCATCCACCAGTGAGAGTGATGAGTCAGGGCACAAGCTGGTGTTCATGTGGCAAGCCAGGCAGGCTGAAGCACACTTCACAGAAGCAGTCTCAGGAGCGCAGGTCTACAGGTCAACTGCCCCTCTCACTACTGTGTTCTTTTCTTTGAACATCTAGGCCACTGTGAACACTCAATCCTTTTGCTTGTTTTCTTCCTGTGTCCGTGGAACATTTTTCCCTGGCTTGCGGAACAACACATGCACACATCAGGTTTGCTTATGTCCTGTTATGCCCCTCTCTGGGAGATGCACTGTTCAAGAGCATAGTGCGTCTCACATCCCCACCCATGCCCATGCTGCGCCCGTTTGATACAGCCAGGCAAGCTCTGCAATGTTTACCTCTGTTGAGGGGTCATACATTACAATTTTCTGCACACATCACAACCTTTTACAGTGACTACTGTGAGAGACTCTTTGCACTCAGGCTGTATACTACAAGGCAGACAGATGCGGTCAGCTCTACCTTGTGCAGTTGTGTGTTGCTGAAAGATTGCAGAGGTGTATGTGTATGGCTGTAGGTACAGCAGCGAGGAGCGTATGCTGGCAGCCTGGCTGGCCCATGTGGACCAGATGGACCCAGATGCCTTCTACCTCTATCAGGTACCCCAAAACTCTGCCCATAATCTTGCCCATTGCCTTGCCCATTGCTTTGCCCATTGCTTTGCCCATCGCCTTGCCCATTGCCCTGCCCATCGCCCTGCCCATATCCTTGCCCAGGCTGCCCATATCTTGCCCAGGCTGCTCATCACCTGGCTGATCATCTTGCCAACCATCTTGCTTGCTCATTTGTCCTTCACACATTTATAAAATCCACGCGCAAGCCTTGGCAGAATGAGCCGCCTTTTGCCAGGTCTGCAGTAAAGTCAAGATCAACAGGGCCTGAGTGACGCTGTGTCTCTGCACAAGCCCCAGGCATTGTACCTGCCAGCAAGCCTATAAGCGCAACCTGCATACTGTTGTCTCCATCAGTAAGATTGTGCTGATACATGTATACATATAACATAATCATATTATGTTGATGAGACAAGGGCATATCTGGTAGCTTGGCTGCAGGTGAAAGACACTCTGGGGGCCATCGCAGCCCGATTCAAGGCCCTCCATATTGGGGGTGGGGGGCTGTTTGTGGGGCGGCTGCTGGCCCCCCATGCGCGGCCCCTGAGCCTGAAGTCTGTGGTGCGCTACTCCCCCAACTGGGTGAAGAACCAGAACCGCATGGCTTCCACCTCCAACCAGGAAACCTACAGAACTGATGTTGATGGCCGCCTTGTCTTTGACATCCTGCGCCAGGTGTTGTCTTCACCCACCTCACTCTTGGACTACGTCATGTCAAATCCTCCGTTTGCACCAGAAGTGTGGATGATAGTGATGCGTCAAAGCCTTCTGCTTGATGACCCCCAACCAAGTTCGTATGCTTGCTCCAGCAGGAAACAGGCTTTTGTGTGTGTGTCCAGAGGTCCTGTCAGTGTATGAGCTGTTGCAGCTTCTGCATATAGCCTGGCAAACCATTCCATTGAGCTGTTGCAGTGTGAATGTACCTTTGTCAGGAAGCATGGCTACCTTCAGCACATGCTGTGCACACTGGCCGCAGGTTCTGAATGGTGTCAATCTGGCCAGTTTCAGCCTGGTGGATTGTGCCCAGACTCTGTTGGGTCAGCGCTTGGAGGTGGTGCCTGCACGCTGCATTGCTGCCTGGGCTGGCCTTGCTACACCCATGCCAAAGTAGGAGTTGTAGCGCTGCACTGTTGGCATGCACTTTGCCTTGTTGTTGATCTGCTGGCAGGCTGAAAGGACAGTGAGGGTTGTGTGGCCAGCTGATTACAACAACACACTGGTAGATCCACTGCTATTGTTCACCATAGACAGAATGCGCTCAGGGGATTGTAACTCATCATTGGCATGTACAATACCGCAGCTGACTGTCAGGTAGCTCATCAGTCACTTGGTGCCAAAAGTAGTGACTGCTGATCAGTCACGAGTGCACAACTGCAGGGGCAATAGCTCATCAGTCATGAGTGCACAAGTGCAGGGGTAACAGCTTGGAAGCAGGATCAAATGCCTTGCGCTTGGCCCGATATGCCATGGCACGAGGGAAGCTGCTGCAGCAGCTGCTGCAGCGACTGGCCACTGTGCCTGAGACTGTGGAGCTTGCTCGGGCGACAGGGCTCACCCTGCCCCAGATCCTGTACAATGCACAGATGATCCGTACCTGGAGCCTGCTGCTCAGGAATGCACAACGCCAAGGGTGAGTGCCAGCCAGCCAGAACCATTGCTAGCCCCTACCCAGCCCCAATGCTAGCCCCTCGAATGACCTCATCTGCCTATTGCTAGCCCCTCAAGGGCTCTCCACTGCCTGTTTCTAGCCCCTTGAGAACTCTCCATTGTGCCGTGTCCAAATGCTGTTTACTACAGCCTAAGCCAGGACTTTCCTTCAGCTTTTGCAGCCCTGCCTAGTGTCTCATTCTCTTGCAACGACTCCTGCTCGACTTCATAGTTTGTAGCGTTGCAAGGTTTATGCAGCTAGTCTGACTGTGCATTTGGTCAAACATGTGACATCAACTTTTGCAAGGCAGAAGCGTACTAATCTCAATGTACATGTTGCTAAGCATGAGGCTGAATGAATGCAGGTATGTGGTGGCAGGGCGTCAAGCAGGGGAGCCCCTACAAGAGAGTCCCTACCTCATGCACCCAGTGGAATGCAACACAGTCGGTCTCTACAAGACGCCTGTCGCAATCCTGGACTTTGCATCCTTGTATCCCTCCCTATACCGGGCTCACAACCTGTGCTACAGTACCCTGCTACACCCCGATGATGTCACTGGGCTGCCTCCAGAGCACACCACAGAGGTGCTGCGGCCCAAGGCAAATGTGAAGTCCCACTTTGTGAAGCCAGAGCTGCGCAAGGGCATCCTGCCTTCCATTCTGGCTGCCTTGATTGAGGCCAGGGCTACTACACGGGCGTCCCTCAAAGAAGCAACAGATGCAGGTGTCGTGCTTCGCACCTTGCCTTCTTAGTCTTGCTGTGCTTGCCTGTTGTGCTTGCCTGCTGTGCTTGTCTGCTGCGCTCACCTGCTGTGCTTGCCTGCTGTGCTTACCTGCTGCGCTCGCCTGCTGTGCTTGCCTGCTGTGTTTGCCTGCTGCGCTTGCCTGCTGTGCCTACCTGCTGGGCCTAATTGCTGTGTGCACCCTGCTCTGCCTGTTGCAGAATCTTGAGGCTGCAGCTCAGCACTGACAGTGTAGCATGTACTGCGTGATGACAGCATGTGCAGGCCTGAAGTGAATCCTTGCATTTGTCATAATGTGGAGACACCTGGCTTGCAGCCGGCAATATGGACCTCCTGCACCCAAGCTGACTGCTCATCAACACAGCAAAAAGTTGCCCTGATGACCTGGCAACCCTGCTTGATGGTCGCGATGGCGCACTTCTGAAGTTGCCATGAGCAGACTAGGACAGTTCCAGACTATGTGTTACTCTGCAGGCTCACGGGCCATTCTGGATTCACGCCAGAAGGCTTTGAAGCTGACAGCCAATGCGCTGTATGGCTTCACCGGGGCCATGGCCTCCCCCCTGCAGAGCGTGGCCCTGGCTGATGGCTGCCTCGCCCTGGGATCCCAGGTCATCGCCCCACCTAGCTACCAACACCCAGCCACTTCGCCCCCCCCCCCACGTTTCCCACCCTGTTTCCCCCACCCCCCTGGATCTTTGAACCCCTCTCTTCCTTGCTGACCTCACTCAACTCACCACACATTACTGCTCAAGTCTGTACTCATGGTCATACACTTCACCCCACCTGCATTAGTCAAGCCTGCTTCCAGCAGACTGCAGCTTCTGGAAGCATTACTATGCTCAGTTGTGCTGGCTGTAATTTGCACCCCTAGTGATTCAGGACGGCATCTTTGCCAAAGCTTGAGTGTTCCTAGAGAGTGCCAGAAGCATATGCATAATTCATGTTTGCAACTTGATGGCTGGCCAAATTACATGCCAGGCATTATCACTGCAGATGACTGCAGTGCAGGCAACAAAGCATGTGCAGAGTTACAGCATGTTCTCTTTGCAGGCTATATAGCATACACATATTTACGGTGTGCTGCTGTGCAGGCAACACAGCATGCCCGGGAGACTCTGGAGGCGGTAGCTGCACAGGGCAAACTAGGCAAGGCTGGCCGCGGAGGCAAAGTCATTTACGCCCAGACAGACTCCATCTTTGCTTCCTTCCCCAATGCCACAACAGAAGAAGCCATTCAGGTTTGCTGTATCATCTCTGCAAGCAGCCACCTTTGTTTGAAGTCTTGGGCTGGGCTGGGCTGGGCTGGGCTGGGCTGGGCTGGGCTGGGCTGCGCTGCGCTGCGCTGCGCTGTGCTGCGCTGTGCTGTGCTGGGCTGGGCTGGGCTGTGCTGTGCTGGGTTGTGATGCAACATGATGGGGTGCAGAGCAGTTGACATTCACATCTTGCAGGACAAGCCACTCACAGAAACTGTGCTGACCGTCAAGCAGCGTTTATGGGAGGGAAATCAAGGCAGGCCTGCCAGTTGATTAGCACAACTTGAGTAACAAGCAAGGAGACTACACAGGTGTATGAGGTTAAGATTCACAGCACCATTGTTGAGGAACCTTGACAAGCTGGAAGGTGTGGACGCAGGTTGGGAAGTTAGCAGGGCAGCTAGTGAGTGCTGCCTTCCCAGCTGTCATGGACCTCAAGTTTGAGCGTGTGTGCCAGCCCTTCATGATGCTGCATGTCAACAGGTTCTTACATCCTGCCCTGCGCCTCTCCTGCCTGTTTGAGCTCTTGCAATCAGTCCTGTCCTGTCACGCAAGCATTTTGCATGGCTTTTGTCAGTCTTGCAATAGCTAGCGAGGTGTAACATTTGTTGTAAAATGTTGCGTGACATGAGTGTCATGAGCTATGACTTCATCATATGCACTGGGTAGTTGACATTTGTACTTCAACGTCTTTGCCATTGATAGCAGAGCTTGGCTATTTCATCCTGCTTCTGCTATTATATGG
>JAABUK010006476.1_pt1 | contig 17459 bp, 34 predicted proteins | sample 5559141 | NCBI WGS metagenome assembly JAABUK01 (sample SAMN10711869, study PRJNA513367) | rock metagenome | isolation source: Antarctica rocks | place: Antarctica: Victoria Land, Pudding Butte nord | collected 2016-01-03 | reverse complement strand
TTGACGCTGACGCCCTTTGCAGGTGTGCTCTTTGCGAGAAATTCATTTAAGTCCAGCTGAGAGAATTCTCCGGTCTGTATCTGCCATCACCTACACCTATGGCCTCGCCCAACATTTCTTGATGACTCATCACCACGCATGCACTGCACTAGTGAACATGCATGCTTCCGCATCACAGGCCAGGGAGATACAGCCCCCAACATGCTTCTGGTCAGCATAGCGGTGTTCTCAACCGTGCTCTTCTCCCCGCAGCCAGCGCCACGGAGAGCGGCATAATGCCAAGCCGCAACCGGGCGGAGGACAATGCGGCCCGCTCCTTCCTGGACTCCAAGGGTGCGTTGCACTTTCTCGGAATCGGACTTTTCTGATGTCCTCCCACGGCATGTCGTTGCTAAGATCATCTCGCTGTCGTTGCTGCTATAGCGACCATGGGCGGGTGGCTGCGGGCACCTTCATGTCGATGCTGGAGCCTCTGTGCCTAACCTACTCATTGCTGTTGCCCCGGCCGCTGTGCATTCTTCAGACTGTCTGGTGGCACACACTGCTCACTTCGTCATGGGCCTTTCCCAGCCATATAAGGCTTTGATGGTTCGATCGATCGATTGTACCTGTTGGTGCCTGCAGAGAACAAGGGGCCATCGGTGCAAAGCCGGTCCAGCGACCCCAACAGCGGCAATGTCGACACTGAAACCATCGCAGGCGTGCAGCAGGCTGACAAGGTGTGATAGCCTCCACCCGGCGTGGTCTTTAACCACCTCGTGTCAATGTCGCCCAGCCACCAATCCAGTGTTCCGGAGGCACTGCCAGCAAAGGCTGTGGCCTGCCAATGGTGTCTGAGCTGCTTTCTACCACTTATTCGCTGCCACTTTGCTTGGGCCTTGCTTGCGATGCCGCTGCTGGCGGCAGCTTTGTCGGAGGCGCGCAGCTTATATTCTGTCCTTGCGAGCATTCCTGACAAGTCTCGACGCATCCTTGTGCAGCGCACGCCAGCGGGCCGCATGCCGAAGTCAGACTCCAACACTGAGATCAGCTTCGGCGAGGCCGCGGCCAACCTGGAGAGCCAGCCCCTCAAGAAGGGCGCCAACGCGTCCCAGGCGGTGAGGCCTGCACCTCGTTGCTGCATCGGATCCTAATGCTGCAAGCATATGCCTGCACTAGACGCATGCCTGCCAAGACCTGCCGGTGGCGCTGAGCTGGAGGCCGCCTGCAGCTCGCCTGCAGCTGGAGATGCCCAGCTTACATACCTGCTCACTGGACTAAAGAAGGTGGTCTTGACACGGTCTTCACCAATCGTGCAGGCTGCGGACAAGCTGGACCCGACGGCGGCGCTGAAGAAGGCGTTCGACCGCAGCGGCCCTACTAACCCGGCGCCCGCGGCCTGGACCGGCGACGTGTCCTCACTGCAGATCAACGTCGCGACGCCCGACCTGAACGCTCTCATCAACAAGGTGCGCTCTCCTGTCTGTACCGCTCTCTCCTGTCTGTACTGCCCTCTCCTGTCTGTACCGCTCTCGCCTGTCTGTACCGCCCTCTGCTGAATTCAGAGTCCCGTGCTGTTTGTGTCTCCGGGCAAGGCCTGGTACAGGGTATCATCGCCGGTGCCGAAGGGCACCTATTCCCAGGAGCGGCAAAGGGATACGCAAAGAATCAAGCACTTTTAATGTGTGGCGTTCTACCTGGCTGTTCCTCAGTCGAACCTGGAGGAGCCTGGAGCGACCATGCATTGGCAAATCTAAGTTGTGTCAGAATGACAGTATAGAAATGACACAAACTACCACTCAAAGACCTGTCACCTGATGTGCAGGCTGAGGCCGCGAAAGACAAGGCAGCGGGTGCGATCAAGGACGCAGCCCCCGGCAATGCGGGCGGCAAGCTGCAGGGTGCCGCAGGCGACGCCAAGAAGGCCATCGGCAATGCCAAGCAGGTGTGCATGCGCCGGCGAGCAGTGACTGGATGCGACTCGTCTGCAGAGTGTTCACCAGCTTTCACACCCCATGAAAACATTGATGTCGGAAGGTATGTAGAGGGATAAAAACGACGAGATACACTGCGGCTCCTCCCGCGCCGTCCCCTCCCAGAAGCAGAGGACGAGCCCCTTTTGGAGGAGGCAGCTTCGGTCTCTTGCTGACAACCAGCTCGAAAGGCTTTCCCCCCTGGACACCTGCAGGGCGTGAAGGACCTGAAGAAGCAGCCCAACGTGGCCTTCTGGGGCGACGCCTCCGGCCTGCAGAAGAATGTGGTCTTCGGCCGCGGCGAGGTCGGCACTACCCGTGACCAGGTGCGGTTGGCAGGTCCCACTATTCGACAACCAGTACAGAATCATCTCACACAAGATGATTGGTCTACCTCACAGGGAATCTGCAGCGCGAATTCGCAGTACGAGTGTGGCGCCTGTCGGGGCTCCTCGTCCGCCCAGAACCTGGAGTTTGCATTTTAGAGGCACTGCGTCAAATGTGTCCTGACGCCTGCCGTGCCGCTCACTCCCTAAACCCTAAACCCTAAATCACGCAGGCCAACAAGGCCGGCGAGGAGGTTGCCGACAACCTCGCCAATCCTGTGCAGAACACCAAGAACGTGCGTCCAGCCCGCCCCGCCTGACGAAATCTTGTCTGTCAATCGATGCGAAGACCATGAAGTGCTGGCAATGTTCTCCTTTTGTCCTCAAGTGCTTTCTAGCCCTATTTTCCGGAACGGCGCAGGCCGTGGACCGTGCCGGTCAGACAGCAGAGCGCGTCTTCTCGAACCCGGCCGGCACTGAGCAGTCCAAGGAAGCAGCGCAGAAGCTGTCCAATGCCAACTCGGAGATCCCCCGCGCTCTGGCCGGCGGTGCGCAAAAGGTGCTGCCTTTTTCTTCGGGGTTCCTATCACTTGTCTGGGGGCAGTTTTGGAGACCTGGAAACCCTAACCTTGCAGCGTCAGAAGTTTTGTTACATTCAGGATTCACTGTCAATGTATCTGCCGTGTTGAGGCTGCTGCAGGTCCAGTCCAGATCGAAAAAGTGACGTTTCAAGCTGCTGCATCTGCATGGACAAGAATCCAAACGCTACTGCCCGTCCAGATCAGGCAACCAACAGAATTGATGTTTGTCCTGTGCAGGTGAAGGACGCCATCACATCGCCGGCGGCATTCTCCGGCTTCGCCGCATCTAGCCTGCAGCACAACGCCAGCCTGGAGGTGTGAAGACCTCTCCTCTCCAACGTCTACATCTGCCTGAAGATGGGGGAACTGCCGCCTGATGCGGCGTAGCTCGGCGTGAACTGCCGCCTGATGCGGCGTAGCTCGGCGTGCGGCGGATGACCGTTTCATATAGGCGATGTTCATCATGAACAGCCATTTACAGGCCCTGTACACCAGGACTGAAAAACTGGGTTTCGTCGTCGAGGACGAATTGAACTGATGGCTGGTCTCGAAAGCTGCGAGTCAGTGAACCATGCCATGCACATATTTTGAACGAGCGCTGTGGAGTTGATTTCTGCGCTGCTTTAGGCACGCAGAAACTTGCTATGGCCCCCCATTTTTGGCCAGTCTTATTGGGCGCATTCTGCAGGCACATTCGTTGTCGAGGTGGACTTATCATTTTGAACTCGACTCCATGGACAAGATGGCGATGTCGTGCATCATGTGTTGAATTGAATGTCTGCGTGCTTCCGTCACGCCACACCTGCTTCCTCAAAACAGATCAATGCATGGACTCAATCTACTTCCTACTTGCTGATCAGCACTGCAACACTTCCACACGGATACGAGAATGCACATCGAGTGCTCCACTATCAGTAGACTTGTGAGGTTCACAACATGTGCCGATGTCCCACTGGAGCTTTCGCCATTGGGAATGTCGAACCAGCTGTGCTGCGTGCGCTGAGATGCAGGTGTTCAATACAAGGTCCCTGCAGCACGACGTGCGCGTCGGCGATCTGCAGAGCATCAGCGGTGCTCAGGTGTCGACAATGCTCCACATGAATACTAACGAGACATGTCCAACATGACTCATGCAAGTCTGTGACTTGCAGTTTGGATGCTTCTCATGTGCCTGCTTGGCTGCCTCTGCACTCAACGTCACCGTCAGGTGCATGAGATCTAGCAGTGTATTTGTTTGTGTTACTGCGGCATGCCGCAAAACTACTGGCAGGCGATTGGCAAGCGATCTTCACAGTGCGCTGCTGCCAGGCGCAACCTTGTCCCGGCGACGCATGCATGCAGTTGACACTGGCCATCCGACAATGCCGCAACACCTGTGCAGGCGAAGAAGGCGGGTCTCGACACGCAGAACACTGCGAGCGACACCGGCAAGGGCGATGCGCAGCTCATCACCGATGAGGTCGGTGCTGAACAGTGCATCGCGTGTTGCATCTGAGCATTTCACTGTCCAGCCCCACCAGCCTGCACATAGGTAGTTAGCTAATGGTCTGCATCATATCGGACCGCGTATCGGATCGGACCAGCTGGCCTTGATTGCGTGGAGATTCGATCTGAAAGGCATTGTTCTTCTCGTAATATAGTCCACCAGCGGCGTCAAGGCACGCGGCGCATCCGCCTCGGCCAAGCCCAGCCTGGGCGCCGGCGCGGGTGCCGGCACCGAGGGCCGTGGCGGCGCTGCCGACCGCGCCGAGAAGCGGTTCGAGACGGGGGCGGCCGCCAACAACAGCCCCGGCAAGTACGGCAACTGAGACCACCACGGCGATGCTGGCGCCTGGGATGCGCCGTCGGAGCCGTCGGAGATGTCCACGACGGAACAGCGTTCGATTCGTACCGGACCTTGTCCAGAGACACCTTCGAGGACCACAGTCATGCGTTTCTGCTGTGCTGCCATCAGGCAGATGATGACGCACGTATGCGTGCGCCGTCAGCATTGATTCGGTGGCTCGAGTCGGAAAAACTGACATGTACCGCACACGATTTTTTGGCGAACGCCGCTTCAATTCCTAGCGGACTCCTCTCCTGCAGGCACGTCGCTAGTCCCACGCCCTACTCCCCGTTTCTTGCATCACCACCCTGAGAGCAGTCACGTGTTTCGCGGCAAGTCGATCCCTGCTCATCGCACATTCTTTACTAGCTCACCAACACACTTGATCAATCAACGATTTTTGATTGCTATTGCTCTCGACACATTCTGCGCTTTCCAGCATCGCTTCCGCTTTCGCAATGCAGTCTGCCGCAATCAACACGCAGGTCGGGCAGAGCAGCCGCACGCCCTCGGTCGCTCCCTTCCGCGCAGCAGGCAGGACCGCCCCTCGGCGCCAGCGACCGGTCACGACAAAGGCCAGCCAGGTGCTTGCCTGACCTGCTCCCATCACGCTGTGCCGCGAATATGATGACTGGACCAGCCACCCATGCAAGTGCAGCCCAGCTGCCGGGTGCTGCAATCGGGGTGCAAGCGCCGCATTTCCATCAGAACATCAGAAAATATCTTCTGAAACCCGGAGTAGTGACAGCGCGTGGCTTGCAGCACGTTTGTGCACTCGCTCGTCGTCAGATCAGGCGACATTGGTGCAGACGGACTGGTTGGGCTGTCCGGCCACGAGCTTGACCACAGTCAGCGCCTGCATCTATCAAGAAATATGGATTAGTGGAGGGTCGTCCGCAGCTGTTTCATCTGCAGCGTGCCGTGATCAACTCATGCGACTCTCGGCAGATGCTTCCCAACTCGTGCAAGGACCTTCCCTTTCACGGGCTGCGACGGCACTCGTGATCTGCATCTTCGCTTTGATGCAACGTGCATTCCCGGCAGGATTCCGCGCCTGATGTCGCCAAGAAGGCTGTTGCCGCCTTCGCCGCCGCGGCCGTCGCCCTGACGCCGTTTGCAGGTGACACGCTCGCGGTTGTGCAATATGTATATTTGCGAAGCCTGCAACGCGTGCATTGCACTCAGCCATGCTGCAAGACGTGACCTGTTGGCGAGGCCTTTTCCATACGCGCATAGAATTTTACGTGTTCTGCTTTTCTCCCGCCCCTGCAGCGAATGCTGCTGGCCCCGATTTTGGAGGCCTTGTCAACAAGGTACGTGCTGCCCATGTTGTGTCTTTTAGCTTCTGGTGCAGCACACAGGCATCGCACGCAGCCATGGCTTGGCCACCTGCGGCAGCAACTGCTCAAGCTGCAACGCTCCGCAGGCTGAGGCTGGAGTCGACAAGGCGGCTGGTGCGATCAAGGATGCTGCAAAGGGCGGTCCTGGCGGCAAGCTGCAGGGTGACGCCAAGTCGGCTCTCGGCAGCGCCAAGCAGGTATTCCGCTTCGCTGTGGTCTCGCCACGCATCCACAGCCGGATGTCAGCAGATACAGCAAGCAGGAGAATGCTCAGTGGGTACTCACGCAGGAGTACCCCGATACGCTACCACGATGCCATTAGTCACACTCCAGGTGGAAGTAATACAGAATCATACAGTGCCCTCCGGTTGCGCCGCACTTACTGACTTGCACATCATGCCTCTTTCGGGTGTTTCGCAGCTGAACATGGCATGCTCGCTGCTTCGCTGACGACACTTTTTTTCTCGTGACAGGCCAGCCGCGACATCGCCACCAAGCCTGTAGCCTTCGACGCCGCCCGCACAGGCCTGCAGGTCAATGTTGGCGCCCCCAGCCTGGGCGGCATTGCCGACAAGGTGGGCTGAATCTAGGCTTGTCTCAGATGCAGGTGGGCAAGGCTGCCCTGGCAGCCCGTGCATGATGGTGTCCGAATGCGAGGCTGTGGGTGGGCGGCAGCCTGCCCTGTGCACGATGAGTGCTGCCCCCGCTATGATCAACCTTGAAATGCGCCGAGTGTAGACGTGCTGCTCATGACTTTGCCCTACACCACCCGCAAAGGCCAAGGCTGGAGCCGACAAACTGGCGGGAGCCGCTAAGGACGCCACAGGCAATCCGGCCGGCAAGCTGCAGGGCGCCGCGGGCGATGCCAAGTCTGCCGCCGGCAGCCTGAAGCAGGTGGGCGAGCTGTATTTCTCATGCTTCAAGACTGCAGCAGGTGGTTTCGTCAATCTGCTCGGTTCCATCTCCAGCGGCAAGCAGAAGGACACATCTCCTTCTGTCGTTCACACTCGATAGGCAGTACTTTGGAGTTCGTGCCATGTGCACAGTGTAACACAGTCAAACGGCGATTTGACGTTCTGAAACTTGACCTGTCCCAGCGTTGAGCTCGCATGCGCTCGTTGCCAGGGCAGTCCAGCCGACGGCACACCTCATTCGCTGCCATCTGTTTCGCATAAGATGGAATGCTCCTGTGCGGTTGCGGCACAATCTGTCTCTTGGCACCATTCGTCGATGTTTCTTCTCGACAGAAGCCTGTGCACCTTCCACCGCAGGGCAGCAAAGACATCGCAACCAAGCCCGTGGCGTTCAGCGCTAGCCCCCTGCAGGTCAACGTGGGCCTGCCTAGCGCGGACGGCCTGCTCGACAAGGTGCCACCCTGGCGAAATCCTTCACCTGCAATCGTTGCTCCTGCGTGCTGACAGGGCTGCAGTATCGCGGGATGTGACCCTTGAAATGAGCGACACATCATCGGCAATGTGAGGCCGGAGTCGATGCGCTGCAGCTCAACAGCCTATGTGAAACCTCGCAGGCCAAGGCCGGTGTCGACAAAGCTGCGGGAGCTGCTAAGGACGCCACAGGCAACCCGGGCGGCAAGCTGCAGGGCGCCGCTGGCGACGCCAAGTCTGCCGCCGGCAGCCTGAAGCAGGTAGGCGAGCTGTATTTCTCGTGCTTCGGACTGCAGCACATGGTTTCGTCAATTGGCTCGGTTCCATCTCCAGTGGCAAGCGAAAGGACACATCTCCTTCTGCCGTTCAAACTTGATAGGCAATTCGTGCCGTGTGCACAGTCAAGCGGGGATTTGGTGCTCCGGAACTTGACCTGTCCTAACGTTGAGCTCGCATGGGCTGGCTGCCAGGGCAGTTCAGCGACGGCACACCTCATTGCCTTCCATCTGATCCGCACGCGGCTCCTGTGCAGTTGGCAGCGCAGGCACCATTCGCCGATGTTTCTTCTTGGCAGAAACCTGTGCACCTTCCACCGCAGGGGGGCAAGGACATCGCAACCAAGCCCGTGGCGTACAGCAACAGCCCCCTGCAGATCAATGTGGGCCTGCCTAGCGTGGACGGCCTCCTCGACAAGGTGCCCCTGCGAAAAGTCTTCACCTGCGATGGTCGCTCCTGCGGGTTGACAGGGATGCAGTATCGCGAGATGTGACCCTTGAAATGAGCGACACATCATCGGCAATGTGAGGCCGGAGTCAAGGCGCTGCAGCTGAATAGCCTATGTGAAACAAACCTCGCAGGCCAAGGCTGGAGCCGACAAACTGGCGGGAGCCGCTAAAGATGCCACAGGCAACCCGGGCGGCAAGCTGCAGGGCGCCGCAGGCGATGCCAAGTCTGCCGCCGGCAGCCTGAAGCAGGTGGGCGAGCTGTATTTCTCGGGCTTCGGACTGCAGCAAACGGATCGACTAGGTGTCATCTCCAGTGGCAAGCGAACGGACAAATCTCCTTCTGCCATTCAAACTCGATAGGCAGATCTTCGTGTCACATGCACAGCCTAGCGGGAATTTGGTGCTCCGGAACTTGACCTGTCCCAACGATGAGCTCGCATGGGCTCGCTGCCAGGGCAGTCCAGCCGACGGCACACCTCATTCGCTGCCATCTGATTCGCACAAGATGGAATGCTCCTGTGCAGTTGCGGCACAATCTGTCTCTTGGCACCAGTCGTCGATGTTTCTTGTTGACAGAGCCTGTGCACCTTCCACCGCAGGGGGGCAAGGACATCGCAACCAAGCCCGTGGCATTCAGCGGCAGCCCCCTGCAGGTCAACGTGGGCCTGCCTAGCGCGGACGGCCTCCTCGACAAGGTGCCACCCTGGCGAAATTCTTCACCTGCGATTGTTGCTCCTGCGTGCTGACAGGTGTGCAGTATCGCGAGATGTGACCCTTGAAATGAGCGACACATCACAGGCAATGTGAAGGCGGAGTCAAGTCGCTGCAGCTCAACAGCCTATGTGAAACCTCGCAGGCCAAGGCCGGTGTCGACAAAGCTGCGGGAGCCGCTAAGGACGCCGCCGGCAACCCGGGCGGCAAGCTGCAGGGCGCCGCCGGCAACGCCAAGTCGGCAGCCGGCAGCCTGAAGCAGGTGGAGCAGCACCGCACGCATTCCCTTGACCATTGCATCAAATGCCTACCTGTTGTGCAGGCGACATGTACATGACCCATGCCTCAGTTCATCGACATTCTTCTGGTTTTCGAGGGCAGCTTGGCTGTTTCCTACCGCTGGATGATAGCAGCAGTTTTATTTCTGTGTGACCGAAAGCCTTTCTGTCACCGAAAATGTCACCGAAAACTGATCGATCCTGTTGCAATGTAGGGCGGTTCGGACATCGCCACCAAGCCTGTGGCGTTCAGCGGCAACCGCCTGCAGGTCAGCGTTGGCCTGCCCAGCGCGGGCGGCCTTGCCGACAAGGTGCGCTGACTCTGCACTCGTATCAGACATGATGACCATGTCGGGAGTGAGAAGCCAGCCTGCCCTGGCAGCCTCTGCATGATGGTGTCCGGATGCGAGGCTGTGGGTGGCAGGCAGCCTGCCCTGTGCACGGCGAGTGCTGCCTCCGCTATGAACAAACTTGTACACGTGCCGAGTGTAGACGTGCTGTTCTTGACTTTGCCCTACACCACCCGCAAAGGCCAAGGCTGGAGCCGACAAACTGGCGGGAGCCGCTAAGGACGCCACAGGCAACCCGGGCGGCAAGCTGCAGGGCGCCGCGGGCGACGCCAAGTCGGCCGCCGGCAGCCTGAAGCAGGTGGGCGAGCTGTGTCTCTCGGGCTTCGGACTGCAGCAAACGGATCGACTAGGTGTCATCTCCGGTGGCAAGCGAAAGGACAAACCTCCTTCTCCCGTTCACACTCGATAGGCAGATCTCAATTTTCGTGTCACATGCACAGCCTAGCGGGAATTTGGCGTTCCGGAACTTGACCTGTCCCAACGTTGAGCTCGCATGGGCTCGCTGCCAGAGCAGTCCAGCCGACGGCACACCTCATTGCCTTCCATCTGATTTGCATGCGACTCCTGTGCAGTTGCAGCGCATTATGCCTCTTGACACCATTCGGCGATGCTCCATCTGACAGACACCTGTGCACCTGCCACCACAGGGCGGCAACGACATTGCCACCAAGCCGATCGCATTCAGCGGCGGCCGCCTGCAGGTCAACGTTGCCAACCCCAACCCAGCAGGCATTGCCGACAAGGTGTGCATGCTGAGAAACAATGCCACAGGGAGGCTCTATCGCAAGCTGCGACAAGCTGGTGACGAGATGGCGTCTTGCCAGTGGTACACAGTGCGTTCCGGCAACCTATTGCTGCTCTCCGGCTCCCCAGTTGATCTCGATAGCTTCCCGCCAAAATCATCAGAACCCACCCCGCTGAGTCCAGCCGCAGCACCAGTTTGGTCGGTGCTGATCGCAACCGCCACCCTAAACCCTAAACTTTAAACCCTGCTCCACCGCAGGACAAGGCGAGCACCGCCAAGGTGAGTGCATCTGGGCCGGACGCCACCGGCGACGCCCGCGGCGCCGCGCAGGGCGCCGCAGGCGACGCCCAGACCATCGACGCCGCGCGCAAGGTGCAGCGCCGCCAGACAGCTGGCAAATAAAACTTTTTCAATAATATAAATTTTCTGGCAAAAAAGATTTAAATTCAATTTTAAATTTTTTATTTTACTAAAAATTATACACCTGCACCTTCCCCCCAATCGGATCAAGTCCTCAGTCGCAATGGAACAGGCCATGGTTCGAGAGGGAACAGCTGCAGAACTGCCAAGATCATCCATCTTGACTGGTGATGGAACGATGGCGATTGGTGCGGCGCCGTGGACCCTGATGGAGAGCTACAAGAGCCTAACCCTAAACCCTAAACCCTGACATGTGACCCTGACATGTGTGACCCACAGGCCAAGCAGGCCCTTGGCAAGCAGTCGGACACGGCCTTCCCCGCCGGCGCCGCGAGCCTGCAGGTCAACGTGAGCAACGGTGTGTTTGGCCGCGGCGAGATTGGCACCCAGACCGACCAGGTGCGCGCGACGCAACCTGCTGCCATGCCGGGCTGCCTCTATCCTCGACTCGTCAGATTTGCCGGATGCAGTGTACACCGCAGCTGCTCGAGCTTGTGCCACAGAATTGTGGCCTACTGTCGGCATCAAGCGTGCGACACCGTATGGTCTGTGCGTGGTGTGCCTGCCACAGCGCAGCAGCATTCCTACAAAGTGCTGCTGCAGTGCACGTGCGCCTGCCTTCCTCATCGGAGCATCAAGATCAGGAGACCTTTATGCTGTCATTGCTCGCTAACGATGAGTCTCGAAGCCCCTTGTGAGCCCGCTGCTGCAAAACACCTCCAGGTCAACAAGGCTGTGGACGACCTCAAGGAGACTGCCGCCAACCCTGTGCAGAGCGCCAAGAACGTGAGTCGAGTTGCTATTTTACAGCCGTGTTTCTCGACGCATCAGCGATCAAATCGATCGCTTCTTGCAGCGTTGCAGCATCAGAGCCTGCACCAAACACAGGTCAGCACTGGCGAGTGTGTGAGATATTAGCCACGGCCCTTCTGCCCGTCCCAACTCTGTCATGCATGCGCCAACTCTGTTATGCATGTGCCACCTGGAAATGCATGACTAATGCATGACTGCTGACAGCTTTGCACTCGTGCAGGCCGCGGACCGCACCGGCCAGGTCGCCGAACGGGTTTTGTCAAACCCCGCCGGCGGTCCGGAGAAGTCCAAGGAAGCAGCGCAGAAGCTGGCCGACGCCAACGCGGAGGTCCCCCGCGCCCTGGCCAGCGGCGCTCGGAAGGTGGTTCACCGTGTCCCAGATACCCATGCGCGTTCAGTGCTCCTCAAGGCAGCCATGCAATGTAGGGTTTAGGGTTTTATCGGGCTACATGTGCTCCATCTGGCACTTGTCCTGCTGCGACGCATGCAGGGTCGTCACTTTCCCTCGCATTGTGATGGAGAGTTATAATGCACGCCTGATTCCCGCTCACGCATCCGCACGTGTTGCTGTGCAGGTGAAGGACGCCATCACTTCGCCGGCTTCGTTCGACATTTTCACCTCCAGCGTGGAGCGCCTGGAGGCGTGAAGACTGGATGGAGATGGATGCACTGACTGATGTGATGGAGATGGATGCACCGACTGATGTGACCATCGCCTCGAGGATGTCGAGTGGATGGAACATGCTTTAATGATGTGACCAGTTTTGCTGCTCCTATTAAGTAGATGCAGCAGGTAGTGCCAAGGATGAGAAAAGATGGTGATATCAGTATATCACTGGTGCTACACGTTGGCAGTAATCATGAGTATCACTGGTGCTACACGTTGGCAGTAATCATGAGTATCACTGGTGCTACACGTTGGCAGTAATCACGAGAGACTGCAACATGCAAATACTGACGAATAATGACGAAACATGCAATGGCAAGCCTGTCAGCCTACACATGCACATATCCCTTGACTGACTGCACCCTCTTCTGCAACACTCTCATTACCCATTGTATGCACCTTCGGCTGACACCGCGCATGTTTCCTCAACCTTAGCTTTCCGCCCGCCTGATGTTCAAGATCTTGTCGATGCCGAGTGACGTGCAGCCTCACCGGAAGAACTCGTTGCGTATCCGCTGTGCCTGGTAGCAAGAACCGAAAACGAATCTTGCTATGGTCGCCAGGCGCTTGTATGCTGCTGTGGGTTGTACATGCGCAGGTGACAGGCTCGTGCTGCACGCACCGTGTTTGCGAACTGGACGACGCTGCTCTGCGAGTGCACAGCCTGATCGTACAGGCCCTGCGTTCCCGTCGCCTGCAGAACCTGCAGACGACATGACGGCGCAGGTTGTGTGCGGACAGTGCGTCCGAACGGCTGAGCAGACGCGACGGTACGGGTGGAGACAGCAGCTGCTGGCATGGTGCACACCACAGCACGTTTTTTGAATTAAAAAAATGGACATTTACCAAAAATTATATGCAAACGCGCCTCGTCCTGCACGGCGTTGCCAAGGGGCTGGGCGACAAAGTTGCTGAACGCATCCTTCGCGAAATGCGCGCCGACCTGCAGCAAGGGAAGTGAGCGAATCGCAAAGGAATGGGCAGCCGAGGGCAATAAGGCAACCATCAAAGTTCAAGGAATCTTTTTTCTGCGGTTTGCAGGGTTCGCATCGACAATGCCAAACTCGGCCTGAATCGACACCTGCTGGATGCCCAGGACGATGGCGATGGCAGCGGTCCAGTCAACGCCAGGCGCTACGTCTATCAGCAGCTCCGAGCCTGGCGCACACCACATCACGTTTTTGTTTTTTTTTTTTAAATAACATTTTCCAAAAAATATATTTTAAATAAGTACAATTTACTGCTCTGCACAGCTGACTTCAGCATCGGAACGGCGAGGGCAGGCCGGCATGTCCACAGGTGCTTCCAGCTTCCAGCACCGGCCAGCTGTGAGAGCTGGCCGGCTGCGACAGCGCACTGAACTCTGTGAAAAGTGCACACCGGCTCCAAGGGCGGCATTCATGATGAGCGTCTTGGTGGACTTCTGGATGAAGATGGCTGTCTCCTCCTTCTGCATGGCACATCCATCGGGGCTGAGCAGCAGGCGCAAGATCGGACGCAAGATCGGACGCAAGATCGGACGCAATGGAGGTAGCACAGCGAGCCACTGGACGGAGTCACCGAGCACAGCAGAGCTTTACGGGCATCACTTTGTCAGCCAGGAGCCGTCAAATTACCTGGTTCACGATGTTCATCGTCCGGCCGACCATGTCACACAGCACCGCGTACAGCGGCTCGTCTGTCTCGCCCTTGTTCACCTGCCCATCAATTTCGCGACAATCAGACTGCAGACAGCGCTATGAAGGCTGGATTCGTAGCGAATCCAGAATGGATTCAGAATGAACTCGTTGAATGGAATTCGTGAGCCCCTGAGTTCTGAATCCCTGAGTTCTGAATACAGCCGCGTCCAAGGACAGCAGGGAGAAGGGTTTGGGGTTTCTCGCACCTCCAGGTTGTGGCGGATGCTCATCGTCTTGAGCCGGGACTGCGCAGCAGACGGCACAGGGGTCAACGTGGACTTCGCCCTTTGAGCAGCGGGCTGCGCACCATGGTAGTTGCTGCAGCTGCGGACAGGTGGCAGGCACATGCGATGCCAAATTCACCTGCTTCTTGATGGAGAACAGTGTGTTTCGGCCTGGGCGCAACATTCCACAGGTCCAATTCGGATTTAGACTCGACAGAAGCTGCTGCGTAACATCTTGAAGGCTGCCACACGTGATGCTGGACTCATCTCGACTGCACAGGGTGGCAACGCACCGCCGTACTCCTGGACGAACTGCGTGCCGTGGCGCGACAGCGTCTTCGGGCGGACCTTGAAGCTGGGCATGCCGTGGTAGCCGCTGACATTCATCATCGACTCCCACTCTGCGCAGGCAGGGTACATATTCAATACATATTCAAGAATGATTAAATATTCAAGAAATTAGAAAGCACGACTGCATGCGCTGCTCGTGCTGCAGCGATGCAGGGGCAGTGCAACCACAGGCGGATGGTGTGAGATGCATGTCGGCAGCATCCTGTATACAGGTCCCGTGCATGAAAAGGGTTTAGGGTTTAGGGTTTAGGGCACAACTGCAGCGCACCGCCCAGCTGACTCTGCGGCATGGAGGACAGCACATCCAGCTCCCCATAGGGGTTCTTGCCTGAGGCCAGCACAATATATATCACATCATCGAGTGGCGAAGGACAGCGTCGGGAGAGTCGCGCAGTACGTGTTGGCACGTACTGCGCTCTAGGCACTGGAAATAGCACAGCACAGCATAGCACGGCAAGTTCATACGCACCCAGGTGGTGCGACACTGCCACGAGGCGACCGCTGCTGTCGAAGATCCTGCAGATGCAACGCGAAAGAGTTGCCATTCGCAGCTTGTGCCACAAATGCGTGCTGTGCTGGCTCGCTGGTCGTGCCGCACACATGTGGACAACAAGGCTATGGATCTTACCGGAAGTCGTCTGCCGACACGTGCGCCTTCTTGAACAGGTAGCGCGCGGGCTGCTGCAGGTATTGGCCGGACAGGTGGGCGCCTGTGCCAGGCTGTTGCGGCACTAGGTTTGGCGCCGGAGGCCCTACTGCGAGCTCTAGAACATAGTTCGGGTTGTTGGGATCGATTCTGCCCAGTTCACCCTGCATGATGGCCTGCGAGAGCCAACGATAATGTGATCCAGACGCTGTTGGGAGGAGGTCAGGGTAAGGTGTGACTGAGCAACAGATCGATAGCAAAGCATGACCTTTCAATTCGGTCGCGCCATCACAGAGCATACAAATTCAGAATTTTACTTATCACCACACACAAGACTCACCTGGTGCGAGCGCAGACACGCAAACTGCGCAAGGCTCCTGTGTGTCCTGCTGCTCACGTACGCGCACGACAAACAAAACTCGGACCCGCTGCTCTTCTGTGTGCTGCTGTGCGGCTGCCGCAGAAAGGCTTTCGGAGCAATCAGCCCTGATCAAGACGAGCTTTGGCAAACCAGCTCGCAAAATGCATCTGGCGAGTTGTAGGAGGATTGCTTGCCGCTGACGCAGCTTGCGCCTTCCAGTGCGTCCTACGGCCTTCGTCAGGGACACTCGGTCTTGCGAGTAGAATGACCGAGAACCAGTGCTGGCCCAATAGCATGCCACTGGGCAGTTTCCAGTGCCATCACTCTTGTCGATGCCAAAGAGAGTACTGCCGTGACGGAGGGTCTCGTGTAGCATCGACAGCAGGTTGCCAAGTCCGCTGGAACGAAATTTTCGAGCAAATCCGAGCTGTGCAGCAGCTCGATCAAGACATCTGCGGCTTCTTGATCCGTTTGCCATCTGCTGCACCGTGGAAGTCTCTACATAAGCCACTGCGCTGCCATTGTCTTCGGTGCAGGCACTTTCAGCGACCTGCAAGTGATCTCTGCTGCGCATCAGCAGCAAACTCTGTGCCCAGCTTCGGGCACACCTGCAGCAGCCCAGACATGTGCACCTAGTCAGCCAAGCAGTCCGCTGCGGCGGGGCTGGACTCGCAGCGCAGCATGGCGAGCCTCAAGGACCTTTTTGATGACAACGCCGACGACTCAGATGATGGCGAGGACTTCAATCCGGACGGCAGCCCTCCTGGTTCGCCTGAGGGCGAGGGCGACGACCTGGAGGACTCCTCAGGTGACTTGGGGTGATGTTGAATCCCAAATTTGGGTGTACATGTCGCTCACCCTGCGTGCCTGGCACATATGCTCATGCGGCACAGTACATATCACTTGTATATCGCTCCTCCATCACGGCAGCAAGCGCAGAAGCAGCCATGATGCATCAAGCAAAGTAGCGCCTGGCTACTGTGCATCGTGTGTCGCGCCATCCCGCACGTGCATGCACTGCCGCATCGACTCCTCGAACTCTGGTGGCGCCTGCGCCTGCAAATGTGTGTTTCACAACGCACTCGAGAGCCGCCGCAGAGGAGGAGGGCGAGGAGGAGAACGACTACGACCTGACGGACAAGTTCCTGGCGGACGGAGAGGACGAGGGCAAGGGCGGCAGCGGCGGCGAGGAGGGCGAGGAGGACGGCGAGGGCGGCGAGGAGGGCGCCAAGAAACGGCGCAAGAAGCGGCGCCGGGAGGCGCTGCAGCTGGAGGAGGAGGACTACGACCTGCTGGAGGAGAACCAGGTCACGGTGAGCAGACCTGGTTTTCCGCATGAACATTCATGTGGATTTCAGCTTGCGACATTGCCTGTCAGGATGGCCAGCCCTGCACCCGCGGCGCTGCAGCGGGTGCCGGGAGGTGGCCGACAGTCAGCATCCTCCCTGACAGTGATACTGAGAGCCGCCGGAGTCTGGCAACTCGCAGTTGCTCATCGTGTGACGTGGGATGACCGCCATGCGTGGCACCTGCTAACACCCAAGTCTGCAGCGGCCGCAATGCGGGCGGTACTGCGCTGCACCATCGGCACAAATTTTGGCATTCGCCTTCGCATCCTTCGCTGAGTGCTGCTCCTTCTGCCTGTGCTCCTGATCGCGACTCACGCACCCTGGCAGGGCATCCGGCGGCCGCGCAAAGCGGAGCGCAAGCGCATCCGTAAGCAGACAGACGACGCGGCGGACACCTCTGACGGCCGCCACCGCACCGCAGCGCGTGCAGGAGCAGCTTGGCTTTGCCAACGATGCCGAAGGTTGATTGCTGTGCATCATTGTTACCTGGTTCTTATCTCACTGCAAGACGAGCTCGGCACTCGTCCAATCATGCGGACTTGGGATGTGCGACGCAAAGGTCATCAGTGGCATGGGAAGATGGCAGTGCTTGTCGGTTCATGACTCGGCCGTCTGGTGCCGCTTTAGATTGCACCCTACATTCCCATTATTCATGCACAAAATCAGCATTTTGGCAACGCGCAGGTCTGGAGGACGTCCTTGAGGATGATGTGGCGCCGGCGCCGGCGCCC
>JAABUK010006475.1_pt1 | contig 17463 bp, 14 predicted proteins | sample 5559141 | NCBI WGS metagenome assembly JAABUK01 (sample SAMN10711869, study PRJNA513367) | rock metagenome | isolation source: Antarctica rocks | place: Antarctica: Victoria Land, Pudding Butte nord | collected 2016-01-03 | reverse complement strand
CTTCCACGACGCCGAGCGCCTGCCTTGGTAAACGCTTGCTGGCAACCATTTATCGTAAAATGTCATCTTTACCGCATGACGCGGTACGGATGGCATTTTTGCTGGTGGCTGCTGGGGTTGCTACCCCCCGGCGCGGGGGCGCAGGCGCGCAAGGCCGGCGATGGCCTCGTGGGAACGTATTACGACGGGCACAACTTTGAGCGCGAGGTGCTGACCCGGCGCGACGCGGCTATCAACTTTGACTGGCACCAGCAGAGCCCGGCGTCGGGCCTGGCGGCCGAGGATTTTTCGGTGCGCTGGACGGGCTGGCTAATGCCGCCCACTACGGGCCACTACGTGCTGCACCTCAGCGTGGATGATGGCATTCGGCTGTGGCTGAACGGCCGCGAGCTGCTGAATGAGTGGCGGGGGCAATCCTTGAGCTACTACCAGCTGGCCGTGGACCTGCAAGCCGGTGAGCCTTATTCGCTGCGGATAGACTACTGCCAGTATTCCCTCTCTACGCGGATGCGGCTGGCCTGGGAGCCGCCCGCCGTGGATGCTACCCCCGGCAACTGGCGCAATCTCTGGGGCATGGCCGATGAGCAAGCCGGGCCCGTCGTTATTCCGACGCGCTACTTGTTCAGCCAGCTGCCGGCTACGGTGGCGGCCCAGCCACCAGCGCCCCCCGCCTGGCCCATACCACCTGTTCAGCTCCAGGCAGTTAAAGTAAATGCCCCGCGCCCGGATGCCCCTGCCAAGGCAGCTCTGCTCCCAAAGCCGCCGGTTGCTGCCCTGAAAGTGCGGCCCCGGAGCTACCTGTCGCTGGCCGCTACGCCCGCGCCGCCCATCGCCCAGCCGATGCCTATCGTGGCGCCAACCGACTCGGGCCGGACCAGTGCCCTGGCCGCGCGCCTGGCCGCCGGACAAGCCGTGACGCTACGGGATTTATATTTTGAGCAAGGCCAGGCCGACTTACTGCCAGCCGTGCGGGCCAGCCTCGACACGCTGGCGGTGGCCCTGGCCCAGCGCCCTACCCTGCGGCTCGAAGTGCAGGGCCACACCGACAACCAGGGCGACCCGGCCATCAATCAGCGCCTCTCGCGGCAGCGGGCCGAAGCCGTGTGCCAGTACCTGGCTACGCAGGGCGTGGCGCCCGCGCGGCTGCGGGCCGTGGGCTACGGCGGCGCCCGCCCGGTGGCCGACAACCGCCAGCCCGACCAGCGCCCGCGCAACCGCCGGGTGGTGCTGCGGCCCCTACCCTAGCGGAGCCCACGCTGCCCGTGCCCTACCGCGCGGCAGCTATGCCCCGGCGACTACGGCTGCGCGGCTGCGTGAGAGCCCTGGGGCGCGGGGCGGGGCGGCTTACCGTTACGGGCACCGGCGCTTTAGCCTGGTTAACATAGGGTAGCATCCAGTCACGCAAGTAGTTGAAGGCCTCCTGGGAAAAGGCCGGCTGCTGCTCGCCGGCCACGATGGGCCACTGCGCGCGGTCGGGCTGAAACAGGTGGTTGACGCCCGCCAGGTGATGCGCCTGCACGGGCTGGTGCGCCTGGTGCAGCCCGCGTTGCAGCACCGACAGGTTGCGGCCAGCCGCCACCTGCAAATCGGCCGTGCCGTTGAGCAGCAGGGCCGGGCAGCGCACCAGCGGCAGGCGGGTAGCGGGGTCAAAATCGAGAAAGAAGCGGGCCCAGGGCGAGGTGAGCTGCGTGGCGCGGGCGCGGGCCATCGCTTCATCGACGCCCGTGTTGCTGCCGCGCAGCAGGGCGATAATCTTGGCGCGGGCCGCCGCCTGGCTGGGTGTCTGGCGCACGGTTTCCACTAGCTGGTCGTAGAGGCCCTGGGCAGCTTTTATTTGCCCGCCGTCGGCCCCAATCAGGCGCATAATCTCGCCCTGCTGGCGGCGTAGCACGTCGCGCCCCGACTGCCCATAGCCCGCCAACGATACCACGAAGGCCGGCGCCTCTTCGGGGGCGGGAGCAGCGGCGGCCAGCAGCGCCACGTTGGCTCCTTCGCCGTGGCCCAGCAGGCCCACTTGTGAGGAGGCCACGTTGGGGCGGCCGCGCAAAAACTCCATTGCGGCCTGGGCATCACCGACCAGGTTGGCGGTGGTGGAGCGGGCGTAGTCGCCACTCGACTTGCCTACCCCCCGGTCGTCGAAGCGCAGCACGGCCATGCCGTGGCGGGTGAGGTAATCGGCCAGAATACCGAATAGCCGGTAGCCTTGCAGCTCCGAGTCGCGGTCTTGCGGGCCCGAGTCGGAGAGGAGCGCCACGGCCGCGAAGGGCCCTTCGCCATTGGGCAGGGTAAGCGTGCCCCGCAGCTTGATTTTATCGTCTGAATTATAAAAAGTCACCTCCGACTCGCGGTAGGGCGGCGTGAGACGCAGCTTTTTGGTGGCCTGGGCGGCAACCGGGGCCGTGCCGCGGCTCAGCGTCAGCTCCGTCTTGAGGCCGGGCTGCTGCCAGGTGCCACTTAGCTGGCTACCCCCCGCCAGCACCTTCCCCTCGAAGCGACTACCCGCCTGCTCGACGCGCAGCGTCAGGTTGTCATCTTTCAACTCTACCTCGACTGGCATTCGACTGATGCGCTGCTGCGGCACGTCGAGCGCCGCGTAGTAGGTACCGTTGCTGAGCGGCACGATAGTAACAATCACAGTGAGTGAGCCGCCGGGGACTTTCAACGGCCCCTGCCACTGCCCGCTCAGGCGCGGGGGCTCAACGGGCTCGCGCGGCGTGGCCCCAACGATTCCGGCCCAGCTTAAGCAAAGTAGAAAAAGTAATAATTTCCGCATAAATTTTAACTCTACCGGAGGATGAGAAACAGACAAGTGATAGCCCACGCAAAATACCAAATCCATGCCGCTTTGGATTGACTTAGGCGCATTTATAACCAGTAAATTTTAATTTTTAGCCCGCTTAACAAGCGAAAGCTCAACCCACTGCATTCTTATTTTACTCCTAACAAAGCAGTTAATTTACGAAAGGTATTTTTGCTCAACCCCGTAGGCCAACCAAATGGAAAATGGCCAGCCTGGTAGTGCATAAGCTGGCCGCGCGGGTGGGTTTTACGTAGAGATAAGACCTCTGCTAGCCTTTTCCACCATGCCTACTTCCAAGCCCACCAACCCAACGGTGCCCCCCAAGCGCCCCACCGCCAAAGACATGAAAGGGCACGCCCAAAAGCTGCCCTACCCCGCCAAACAGGCCGATATGGAACTCCAGCCCCAGAGCAGCCTGGCCGCCTACCGCGCCGCCGGCAAGCTCGAAGGCAAGGTGGCGCTCATCACCGGCGGCGACTCGGGCATTGGGCGCGCCGTAGCCATTGCCTTCGCCAAAGAGGGCGCCAACGTGGCCGTCTTATTCAATGAAAACCAGGAGGATGCCCAGGAAACCCAGCGCCTGGTGGAACAGGAAAACCGCCGGTGCCAGCTGTTGCAGCTCGACGTGCGCGACCGCGAGCAGGCCTTTCAGGCCGTGCGGCTGGTGCGGGCCGAGCTGGGTGGGCTGAATATTCTGGTCAACAACGCGGCCTTTCAGATGGCGCAGGAGAAATTTGAGGATATTCCGGAGGCCCAGATTCGGCGCACGTTCGATACCAACATCCTGGGCTACATGTGGATGGCGCAGGCCGTGATTCCGCACCTCCAGAGTGGCGACTGCATCATTAATACGGGTAGCATCGTGGGTATCGTGGGCATTCCGCTGCTGGTAGATTACGCGTGCACCAAGGCTGGTATTCACGCGCTCACCAAGTCGCTGGCCCTGTACCTGGGCGAGCGCGATATTCGGGTGAACTGCGTGGTGCCCGGCCCGGTCTGGACGCCCAACATCCCCGGTACCATGCCGCTGGAGGAAATTGAAAAATTCGGCCACGAAGTAGCCCTCAAGCGGCCCGGCCAGCCCGAGGAGCTGGCCCCGGCCTACGTGCTGCTGGCCTCGCAGGACGGCTCGTTTATGACCGGCGCGCTGGTGCACGTTACGGGCGGCAAGCTCAGCAGCGACGAGTAAACATCCGGCCGATTTAACCGTTCAGGTTGAAGCAAATCTGTCGAGCTAACGGCCGACAGGCTTGCTTCAACCTGTTTTTTTATGCCCTCTCAGGATTTGCTACCCTCGCCGCACGTGTCGGCGGCAACCCGCGCGGCTCTTAGCCAGCGCCTGGCCGAAACCGGGGCCGCGTACGAGCCTCAGTTTCTGGCGCCCGAAACGTTTCGGCTGCTCGAAGCCGTGGCGGCCCGGCTGTTTCCGCAGCCCGAGCGGCCGGTACCCATTCCGCTGGCGCCGGCCGTGGACCAGCGCCTGGCCGAAGGCCGTGCCGATGGCTGGCGCTACGACGCCCTACCCCCCGACCGCGAGGCGTATCGCCTGGGCCTGGGCGGCATTCAGGAAATTGCGCGGAGCTTATTTAAGGCTGATTTTGAAGCCCTTACTTCCGCGCGGCAGGACGAGGTAGTTGGGGCATTGGCCGGGGGCAACCCACCCGGTGCCGTTTGGCAGACGCTGCCGGCCGGCCGCTTCTTCGAAGAAATGCTGGCCGAGCTCACCGAAACTTACTACGCCCACCCGTGGGCGCAGGATGAAATCGGCTACGTGGGCTACGCCGACCTGCCCGCCTGGACCAAAATCGGCCTCAACGATAAGGAGCCGCGCGAAGAGTAGGGTAAGCTTTAGCTGGCCGGGCTGAGGCTTGATTACTACTTCTTATCTGATTCTGAGTTTACTACGGCAAGCTGAAGCTTACCCTACCCTGTTCTTATGCCCGACGAAGAAATTGCTGAAGAAGGCCTGCTAACGCCCACCAAGCCGGCCATCCAGGACCCGCTGCTACGCGAGCTGCTGGCCGAAAACGAGGTAGTTCCAGCCGATATTACTAAGGAAAAAACCCAGCCCCTACCCCCCGCCACGGAGGAAGCAGACTGCATCGTGATTGGCCTGGGGGCGGGCGGCGCGCCGCTACTGGCCCGCCTGGCCCAGGCCGGGCTGAAAGTGGTGGCCCTGGAGGCCGGCCCCTGGCACAACCCCTCAACCGACTTTGCCACCGACGAGCGCGCCCAGGATTTTCTGTTCTGGAACGATGAGCGGCTGGCGGCCGGCGGCGACCCGCTGGCGATGGGCAAGAACAACTCGGGCACCGGCGTGGGCGGCTCCACGCTGCACTATACCGCCTACACGCCCCGCCCCCTGCCCGATGACCTGCACCTCAGGCGCGACTTTGGCGTGGGCGAAGACTGGCCCCTGACCTATGACGACCTGGCGCCGTACTATGCGGAGGTAGAGCGCTTTATCGGCGTATCGGGCCCTACCCCCTACCCCTGGGGGCCAGCCCGGAGCGCGGGCTACCCGATGGCCCCGCTGCCCCTCAATAGTGCCGCTCAGCTGATGGTGCGCGGGGCCGAGAAGGTTGGCATCCGGACCTCGCCGGCACCCAACGCGGCGCTGTCGGCCCGCTACTTTCAGGAGGGGGTAGGCTGGCGCGAGGCCTGCACTAACCGCGGCTTTTGCCAGGCTGGCTGCTCCAACGGGGCCAAGTCGAGCATGGACGTGACGTTTATTCCGCTGGCGGTGAAGTATGGGGCGGATATTCGGCCCAATAGCTTCGTCACCGAGATTGAGCGCAACGAGCGGGGCCACGTGTCGGCGGTGGTGTACGTCCAGAATGGCCAAAACCACCGCCTGGCCTGCAAAAACCTGTTTCTGTGCGGCGGCTCGGTCGAAACGCCACGCCTGCTGCTGCTCAACGAGCTGGCCCTCACCAGCGGGCAGGTGGGCCGCAACCTGATGGCCCACCCCGGCCTGCAGGTGTGGGGCACTTTTCCCGACGAGGTGCGGCCGAACAAGGGCATTCCGGGCGGCCTCATCTCGCAGGATACGCACCGGCCCAGGGATGCCGACTTCGTGGGCGGCTACCTGCTGCAAAGCATTGGCGTGATGCCGGTTACGTTTTCGGGCCAGGTGGCGCGGGGGCGCAAGCTGTGGGGCCAGCCGCTGCGCGACTATATGCGGCAGTTCAACCACATCGCGGGCATCAACATCCTGGGCGACTGCCTGCCCCACGCCGATAACTACCTGGAGCTGAGCGACGAGCAAGATGCCCGCCAGCTGCCTAAGCCGCGCCTGCACTTCACGGCCCAGGAAAACGAGCACCGCGTGAATGCCCACGCCGAAAAGATGATGCGTGATATTTGGGCGGCCGCCGGCGCCACCGACATCTGGTCGTTTCAGCGCTACGCGCACGTCATTGGCACGGCCCGCATGGGCCTGAGCGGCGACGATGCCGTGGTGGACCGCGACGGCCGCGCCTTCGACGTGCCCAATCTCTACATCTGCGATAACTCGGTGTTTCCGAGTGCGTTGAGCGTTAACCCGGCGCTTACCATTATGGCGCTTAGCCTGCGCACGGCGGACCGTTTTCTGGAACAGCAGCGCGTGGCCGGGTAAGTGCGGTAAGCTTTAGCTTGCCGTTATTTCGATAGTTCGTTCAGCATAATTATTTCGACGGCAGGCTAAAGCCTACCCTACACTCTTACCCGGCAAGCTAAAGCTTACCGCACTTTCCATGAAATCTTTTCTCACTGAAATTAAGGACCATTTCGGCAGCGGCAACTACGAAGGCGATGAGTTTGGAGGCGCGCGCGGGCACAATGGCAACGGCTTGCCGACGGGCCTGCCTAACAATTTCATGTTTGCCACCGGCATCGAGTGCAGCTACCCCACCATCGACCACGGCAAAACCCGCCGCGACCAGCTGGCCGAGTGCGACCACTACAACCGCTACAAAGAAGACCTGGGCCTGGTGAAAGAGCTGGGCCTGAAAGTGTTGCGCTATGGCTTACCTTACTATAAAATTCAGCAGAGCCCCGATAAGTACGACTGGGAATTTGCGGACCTGGCGATGGCGGAGATGCAGCGCCTGGGTATCACGCCCATTCTGGATTTGATGCACTTCGGCGTGCCCGACTGGCTGGGCAACTTTCAAAATCCCGAGCTGCCGGTGCACTTCGCGGCCTATTGCGAGGCAGTGGCCAGGCGCTACCCCTGGGTGCGGTACTACACGCCGGTGAATGAGATTTACGTTACGGCCAAGTCGAGCGCGAAGGATGGCGTCTGGAATGAGCAGCTAAAGTCGGACGAAGGCTTCGTAACAGCCCTTAAACATACGGTGGCGGCCAGTATTATGGGTACCCAGCGCATTGCCAAGCACCGGCCCGACTGCGTTATCGTGCAGAGCGAATCGGCGGAGTTTACCCACGAGCTACATGCGGAGCACACCCCGGCCGTGCAGCTGGGAAACAAGCTGCGCTTTGCCTCGCTGGACTTGCTCTACGCGCACCAGCCCGATGGCGAGGTACTTAACTATCTCTACGACAATGGCATGACCCGGCGCGAGTACGACTGGTTTATGGCCGGCGAGCCGCCCGGCTACCAGGTGATGGGCAACGACTACTACGGCCGCAACGAGAAAATCATGCTGCCCGACGGCAGCATCCAGACCAGCATGGATGTGTTGGGTTGGTACACCATCACCCACGACTACTACCAGCGCTACAAGAAGCCGGTGATGCACACTGAAACCAACGTGTTTGATGCCAAGTTAGCCCCTTTGTGGCTCTGGAAGCAGTGGGTCAACATCCTGCGCATTCGCAAGGAAGGCGTGCCGGTGCTGGGCTTCACGTGGTACTCGCTCATCGACCAGATTGACTGGGAAACCGGCCTGGCCGAAAAAAATGGCACCGTGAACGCCTGTGGCCTCTACGACCTCGACCGCAAGCCCCGCCCCGTGGCCGATGCCTACAAGATGCTCTTGCAGGAATACGGGCAGATTACCATCGTGCCCCACGGCGAGCTGTTTGAGGTGACCGAGCGCCCGGCCACGCTCAAAGTGGAAGTATAGGGCGGGCTCGCGGGGGGTAGGGCGGCCGTGGGGGCACCCCGGCCGCCGGGGCAGGCATTATGCTTTTCTTCGGCTGGCTGGTAGTGGAACTTGTTGTTATGCCGCGGTGCTTTGCGTAAATTGCGGACGTGACCTTCTACTTGCCTACTCCGCGCCTATCGTCCTAATTATATGAAATTTACCGTTTCGCTACTGGTGCTGGGCCTGCTATTAACGGGCCGGCTGGCAGTAGCCCAACGCCTCACACTTAGTGGGCAGGTAGTGGAGGCTGCTTCGGGCGAGCCCGTGCCGTTTGCGTCCATTTTCGTGCCCCGCACCAGCACCGGCATCACGGCCGATGTGGAAGGTAAATTCAAGCTGACCGTGGCAGGCGCGCCCGACTCACTGGCGGCTTCGTCGCTGGGGTTTCTCACGCTGCGCAAAAAGCTGACGGATGCCCCGCAGCAAACCATTTTGTTTCGCCTCAGGAAAGGCGGGGGGGTAGCGCTGGGCGAAGTAGTGGTAAGCTCGCGCCAGCCCGAAAACCCGGCCTTTCGCATTTTGCGCGAAGTGCAGAAGCACAAGCCCGAGAATGAGCGCACCGCCCTGCGTTCGGCCGAGTTTAGCTCCTACAACCGCATTGAGGTGAGCCTGACCGACCTGCCCAAGTCGATGGCCAACCGCAAGGTGGTGAAGGACATCCGGGCGCTGGCCGTGCGCCAGGGGGCCGCCGCCGCCGCCGACCCCGACGCGCCCCTACCCCTCTTTGCCTCGGAGGTGGGCTCGCAGGTGTACGTGAAGTATGGCCCGCCCCAGCACCGCCGCGAAGACATTCAGCACAAGCAGATGCGCGGCGCCGGCCCCCGCGAGGGCTCGGTGCTGAGCCAGATGCTGGGCTCCAACTTTCAGAATTTCGACTTCTATCCCAACTGGCAAAATATTCTGGGTAAGGATTTTATCTCCCCCATTTCGGCGGGTGGGCGCCTCACCTACGACTACGACCTGCAGGACTCACTGCTGGTGGGCCAGGATATGTGCTACAAAATCAGGGTGACGCCCCGGCGCTCGCACGATTTGGCGTTTAGGGGCACTATCTGGATTACCAAGGAGGGCTACGCCCTGCGCCGCCTCGACGTGATAGCCAGCGAGCACGCCAACCTCAACTTTGTTACCGACCTGCGCATTTTTCAGGAGCTGACGCCGCCCGCCCAGGGGCCGGGCCTGGCCGCCCGCACCCGCCTGGTGGTGGCCATTCAGCCGGGCGAGAAGCAGGCGGCCCTGCGCGTGCGCTTCACCACGATGAACTCAGACTTTCGGCGCAACGTGGAGCACGAGGGGTCGTTTTACAACCAACCCATCGTGTCAACGGTAATGGAGCCGGGCACCGATAACGAAACCAGTGGCCTGGTGAGCGGCCTGCGGCAGAAGGGTGAAACCGAGGGCTACTTCGATAAAAACCGGCCCGATACGCTGAGCCTGAGCGAGCGCCAGACCTTTGCCGTACTCGACTCGGCCCGCGAGCTGCCTTCCGTGCGCAGCACCCTGGACTGGATTGACCTGTTTATTAACGGCTACAAGCGGGTGGGCGGTGAGAACAGCAAGGTTGAGCTGGGGCCCATTATCAACACCTTCGCTCGCAACAACTACGAAGGTGCCCGCTTTCGGGTGGGCTTCCGCACTACCCCTGCTTTCAGCCGCAACTGGGTGTTTCAGCCCTACGTGGCTTACGGTACCAAAGACGGGCGCGTGAAGTATGGCTTAAGAGCCAATTATGTTGCCGAGCGCAAACACTGGACGGTAGTAACGGGCGAGTTTCGCCACGACGTGGAGCAGGCCGCCTTGCTTGATAATGACTTCTTGCCCGACAATAACCTCTTCGTGGCCGCTTCGCGCTGGGGGCGCTTCACCGAGGGCCGGCCCGTATTACGCGACCTGATGACGTTGGGCGTGCAACGCGATTTATTTCACGGCTTCACGCAATCACTAACACTTCGTGAGCAGAACGTGAAATATCTCAACGATTATTTCACTCCCCTTGATAATGGCATCGGTACGCCAAGCAATGTAACGTTGACCGAGCTAGTGCTGGAGTCCCGCTACGCACCCGATGAGAATTTAGTGCAGGCCGAAAACCGCCGCCGGGCCATTGGCCTCAAGCGCTGGCCGGTGTTTAGCTTCCGCTACATCATCGGAGGGCGCGACTTCTTTACGGAGTCCCGAGTTGCTTACCAGAAGTTCAATCTGGGCGTGACCCAAACCGTATCGTTGGGCTATTTCGGCCGCCTCAGCTACCGCGTGGAGGGCAACTACACCAATGACCGCCTGCCCGCCGCGTTTCTGAAGATTCCACTGGGCAACCAAACGCCGTTTTACAACGCCAATGCGTTCAACTTGATGAACTACTTCGAATTTGTGACTGACCGCTCCGTATCGTTGCGGCTCGACCATCACTTCGAGGGCGTCATTCTGAATGCTATTCCGGGCGTACGCCGTCTCAATTGGCGCCTGGTGGCCACGGCCAACGCCCTCTACGGCGGCCTGCTTGACAAGAACCAGCGGTCGATGCGGATACTGCCCAGCGGCCGCATTCTTTATCCCTTTCCGGCCTTAGGCAATATGCCTTACGTGGAGGTAGGCTACGGGGTAGAAAATATCTTCAAGTTCATCCGGGTCGATTTTATCCATCGCCTTACCTACCGCGAAGACCACAACCCCGACCCCAACGCGCTGAGTCCGCGCACCTTCGGTATCAAGGTGGGCGCGCAGTTCCGGCTCTGAGCCGGGGGTAGGGCGCGGCCCTACCCCCCTACGGCAGCTCGGTAAACTCGGTAGCGGGCCGGGCGACCTGGCCCGGCCGCAGCACCTGCGCCTGCCCGCCCTGGATGATAACGGCCGCCCGCGCCAGGCCCAGAAACAGGCCGTGCTCAACAATGCCGGGAATGGTTTTGAGCCGCGCGGCCAGCTGCTCGGCATCGGCAATCTGCCCGAAGTGGCAGTCAACCAGCAGATTTTTTTGGTCGGAGTATACGGGAGAGCCGGGGTCGTCTTTGGCCATGCGCACGGCGGGCGCGCCGCCGAGCTTTTCCACCGCGTCGAGCACCCAGGGCAGGGCAAAGGGCACTACTTCCAAGGGCAGCGGAAACTGGCCCAGGCGCGGCACCAGCTTGCTCGAATCGGCAATGACGAGCAGGTAGCGCGCGGCGGTTTCGAGCACTTTTTCGCGCAGCAGCGCCCCGCCGCCACCCTTGATGAGGCGCAGCTGGGGGTCCAGCTCATCGGCGCCATCCACGGCCAGGTCGAAGGTGAGGCCGCGCCGGGGCTCCAGCAGCGGAATGCCTACCTGCCGCGCCAGCGCCTCGCTGGCCAGCGAAGTAGCGAGGCCCCGCACCTTCAGGCCCTGGCGCACCCGCTCGCCGAGCTGGGTAATGAAGTGGGCCGACGTGGTGCCGGTGCCCAGGCCCAGCACCATGCCGTCGCGCACCCAGCGCACGGCGGCGGCGGCGGCCTGGGCTTTTTCCTGTTCCTGGGGCGAAAGGGCGGGGGCGTTGGGCGGAGTCATGGGGGGGTAGGGGCTAAGTTGTAAGCTGTTATATTTCTCGCGGAGTGAGTTACTCAACAGAACGTCATTCCGAGCTTGCCGAGGAATCTCGCTCACGTCGTTGAACGAGGCCCGAACGATTACGAGCGAGATTCCTCGGCAAGCTCGGAATGACGTTCTGTTGAGTAACTCATTGCGCAACGGGTATAAAATCTGCGGCAATGTTACGGCAGCGCCGCCAGCAGCGGGCCAGGCGGGCGCGGCGGCTGGCCGTAATTTTGCCCCATGCCTGCCTCCGCCCTACCCCCCCTCGTACCCACCACGCCTGCCGGGCTGATGCCCCCCGCCGTATCGGCCGCGGCCGAAGTGGTGCGGGCCAGCCCTACCCCCTCGGCCGCGGCCTGGGGGCTGCTGGGGGTGCTATCGCTCATCTGGGGCACGTCATTTATTCTGATGAAGAAGGGCCTGGTGGTGTTTTCGGCGCTGGAGCTGGGCGCGACGCGGGTGAGCGTGGCGGCGCTGCTGCTGCTGCCGTTTGCGCTGCGCGAAATCGGGCGCGTCGAGCGCAGCCGGCTCAAGTGGCTGGCCCTCAGCGGCACGGTGGGCACGCTACTACCGGCGTTTTTATTTGCCTACGCCGAAACGCGACTGGCCTCGGGGCTGGCGGGCGTGCTCAATGCCCTCACGGCGGTGTTTGCGCTGCTGATGGGCGCGCTGTTTTTTGGGCAGCGCCTCACCGGGGCGCGGGTGCTGGGTATAGCGCTGGGCCTGCTGGGCACCGTGGTGCTGATGCTGCTGGGCGGCAGCGCCAGCACCAACGCCCCGGCCGGTGGCGCGGGCACCGCCTGGTACGGCGGCTACATCGTGGCCGCTACCGTGGGCTACGGCCTCAGCGTGAACGTGATAAAGCACCGCCTGCACGCCCTCACGCCGATGGCCGTGACGTCGCTGCTGCTGCTCATCATCGGCGGGCCGGCGCTGGCGTACCTGCTGCTGGGCACGGGCTTCGCGCACAAGCTGGCTACGGTGCCGGGCGCGTGGGCGGCGTTTGGCTACATCGCGCTGCTGGCCACGCTGAGCACGGCCGTAGCCACGCTGCTCTTCAACATGCTGTTGCAGCGCTCCACTACGCTCTTTGCCTCGTCGAGTACCTACCTCATTCCCATCGTGGCGCTGGCCTGGGGCGCGCTCGATGGCGAGGCCTTCAACCTGTGGCACGCGGCGGGCATGGTCGTTATCCTGACTGGCGTATTTATTATTCACCGGGCTCGGTAAATGGCGAATGCTGGATTGAGCTGCTGCGTGAAATTGGCAAACGGGCCTAGTGGTTTTTAGCCCGCAGAAGACGCGGAGGCTGGCGCAGAAGACGCAGAAGCAGCCGGCCACTTGTCAGCTACAGAACTTACGCAAAAACGTCTGTTTGTTGCTCAAAAATCCCGCCCTACCCCCAGCACTCCCCAGCGGTGCGTGCGGCCGCCCCTGAACTCCGGCCCCACGTACACGGCCGTCGCCGTGAAGCTGAGGCCGCCGTGCGCCAGTGCCAGGCCGCCGGTGCTATGCAGCACGGAATGGTTTATTTTGCTGAAAGCCAACACATACGGACTACTACGATTTAAAAGGCCGCCTTGCAGCGTGGCATCGTAGCCCACCAGCCGGCCGCTGAGCGTGGCCTCGGCGTAGCATTGCCAGCGGGGCCGGCGGGCTCCATTCGCGTTGGTAAAAAAGGGTGTGAAGTTTCCCACTCGTAGCCGGCCGCCTACCCCCGCGTAGGTATAGAGCGTGCCCAGCGAGGCCTCGGCGCTGCCAATCAGCTCGGCGGCGCGGCCCAGGGCCAGTAGCTGCTTGTCGAGGCTGGCGCGGTAGCCCAGCACGGCGTCGGAGCGCACCTGGTTGTCCCAGCCACGGGGGGTAGGGTAATGGGTCAGCTCGTGCAGCTTGGTCTGGATGAACTTGCCGCCGGCCGCCGGGCCGAGGTAGCCGATTTCGACGGCCGTCGTCAGGCGATACTTTTTATTTTCCTGATTATTAACCCGGTACAGCGAAGCGTAGAAATACGCCGCGTAGGGCCGGTCGCCCACCCGAATACGCGCATCGGTGATGCTGAGCGGCGTGAAGCCATCGTAGCGCAGCGCCATGCCGTGGGTGCGCGTGCTGCCGGCGGGGCCGCGGGGCAGCAGGTGGTTAACCGGCGAGCGGGCCAGCGCCGGGCTCGCCCAGTCGAAGGTTATGCCCTGGGTGAAGTAGTAGTCGGTACCGAAAAAAAAGTCATTGGCGTAAGTGAAGGCCAGGTGCCGCACCGGGCTGGTGGGGCGCAGGCTATCGGCCGGGGCCAGCGGTAGCCAGGCAAGCAGGAGCAGCAGCGGAGCCATTGGGACAACCTACGGATTTTTTGCTGATTTGGAACAGCACGCCGGCTCAGCGGCTGAGTGAATACGGCCACTCCTGGTAGCGCTGGGGCAGGCCGGCCTGCCGGGCCTGGCCGCCCACGTAAGCCAGAACGCGCGTCAGCTCGGCGGCATCGGCCACGGGGTAGTCGTGCCAGCCGGGCTGCCAGAACGGGGCTTCGGGTGGCAGCCTGGGGCGCACGAAACGGCGGCAGGCGGCGGCCGTGCGCTGGTGCAGCAGGTCGAGGGCTTTGGCGAGGGCCAGGCCGCTGCGGGCGGGCAGGTGCAGCACCAGGTGCGCGTGGTTGGGCAAAATAGCGAAGCCGTGCACCACGAAGCCGGTTTCTTCGAGCATCATGATTTCGCCGGCCAGGGCTTCGGCTATTTTCTCATTTTCGAAATGGCGCGGGCCGGTGCTGGCCTGGTCGAGGGCCGCGTCGAATTTGGCGAAAAATTCTTTCTGGGCGCGGCGGTGGTCGAGGCCGGCCGCCTGGGCCTGGCGCAGGTCGGCTCGCAGCGCGCGGGTAGTGGCGGCCGTAAGGGTGCCGGGCAGGCGCAGCGTGAGCAAAGCGGTTTCGCCGAGGGTCATAAAGAAGCAGTGAAAACGCGGATATGTTTTTCGTAGAGCAGGGGTCAAAAAGAACGTCATTCCGAGCTTGCCGAGGAATCTCGCTCGTAATCGTTTGGGTGTCCTTTAACGACGCGAGCGAGATTCCTCGGCAAGCTCGGAATGACGTTCTTTTTTGCAATGCCTTGCGTGACGAGGATAATTAACTTGTTACCCAGCCGGGCAGATGCTAAAAACCAACCCTGGGCCGTTATCCCGGCGCGATGGTTTACGTACGAAGCTAGCAGTACTTCTTCCTTTATACCTTATCCTCCTCCATGCCCCAGTCCCAAAACCGGGTAGTTGTTCGCGGCAGCGAGCGCCAGCCCTTGCCCGAAGCTCATTCGCAGCACGCCCTACCCCCCACCGAGCTGCTGGAAGTGACGGTGCGCCTGCGCCCCAAAGCGCCGCTGGCTGATGCGACCGCCAGCCACGCGATGGCCGACGTGCCGCCCGCCCAGCGCACCTACCTCAGCCGTGAGGAGCTGGCCGCCCAGTGCGGCGCCAGCGAGCAGGATGCCCGGCAAGTGGCCGACTTTGCCCACGCCCACGGCCTGGTGGTGATGCACACCGACCTGGCCCGCCGCAGCGTGCTGCTGGCCGGCACCGCCGCCGGGTTTGGGGCCGCGTTTGGCACGCAGCTGCACCAGTACAGCTACCCGGAGGGCACCTACCGGGGCCGTACCGGGACCGTAACAGTGCCCGCGCCGCTGGGCGACATCGTGCAGGGCGTGTTTGGACTCGATGACCGGCGGCAGGCCGAGCCGCACTTTCAGGTGCGGCCGGGTCCCGCGCCGGGTGCCATCGTGGCGCGGGCGGCGGGCCAGTCGTTTACGCCGCCGCAGCTGGCGCAGCTGTATGATTTTCCGGGCGGGCTCGACGGCACGGGGCAAACCATCGCCATTATTGAGCTGGGCGGGGGCTTCAAGCCCGCCGATTTAAAAACGTATTTTACCGCCCTCAGGCTGCCCGTGCCCACCGTGAAAGTGGTGAGCGTGAACGGCGGCCGCAACCAGCCCACCACCGCCAACAGCGCCGATGGCGAAGTGCTGCTCGACATCGAAGTAGCCGCCGCCGTGGCCCCGCGGGCGCACCTCGTGGTGTATTTCGCGCCCAATACCTCGCAGGGTTTTCTGAATGCGATAACCACGGCCGTGCATGATAAGGTGAACAAGCCCGGCGTTATTTCCATCAGCTGGGGCGGGCCCGAATCGACGTGGACGGGCCAGGCGATGGACCAGTTTGACCAGGCTTTTCAGGAGGCGGCCATGCTGGGCGTGACGGTGTGCTGCGCGGCCGGCGACAACGGCTCGGCCGATGGCGTGGCCGACGGCCAGCCCCACGCCGACTTTCCGGCCAGCAGCCCGCACGCGCTGGCCTGCGGCGGCACCAGGCTCACGGCCAACGGCCCGGCCATCAGCAGCGAAGTAGTCTGGAACGAAGGCCCTAACAGCGCCACCGGCGGCGGCCTCAGCGCCCACTTCCCGGTGCCCGACTACCAGCGCAGCCTCAAACTCCCTACCCCCCCGGCCGGGGCCAAAGCCGGCCGGGGCCTGCCCGACGTGGCCGGCGACGCCGACCCCAACACCGGCTACCAGGTGCGCGTGGATGGCCAGAACCTGGTCATCGGCGGCACCAGCGCCGTGGCTCCGCTCTGGGCCGGCCTGCTGGCCCTGCTCAACCAGAAGCTGGCCAAGCCGGTGGGTTTTCTCAACCCGCTGCTCTACGGCTCGCTGGCGGGCCAGGGCGTGTGCCGCGACATCACGAGCGGCACCAACGGCGCTTTCGCGGCCGGCCCGGGCTGGGACGCCTGCACCGGCTGGGGCAGCCCGGTGGGGAGCAAGCTGCTGGCCGCCTTGCAGCCGGGCGCGGCGCCGGTAGCCTAGCCGCGGCAACGTGCAGCGGAGACCGTTAGCTCGTCTGTATCAAGCAAGCATTGTCACTTTTTCGTGACGCCGCAGTTTCAGGTAATCTCGCTGACGCGGCCGCCCGCCGTGGGCTCCGACCACTTCCCGCTGCTGGCCGAGCTGGTGCTGAGCGGGCATTAGGGCGGTGGCCGCCGTGGCCCCGTGGGCGCATCGCGCTGATTACGGAGATGCGCCGCTTCAGGCAGCAGCTGTGCGCCTATAAATTTTACAGCCAGGACCTGCTTCATCACTTACTCCGGCACCCGTACCCCCGCATCGGTTTTTTGCAGCAGGCGCTAAAAGTGAGCCGCCCCACGGCGGCCGGCTACCTCAACAAGCTCGCCGCCGATGCCCTGCTCACCAAACACCGCCGCCTGACGGCCAACTACGTCAACCAGCCGGAATCTTGGGTAATAATTTCTCGCGGTGTCTGATTATACTCGTAGAGCGTGACTATCATAAGTATAGCATTCATTTATAAGTCCAGTTGGTTCTCACTCGATGATTTATTAGGGCGCCTTTTGTTCTTTTTAGTCGCGCTCGCTCCATTGCCAGTCAATTTGGCTATCACTTCCTCGTAGGTTTCCGCTCTTCCCGTCAGCTTCTCAGCCCAGATACGGCCAGGGTGCAGAATATCCCATTGCGACTTTTTCTGTCCCTTGCGCCCTTCGCCGGGGTCATGGTTGCCAAACCCGTCTACCTTAACGTTCCAGATTGGACTGAACATATTTATTAGCAGCGATTCCCCTAATGGAATCCAAATGGCGTCTACGGTTAGGTAGCGACATTTAAAATCGGTCAGGTTTAGGTCCTGCCCTGCTATAATCGACTCAGCGTGTTCACTAAGCCGGTCGAATAAGGCGCGACTTTCTGTCTTTCCCGTTACGGTAATCAAGCCCTTGCGTGCCCCTTTCGCCACTGCTTTACCCACGTAGATAGGAAGGTGCTCAACTGCTTCTCGCTGGTACAGAAGATGGGGGCCAGTGTAGTATATGACATACACGCCGGCACCAATAAACGTAGCTGGTGGTAAAGGAGAAAGAGGCTGCTCTAAGAGGGTGTAGGGTAAAGGAAAGCTAATGTAAATTTGCACCATGAATCGCCTACCCTACCCAACCGATTTAACTGACGAACAGTGGCTTATCCTCAAGCCTTTCTTTCCAACCAGCGGCTATG
>JAABUK010006474.1_pt1 | contig 17464 bp, 16 predicted proteins | sample 5559141 | NCBI WGS metagenome assembly JAABUK01 (sample SAMN10711869, study PRJNA513367) | rock metagenome | isolation source: Antarctica rocks | place: Antarctica: Victoria Land, Pudding Butte nord | collected 2016-01-03 | reverse complement strand
TTATAGGACATCTGTCAGGAACCTAACACATCCATGCCCTCGGATCTTCTGCTCTGAAATCGTTTCCGACATGCTCCGCCGAGCTTTTCCCTCAATGGAAATGGAGAGAAGCTGCCTCTACTTTCGAAAAGCGCCTCCATGATCTTGTAGAGGCGTCGCTGGGACCCAATATACGTGCTGAGGACAGAGCAGACACGAGCAGGTGACGAGAGGCAGAGCTTCCTCCTTCGACTATCACCGGTTGCCAGCGGTCTTGGACCGCTTAACACGATCTAGGTGAGCTGTCAATACAAGGCGTTGTGGTCCAGCGTCACTGGTAGTACCCTCTTTTCGCTTCACATGACCTGTATCATCCATTCCGTTTTCCATGAATGGCATTCATGTCAGTTGCTAAGCCGCGTTCGAATGTCCGAGGCAACACGCTGCACGGTCAAGCATCCGAGTAGCGAGTTTCGAAAGCCGCCGAGGGAAGGGGGTTTTCCATCGACAAGGCTTCGGACGGTCGCAGAACTCGTCGGTCATACTTCAAAGATCTCGCCCAGTCCCATCCCCAGCATTCCCGCCGCACTTCTCCTCACATCAACGAGGTCAAGTCTCCAACCTTCCCAATCGCGGAGCTTTTTCTTAACCTCCCTAACATGCTCCACCATCTTTCTAGCTTCTTCTTCGCGCTGCGCAGTTGCAAAGGCCTGTTCATCGAATGCGCTATCATCATCGAACTCTTGTAGAAGGCTATTCTGTCTTGGACGTGTGGTGTGTTCCGGTGAACCTCGGAAGGCAGCCAGTCCAGAGTTTAAGACCGCCGAGAAAGTGGAATGCTTCTGTTGAGCTGATTGCGCACCAACGCTTCGACTGTTGCCTGAAGGCCCACTTCCAGACAAGTCGACTTCATCGAAGTCACCTGCGTCGTCCTTGTTCGGCTCACCATCGGTACCCGACTCTGGATTTGACTGCATCTCTTTCCGTCGTTCCCGCCAAACCCCACGCTTGAGGTCGAAGATCTCACCCTCCAGTTCCCGAATATGACGGTCCAATCGTACTCTTTCCTCGTCTTCGAGCTCGTCCAGACCTTCGTCATCCGCGCCAGAAACCTCGCGTTTCTTTCTTCTATCTTTCTCCTCACGAAGTTTAAGGTTCTCGTTCTGCGCTGCGGCAAGTCGGGCTTTAAGCATTCCTGCCTCTCTTCCTTGCATTTCAGCCGCAGACAGCTTCGAGGCGTTCCTTGCCTCAACCTCTCTATGAAGTTTGTTCATGGTTTCGATCTTCTTTTCAAGATTTTCAGCCTTTTTCACGACCTCGTCTCTGGCGGCCGATGCCTCCGCGAGCTCACGCTCCAATGCTTTCATCTTTGTATCAGAGCTTGTCTTCTCGACACCCTCTTTGACCGCCTTCTCACTTGCCCTGGTAAGAGCCTTCTTTGAGTCTGCCAGCTCTCCTTCCACATTTCTTAGCTTGTTATGCATCGACGCCAAAGCGTCTTGTAGAGCCGATATCTGACTACCGTGAGTCTCGCAACCGCTGTTCTTGGTAGACAGCTCGCCACGCAGCCTAGAGATCTCGAGCTCCATGTCCGCTATGATAGAGTCTTTGCTCTCAAGCTCTCTCTTGAAGCTGTCTGGAGACCCCGTAGACTCACCAGCACTCGGAATGCTAGGCGAGCGTATGCTCTTCGAGACTGAATGAGAATGACCTCTCTGCTGAACCTGCCTTCGCAAGGCAGCGATCTCAGCTTTCAACGTCGTGATCTCTGATTGAGCCTCTTCTGCCTTCTTGGCCTGCGTTCGGAGTGCAGAAGCTTCCCCTGATGCTTCTCTCAACTGTTCAAGCTCCTCCTCGCTCCGTCTCAACCGGGTTTCTCCATCTTTGGCCTCCTTCTCCAGCCTTTTGCTGTGACTCTCCAATTCTTCTAGCCGTAGAGCTTGCTTGCGGTAAATGTCGTTCATGGTTTCGCCATCTGGCGTCAAAGGTGGTAATGCGCCAGAAACGGCGCTGGGTGATAGTGGTCCAGCGGTGGATGTTTTACGAAAGGAATCACTGCGCATCTTCGACTGACTGAACAATGAAGCTTGACGGCCGTGCATGCCTTCTCTTGTCTGGGGGATTGTCATTGATTCGTCGAGGGAGGCACCATCCAGACCTCCCTCCGCCGCCGTATCTTCTGAAGTCTGGACCGTTTCAAGCGCACGGCTCCCAGACTGTGCTGCAGCAATGGCATTGTTCGCGGCAGCTTCGTCTTGGTCGGATTGCGGAGTATTTTCATTCTGCCCAGCCATCTCTTCCGGCTTTGGAGGCTCCGATACCACAGGCTCATCCTCTAAACTTGATTGTTTGACGGGCGACTTCGATTCTTCATCTCTAGTTTTCTGCTTCGAAGACTTTTCACCTCCAGTAGCTGCTCCGCCAGCTTTCTTCTTCGCTTTCTGCAATTGGGCGACCTAGCAGCATGGTCAGCCTTGCGACAATACTTCGGAGGAGGAAAGAAAGGAGCGGAAGTCCTGAGTGGCCTTAGGGGTAATGCTTACTCGTTTCTTTGCAGCTGCGAGCTTTTCTGCTTTCTCTTTGTCTTCCTTCTCCCCCATAACTGTTACTCAAGTTTGAAAGCCAATCCAGTCGTGAACCTGGAGGTAGCTTCAATAGCTGATAGACACGGGCAAGGGGCCGCAGTTACTGGTACAGAGTCAACGCCAAGCCAGGAGAAGGGTGAAGGACTTGACTTATGTGCCGTTGGTCACTTAGCAACTATTTCGTCACGCCAAGACCGCAGTACGGCCATCTTGTGCCCGTCTTCCGCCCCTTATATGACAATAATTTTGAGAAAAGGCGTCAAAAATAACGGAATGTCATTGGACAACAAGCCCCTTAACTTTGTAATATCACATACATAATACAATTCTGCAATTACGATTAAGCACACGTTGAAGGCCCTAGTATTATAGCTATCAGAGGCCTTTTCCTGCTAAGCAAATGAAGCTCAACATTCAGTTACTAGAATGGCACCTATCACATTTCGATGAACCATGCAGCATGTCAGTAGAAGAACAGATGTTCGCGTCAAACCACATGGTGTGAATGACTATTACGAAGTTTTTCCTATTAGCACAGGACATTAGACTACCGTGGAGAACGAGGCAGAAGACAGCCAGCCAAACGCCTTCCACTTGCAGAGCGTGCTCTTCCAAATCCTAAGAAGCTTGGAACGGATGCCTAACGCCATCCGCTGACCTCATATCAGGACAATAAAAAAGAGCAAGCAGAATGAAGTGTCGAATGGTCACTCCCACGGACCTCAAACACCAGCCTATACTAACGATGGTATACAACGAACATCCTGACTGGTACACCATAGCTCCAGGCCAAGTTCAAGAGGCAAGGCATAGGAGCCATATCGCATAAGGCCTGCGCAGACAGCTGCCTAACCTAAACCTCCATGGCTTCGGCAATGTCTTCGCTGACTCCACGTACCGTACTCTTGCTTCGACTTCTCGCGCTCCTAGCATCTTCATCCGATAGGATATAATTATCATGCTCGTCCACGAGAGGTCGTTTGGGCGGTGGTATGACATTTGCAAGTCCACCGCCACTCTGCTCCTTCTCGTGGTCTTCATCATCATGTTCTGCGACTTCAACGCCGTCTCGGTCACCAAGCCAATATCTTGCTCGCTTTCTTGCCCCAAGGTCCGGCGTAAGCCAACCATCGGACTCATCATCCGCGAATCTCTTGGTAGACTTGACGGGCGTCAGCAGATCTTGGCTGGGAGACTGAGACAAGACGCTGATGCCGCGTAGGTGTAAGTAGCAGACTCTTTTCAAGGCCTTGTTGAAGAAGAAATAATTCATGCTCCAAATTGAGCCTTCTTCGTCCTCTTCGAACAAATCATAATCGTCTGGTGCGTATCGGTATATCGTACATTCCTTGAGTCTCATCTGCTGATCAATCAGTCTCCACGTCCTCGGTCCCCAAGTGAACCCACTCGATGCAGAAGACGGCGTTTGCCCACCCGCTGAGAAAGAGGGTATTGCAGGTCTGGGTCGCAAATTATACAATGTCGTATCCAGGTTGTTCATGACGGCTCGGAGACTCCGCTCTTGCTTGAAATCGGATGGCCGGAGTACATGACTGAAATCGTAGTCTGGGTGGGACGCATTGAGTGTAGCTATCAAGTATGCGTATGTCCGGCGACTCGATATTTGTCCAAGATTTCCAAACGGACTACTCCTGCTCAAGTTCAGGCTCGGCGCCAATAGATGCGCTTGCGGAGGCGAAAGGGAATTTGAGAACGTAAGATTGTTCTGGTACTGCGCTTCCAGTCCATGTTCAATATTCTTGTATAATTTCTTATCGCCACCTGCTGCTTTCGTGATGTAGAGGTCACAGCCACCAATAACATGAAGGTCTGGTGTGGAGAAATTGAGGGTAGAGGTGACGTTGTCGAAATCGCGATTTGGAACAAACTGCATAGCTCGGATTAGCACACAGTGGGCAGACTCCAGGGGTAAATGTCTCGAGGTAGCACATACCTTCATTGCGACAGGATGGATGTATTTGACAACTTCGGCGCATCAGTATCCAGAAGCGTGTAGTTTAAACAGTGGTTAAAGGTGACACGTCTTCGACGCCGTTGCAGATCGAATTCGACAGAATGGAAGTCCGTGAGTAAAGGTCACAGTCCTTTGTTTGATGTAAAGCGGTTGTTTGTCACCCAACGGAACTAGATGGTTGCTTATAAGTATGTCCAAGCTGGCTGCAGAGACAAGTCGAATAGAAGCCAAGTAGCCAGACGAGGATCGTCTAGCAGGCGATTGATGTATGTGTTACAGCCATGTTGATGGCGATTCGATGTTGATCTGAAAGAGAGAGGCTTGCTCCTGACGCATGTTGGGGTTGCGCAAGTCTTGGTCTTGGCGCGGATAAGTAGTCACGTGAATGTCTCTGACAATGGGCGGCGGAATTTCAGCACGGGGTCATGGAACGAAACGTAAGATAGATCCATGAACGTAACGTAAGATAGGGCCATGAACGTAACGTAAGATAGGGCCATGAACGAAGTCAATCGGGGTACATTGCCCTGGAGCATAATGACGAACTTGGAATGAATCGACCACCACCAGCCATGTTTCGTTGGAGGTGAACAAAGCCAGAAACAAAACTGTCCAGGTCAGACAAAGATGCAAAGCTCTCAAACTGCTTCCCATTGGGTACCATTGTTTCGTGGGTTTCATTCGGTAGTAATGATCTCCTGCAAGGCGCGCATGAAGGAGTCTCGACTTCGTTTGCGAAGCCCATGTGTGCCCTTGTCTTAAGCTACCTGCGCCTGTAGCTCTCAAATGCTCCTAAACTCCTAATTCTTTCAATAATGGTTCGATATCCTGTCAGAGATGAGAGTCAACTTCCTCCATATGCAACTGCTCTGAAACCTTTCAGATGGAACAACCAAGAAAGACCAACAAACACTATCAACACCGAATCAGGTACCATTCGAACGCAAATGGTGGCTAAACTCTATGTAGTATGCAAAGTAGAGAGAATGATATGTGATAGCCAACGATCTTCACATGATCTTTGATATAGATTCGTCGTCGATCTGATCGTCAAAAGCTCCCAATTAGTCTGGCAAATTCTCGCACGGGAGAGGGACGGGTAACAAGAAAAACGGGTACGATCAAAGCCAAAAGATGATAGCAGAAGAACTCAATTGTCCAGACCTACCTCCATATCCTCAAGGCTGTCTTCCTGGCTGATACACCTCAGCACATTCTTTTTGCTGCTTTCCTGCATTTCCCCCGCGAGCAACAGCTCGTCAAGGATAAAATATGCTTTTTGGAAATTGAAAATGATGTCCAGTTCGCAAACATTGCCGTAGTATTTGTCCATTTGCTCGACATAGCGATGAACGATCTCAAGCGTTATAAGCTCATTGTCCGTTGACGAACAGCCTGCGACGAAGAAAAGTGAAGCATATCTTCGGTAGACTACTTTGGTCTCTGCAAGAGGGTATCAATGTGTCAGTGTGTGGTTTCTCCCAAGCATCCATAATCTGAGCAGGGTGCAATCGATACGGAATATGTGCCAACCTGTGCCGTACCTTTGTATTCCAGGAAGTTACACATGCGTGCGCGTCTTGATAGCACGAGCTGTGATACGTCTTTGATGATCTTAGCTTTGTCTTTTGGGGACAGAGTGGTGAACCATTTCGCAAGTCGCTGGAAGAAGAATGTGCGATCAGCACAAGTCTGTCGTTAGAAGGGTGGGTGACAATAGTCGGGAAAAGCAGAAGAACATACAACTTTGCCCTGCCTCGACAGCAGAATGAGATAGCTACTGGCTGTCAGCATGAAAGGCTCATTCAGATAAGATATATCTCCTACTTGATAGCCATTCCACTATCGAGAAGTGTAAGTCTAGAAAGCGTCGAAATTATGACTGTGTAGACCGAGATATTTATTGAAGGCGGATGGATCAAGAAATCTCCGACCCCCCTCGCCCCTCGACCGCTCCATACGTCCTTTTCGTTCTTATCGGCTTGACGAATATTCCGATTGAAAGCGCGCGTCTATTACAATTGCCTGGCTCTAAGCAAGCTTGAAGATCGCCATCGCGTTGTATTGTCCACTTCTGTCCCCAGGATGAAGCTGATACTCTCCACCTCGTACATCGACAACCGAGTGCCGGAACGTCTACTCAGGCTAACACACTACGCAGGAATATTATGACCAGCGGCTCCTCTGTCATCCGCCGTCCTACTGTCACCAAATCCAACGTCGAGCTCATCAATTCCCTGCGTGCCAACTTCGTCGAAGCCCAGGCTGCTGCTTTAGCCACGAATGGCTACTCCTCCACATCCTCTGTATCTGAAATTTCCGATGATAACCCGTCACAAAAGCGTGGATATCAATCTTGGACCCGTCAAGAAGATGACACCTTCTACATACCTGCACACGAGCCCACGCCGCTTGCAGAGCCTCGTTCTTCCTACAAAATTACCGTTAAGCTCTTCTACCTACCAGGAATCCCGCCATCTCGAAGATGTGTCCATACAAAGCAGGCGATATCTCTGGTTCTGAAAGAGCTTGGTGTGGAATCAATAGACCTGCTTATCGTTTCATATCCAGGAGTGTCTTTTGATGCTGATGATGACGGATATTCAGAAGCTTCATCTGGGGAGGAAGATGAAAGTTCGAGCAGTGATGAAGGTGCCCATGGAATGGAAACGATGGTCCGAACGTGGCGAGTGTTAGAAGCTTTTCACGAGCTTGGCATCATTGACAAACTTGGAGTCTCGGAATTCAGTTCAGACCGACTGGCAAAATTCCTGCCGCAAACAAAGATCAGGCCGAGCAAAGACCAAATCAATGTCAAAGATTGCTGTGTGGTGCCCAAGTCCCTGATTATGTATGCAAAGCAAGAAAATATCGAGTTGTTGACACACAACGACTGCACAGATATTTTGCCGCCTGGGACGACCCGTGAACTCCTCGGACCAGGTGAGAATGGTGCTGGTGTGCTGGCAGCGACAGCACATGCAGATGATGGAGGGCTGAAAGGCGATATTGAACCACAATGGGTCATCAAATACACCGCAGTGGTCGAAGACCGTGGTGTCATCGAGAACAAGGGTTATTTGGCCATGGCGCATGTAGGCTTGTGTATTGGGGAGCAGTCTTAGCTTGGTGCAAAACGGGTTTCTTGATGTGATATTTAGCGCGGCGTTGGAAGGGCTCTTGACGATGGCAACTGGACTTTGACCTCAATATTGTGCTCGGCCGTGTATGCTGTACTACTTGCAGCGTAAGTTCTTCTACGTTTGAAGGGGGTTTGAAAGGGGTTCGACCGTGGTAATGGAGTCTGTCTGCGAACGATCATCCAACCATACTTCTCTTTCTACCGCGCAGCCTGACCTCTTCCAATCTCTTCAACACCGCCTTGCTTCCTTTGAAAGAACCTTTGTAGCCGTCCTGACTTTCCAGGACCTCTTCCGTAAACATCCCCTCTTGCTTGGGATGAGTAGATCCAAACGCTCTTTCAAGCACATAGAGATCCACCGCCCTATCCTCATCTTGAACGCTCTGCGTAGCCAAGCCAAAGTCTATCAGCACGATCTCCCCCCCAAGGTTGAGATGCACATCCGCGTCATGAGCTGTACCATTCATTTGTTCCACTTTCGGATTCGGTCGGACCATAATGTTGCTGCTCGTCAGATCCCCGTGCACCACGCCACCAACTGAGTGCATTTCACCTACAGCTCTTCCAATCCTTCTGAGAAGCTTCCTCACTGCGTCCTCGTTGGCGGAATATGCAAGAGACATGCCCGCCTTCTCCAATCTATCCCTTTCCTGCAAGAGCTGGCGAACACTTCGCCCTTCGATCCATTCCATCAACAGCCACGCACCAGCATCAGCTCGAGCAGAAGCAGCCCTAGGCCCAGGTCCCCCAATTTCATCATTCCTCTTGCTTTCGACATGCCAATCTAGGGCATACAGCCTAGGCACGGCAATACTAGAGTTACCGAGTTTTACCAGAATCCGCGCTTCAGCAAGCACTCTCTGCTTCGTCAACCTCTGATCAAGGATCTGGTGCCTGTACGGTTTGGAAGGACGGACTTTCAATGCCGCGGGCGTATTAGCGTCGAGGAAAACAGTTTTGAGTAGATGGCCCTCAGCGCCTTGCGTGATGAGCGTTGGTACTGGAGACGTGTTGTGAAACGGTGGAGGAAGCGATGGATAATTTGACGCAGGTGCTTCAGCCATGCTTTTTCCTTGGTGCGACGTTCCGGCTACTACTATGATGTTGTTCAAACTTCGTGAATCTGCCGCTGGTCATTGCTTAAAGTAGTATTTTCCAATCCGAGTTGTAGCCGTTGAGCGGGAAGGGTTCCTCTGCAAGGTTGTTTCCTTGTGATATGGAGAGATACCTCACTTAGGTTGAGAAGTCAGCGAGGTACACTTGCCGTGGTCAGATGGGAGGGTCGTGGTCAGTCCCACGGAGTAAACACCTAGAGAGCAATTTAGGTGTACGGATATTCACTCTGTTCGACGTAGGGATTGAGTGTACGTTTAAGATATGCAACATCCTTGGCCCAGAGGCACAGAAATCGTGATCTATTGGGATAGTGACTTCAACCAGCAATCGACAAAATTGTCATACCGTTTGCGCGAAGCAGGAGAAAGGGGAGTATAGAAAGCAATCGACCGTTCATGTATCATATTTCACACCTAGGGCTCAGGATCATCCCCTCTACACTCCTGTGGTTTCAATTCAACCAGAAATGCAATATAAGCCACCCTTGAACACAATGATACGGTCCTTTTTCTATGCAATGCTATGTATGCAGGACACTCTCAATCGTGGAATGCATACGTGGGTATATCGTGACTCAATGAAACCGCCTAATGTGAAGTCCAAAACGTTGCAACTCCGCCAAATATGCTATATACCCATCGGTCACGGTAGAAAAGCTCTCATTCGGTTTTTCCTGTCAAAGCTTCTGCATATCGTTAGCATAATGTTTGACAAGATTGCGTATTGGGTCAAATTACCAAACTCGCGGCGGCAGCAGCAGCAGTTGCCAAATCAGGCCTCCCGCTTACACTTCTCTGACCATGTATCACCTTCGACGTCGAGCCTGATGTCATGGGCGGTACATGAGAAACCCGCTTCGCTGTGAAGGATGTGGCTGATCCATTGATGATTGAATGTCTTTTTGGCGTGGGCTTGCTTGGTGAATTTGATGCATCCATTTGCCTAGAATGCACTGCATTCTTGAAGCTTGTAGAAGGCAATTGTGGAAGAGGTCTAGCGGCAGATGGCGTCGTTATCGAATTTACCCTTTTGATCGGTGAGTTGGTGGCGCCGATGGTCTGAACTCGTCGATTGTAGAGTTTCACACCAGTCACGAAATCGTGCGCCATGGCCTGATGAGGATTGAGTCGACGTGAAGGGTCCCAGCGAAGACATTTCGCAATGAAGTCAAGAAAAGCCTCATCATCACATTTCAAGACCTGACGAAGCTCTTTCGAACTTGGCCTTCTTCGCCGTCCTTTCGACGAAGCAGTCAAACGTGGCTTGCCCATAGAGTCGAAGAAAAGCTTCTTGCGGGTGCTTTTCTCGATTAAATGTTTCTCTGGTGGACCAAAAACCTCCATTATACATGCTAGCTGCTCCTGTTCATTCTCTCCAGGAAAGATCGGATAGCCTGTGAATAGCTCTGCCAAAATACACCCCAAACTCCACATGTCGATTGGCATGCCGTAGGACGTTCCGAGAATGACCTCAGGTGAGCGGTAAAAGCGAGATTGAATATAAGTGTAGACTTTCTCATTCTCGAAGCAGCTGGAACCAAAATCGATCACTTTGATTTCTGAGTGCATAGGGTGAGCCAAGAGGACATTTTCGGGCTTGAGATCGCAATGAATGACTTTGTGACCGTTTAATAGCACCAGACTGCTCAACAACTGCTTGGTGAAGCGCCGAATAAGTTTCAGGGAGAAACCCCGGAAATCATGAGCCTTGATGAACTCATAAAGATTCATGTCCAATAGATCTGTCGACATGTAAAGATGACCACGGAAGTAAAAGCTCTGGTCGAAATTTACCACACTGTGTTCGTTGTCCGGATCCCATTCCCGCAGCTTTTGCAAGATATTGACCTCTACCAAAGCTTGTTGATGGAAACGCTTCTTATTTCGAATAATTTTGACCGCCACAAGAATGCCCATTTTGTGGTCGATACATCTGACGACTTGACCGAAGCTTCCTTTACCAAGTAGGTCAATCACTTCATAACGGTAGGCAAGATGATCACCATTGACGATGTTGTAGTCGCCACGCTCGTCATCGTACCCGAAATTGGTAGAAGACGCTTCCAAATCTCCGACGATCTTCTTAGCACTGCGTGTGCCTGTGAAATATACGTCCTCGTAGTCTACCACCTCCCCTCGCTCGAAGATATTGAGATTGGCTGCTTGCAATGCGTGCAACGGCGACGCACGATCTCTCGGACAAGCTCGTCGTCGTAAAGCATCAAGCTCGCGAGCGGCTGATTCCGCATCTTTTCGTTTTATCGCGAGCTTCTTCATTTCTTCCTCTGCAACCATATCATCCCTATCAAGATCAACATCCTGTGGTCTAAGCTGGCTAGCAGACTGAGGCGAGAGAAGATTTTGCGCTGGTGAGCTCAAAGATGACGATCGATTGGGATGGAAATTAAAGGACCGGTTGGAGTCGGTGGAGGGACGACTCTCGATTCTCGGACTGCTGTCGCTCTGGAAACTGTGATCCAGTCCACTTGCTTGGCTCATGGTGAAGCTCGAGGCGGACGTTTTCCGGCGAGATTTGAGATAAGTCTGCTTCTGAGTGGGACTGCTGTTGGAGGTAGCAAGGTTGCCACATGTGGCCGAAGCAGGAAGCTTGGGAGGCGGCATACTATTGTATTTGGTAGCTACATCAGTTTCTGCATTCCCCTGGGTTTTCGATATGCTTCTCCGTCGAGTCAGACTCAATTTGCGTCGGATTGCAGAAGCCGAGAACGACGACTGGGTATCATTTGGTGATAGCTTCTCGTCTTGCTTGCTACTGTATGAAAAGCTCGGTGCTCTTGGGCCTGTGGGTTTTGCGTGGACGTTTTGTCTGGTGTATTCTCCACTGTGCTTTGGCTGCATATAACTGGCAAATTCTCCACTGCTCTTTGGCAAAGACGAGGAGATGAATGGTGATATGTTGCGGGGGCCTGTATTGGGAGTGCCAAACGAAAAAGGAATATTGTTATTTGAACCAATTGTGGCAGCAAAGGCATCGAATTCACCGCGGAGAGCATGATGAGAACTGCTACTCCTAACATTCATCGCAGGGGCGGGTTCATTGTCATGATAAGTCCGTGACGAAAAATTGACTCTGGAAGCCGTCATTGGAGTGCTTGGTGTTTTGGTATTTAAATGCCGTGATGGTGGCGTGTGAGCTCTATCGTCTCGAGAGGTGACGTTCTCCAGCGCCATTATCTTTGCAGCTGTTGGCGTGCTGAGCGGCAGAAGGTTGATGGGCGGTAATCTTAGTGGTTGGAGCCCCTTTCTTCCAACAGGAGGGACAGGTTTTGACCTCAGCTCGGTGTTAGACATCAGAGATGATTTGCGGGAAGATTGTTCTGCATCTCTGGGTGTCTCAAGAGCAGCCATGGCGTCCGCCAGGGACTCAATCGTTGGGCTGGCACTGATCGGAGTATCAACCTGAGGCAAGCTAGAGGAACGTGCCGAGAAGAAGGGTTGTTCCATTTCACTTTGAGGCGACTCGAACGCCTTGGGAATAGCTGGCACTGGGGGTACTTCTTCCAACCCATTAGCATTGTTAGTCTCCAGTCGAGGTTTCGGCGTAGGCAAGCGCGATGAAGAGACCACTCCTTGTGGTAGTCGCGGCAACGGACCTGTTGAATTTCTGACTGAATTGTAGCTGGTGCTTGATGATAGCGATTGACCAGAGCTGTACGATTTACGGTTTGGGTCTGGAGTCGTCCTTGAGGAAGAAGGCGTCACACTCTTGCGTGCATTCAGCGCAGGTGATTGAGCTGTGGACCGTGGTCTTCGAGGAGGCGGCTCAGGCTGAGGTGTTGCAGATATCTGAGGCATAGTGTTGGCAGGCATAGGTGGTGCGTGTGGCATCATTGGCAGGCGTCTTAGTCTTCGTGCATCGGTTGGGCTGATAGTCCTTGCACCAAGTCCCGTAGCGTGATGTGGCATAACAGACATCCTTTTGTTCGTGGAAGATAACGATGTTCCTATCTGCGCAGAAGACTTCCCTGGTGTTCGCGGAGCGTTAGTCGATGATGACCGGAAATGATCTGGAGTTCGAGAAGGCGTCAAGAGGTCGTTGCTGTTCTTCCGTCTAGGCGGCTGAAGCGATTTGGCCTTGAGATTCCTCCCAGACACAGCGAATTTCGAGGTCTCTCCGTTGACGCCGTCCCCGTTACGAGTGTTCTGCCGCACTGATAATCCCACCGAGTCCTTCTCGACAACCGACTTGCGCACCCCAATACTGGGTCGTCTTCGAGGTGGGGCGTTTTCTGCAGAATCTGGAACTGCAAATGTCCCTGGGCCAATGGATTTTCGAGGTGCCCGGGGAGCAGGATTGCTGTTATTGAATGAATTGGGTGGGAAGTGACTCTGCCTCCTACTTCGGAGCACTGGAGCAGCTGCCGCAGCTTGCATGGATTCCGGATTCGAGTTCTGCCTACTTGTTGTGCTCGAAGTGGTGCTCTGTTGCCGCTTCAAAGATCCTACACGACCAATTGATCCTGTGCCTGACGCTTTCCGGACACTGCCAGTCTTGCTGACAGGGCGTGGTATGATTGATGTCTCATCGGATCTTGGGAGATTGTTGACAGATGCTGGAGGAGGGTTAAATTGCTTCAAGGCAGGATCGGTGGATGTAATATTGTTGTGGAAGTCATCAAAGTCGAAGGATGCTTTCTTCTCGTCTTGCCAAGGGTTCGTGTTCTCCGATGCAGTGGATGTAAAGCTGAGGCGTGATATGCTGTTTATTGACTCATGTCGCTCATGAGGATTTCCCGAGGCATTGGCGGTCGTGGAAGGATTCCCATTGGTTATGTTGCTTAAAGATCTATCATGAACTTGTCAATCCTGTAAATACAGTGTAGCCCAGGGATTAATTCATACCTCTTTCCTATCGAAGCGTCCAGCGGTCGAGGACCCATAGGCCCTTTCTGATTCTGGATCGACAACTGCCCTTTACGGTTTGTAGGTCCAAATTGGAATTCGGCATTGTTGACTCGGACATTGGTAGAAGGCAGGAAGGATGCACTCTCCACAGTTTCAGAAGGGTTCGGGCTTTTCTTTTGCAAATGATTTCGTGATGAAGCTTCTGCAACATAATCAATATCCGTGAACGCTGAATTCCTGCAGCCACCCTTTCTGGGCAGGGGCTGGTGATCTCCACGTACCACTCGGATTCCAATCATCGACTCTAGGAGTACTTGAAAATTGCGACTGGCTGTTACTTCCCGCTCGAACTCTTGTGCTGGTAGCCGTTTGTTGTGAAGCGACCCTGGCCGGCATCGTGTCTCGACAGGAACTTGTTGCATATGCAGCGGGACGAAATCATAAAGCGATCTAAGCTGTCCTCATCGCCAGTCGTGTTGCACGTCCAATCCACCTGGGTGGCACTCCTCAGGAAGGTTTTGTAGGGTCAAAAAAGTCGCGACCTGTTCAAGACGGCATTTTTGACTGCGGCAGCATCGTTGGCTTGCAGGACGCATGCAGGGCGCACCGGCGAGCGTGAGAAAAGGCACTAGGAGTGGAGCATCCTGTAGAGATTGGTATCCAAGATATCCTAGGTCGAGGCAGGTACTTTTCTGGTTCGAGACTGAGGTGTGAGGTGTTGAATGGGAGCTGCAAGGGCTTTCTGGGATGTGATCACCTTGGGCCCTTGGAGGTGTGCCCAACGACAAATAACTTGGCTTAGTCAAAGGAACGCATACAATTCCAGACCGAACCACTTCAACTTGCCACAGTTATTGCTACTGTTGACTACCTCAGCTCAAGGCTTACATGTCTAGTTTCTAGGAATTTGAACAGAGCATCTCTCTCATCTGAGCAGCTTTCACAGGAAGATCTGGTAGCCAGCCACTGCCCGACGAGCCGCGACTTCGAGAGACTTTCCACCTCCACAACCCCTGACAGAGTCGAGCCCCTGACGCTGATCATTTAGCTCAAACCTAAGTCCAACAAGCAGGCAGTTCCAGCCGCACTAACTACGCCGTACATAACGTTCCTCCTCGTCGAAGCCCTGAGGAATGAAAAGTATCGGTTGACATCTGTCACGTGCACCTTGAATATCGGATTCGCCGACTTGTGAAATGTGTGGAGTCGTCTAGGTATAGCGAGATTCTAGAGATCACAGCTATGAAACAAGATAGGAGCGACGTCTTTGCCAACCGAGATGAGCCAGTTCCTCTTCTCAGTCACAGATAATGAGGACGATGCTTCTTCCTCCGAGGCCGAAGGGCGTGGAAAGAGAAAGAGGTTGAAGGAAGTCCTGTCGGTTTCAAAGATGAAGGAGAAGATGCAGGACATGAGCAATGCACAAGAAGAAAAAATTGAGGCCAGCACTGCCAGTCCGTCATTACATGACCGCCTATTTGCAAAGTAGGACAGTCTCCCTACCAATACAGCAATTGCTGACGAAGGCAGACTTCTGCAACAAGTAATCCCAACAGAAGACACTGAAACGGTAGAGACTCCTATCAACCGGAGATCTTCCCAATATGTTCGCCGACCTGCTTTCAGCCTACCGCTTATGACGAATAACTTCCGCCGATTCAACGCAAGAATTGGTATCGTTTTTGTCTTTCAGAACCAACTCATACATCTGTTCAATTGGACAGTGCCAACTCATAGCCTGTCATTTCTGGCTCTCTATACGTTTGTATGCCTTGATCCTTATCTCCTAATCATCCTTCCCGTAGCTGTTGTGCTTCTGTACATCATGGTTCCAGGATTTCTCACGCGCCATCCACCACCTCCTCCGTCAGCTTCTACTTCTTCAACCACACCATATTACTCGATCGATGGCCCTGCCCTTGCACCTCCGAGGACTATCAAGCCAGCTTCGGAGACGTCCAAAGACTTTTTCAGAAATATGCGAGATCTACAAAACAGCATGGCAGATTTCGCAGCTTTACACGATGCTCTAATTGCCGCCATCGCACCACCTACCAACTTCAGCAATGAAGTGTTCTCATCTGCACTCTTCTTGTACCTCTGGGTATTGACTGCAGTGCTGTTCATTGCAGCTCATCTCTTCCCATGGCGCTTCATCTTTCTTATTGGAGGGAATGCTCTCATGTGCGCAGGACACCCCACTGTGCAAATCTGGCTGCAGAAGGTGGAAAGAACGGCTAAAGAAAAGGCGGAAGCATTAGATGTTGGGTCCAAAGAAGGTTCCAATCTATCGCGTCCCGCCACGAAGATATTTGGGTTTAATATTCCCACCTCTCCAGCGGCTCTCAAGTCTGCTTTAGCATCATTCTCGGCCATAACGCCGGACACCGCTCCACAGATTCGGGAAGTTGAGATTTTCGAACTACAACATAGATCTTCGTCCTTCGATGCATTAGAAGAATGGAAGCCGCATCTTTTCACTCCCACGCCATATGACCCACTCTCTCCTGTTCGGATCTCAGGCGATCGACCAAAAGGCACGCGCTTCTTTGAAGATGTTCAACCACCGAATGGTTGGGTGTGGGAAGGAAAGAAATGGGAACTTGATCTTGAGGCTCGAGAGTGGGTCTCGGAGAGATTGGTTACTGGTGTCGAGTTTGATGTTGCCTTGGAGGGCGAGGCAGTGAGTACTGAATTCGGGGGTTGGGTGTGGGATCTACCTGGACCCAAAAGTCCGACTGAGGAGGAGATGTGGCTGGCATATGACGACGACAGAGCGTCCACCAAGACGAGTAGTAAGAAGGATCAGAACAAGAAGGCAACATATAGGTCTGGCAGGGACTGGGAAGAGAGTACGACATGGGCTGGCCGAACAGGTGAATGGAGAAGGAGAAGATGGGTGCGGTTGGTGAGGAGGAGAATTGGCGTTGATGGAGACAAAATTGGCACAAGGCAGGATCCAAAGACGCCGACTAGAAAGGGAGGATAGATAAATTGAACGATGATGTAAGTCCGTGAAAAGCAGAGATAGGTTTCTACCTCCAACGTGGCGGTTCTAAAATCAGGATGGCTGTCAGCATTTCCTTAATCCTTAAATTTGAATCCGTCAGCACGATGAAGGATGAGATTCAATTTTCTCCTCCCCAAACTCACCACTCGCCACACAAACCTTGTTATTACCTGCCCCCAGATGGATGAGAACAGTACTGCGCACATATGGTAGGTTACGCTTACCAAATGACGAGATAGATTTCTTGCATTGATCCTCAGCTTGAAGAAGCCCATATCTTTACCTGGCTAGCACCTCCTGTTCTGAATCATTGGTGCTCTATGCTTGCTGGTGGCCTACCGTATCTGACGGGGGAACAACACAGCTTGCACGCAGTTTTCCGGCTGACGGAATCTTCCTGAGTTACAGATTGAGCCTCCTTAACTCTACATGCGGTGTGTGATGTGTCTCTCACTCATAGACGGAGGAAACTCGTGCGGCAAGGGTTGAGCTCTGCCCGCTTCCCTCTACCTTTTGTGATTCCTTCAATCTCTCCTTAGAAAACGGCCAAGCAGCAGACGATCCGCTCTCCAAAGTCCGAGGTGTAGTTGACGGAGCTTGTCGTATTGAAGGCTTTCCTATCATTTGAGCCTCATGCATTTTCGAACATTTTGAGGAACAAAAGACGCCTTCTTCGCCAGGCACAAGCTGACTCGTCATCCTCCCTAGCGATACTTCGACATTTAGTGAGGAGCTCTCAAGAAAGCTTGATTAGAAGAGTCAGGGTCACATCCATGCGGAATTCTTCTCCAA
>JAABUK010006473.1_pt1 | contig 17470 bp, 15 predicted proteins | sample 5559141 | NCBI WGS metagenome assembly JAABUK01 (sample SAMN10711869, study PRJNA513367) | rock metagenome | isolation source: Antarctica rocks | place: Antarctica: Victoria Land, Pudding Butte nord | collected 2016-01-03 | reverse complement strand
AGCTTGAGAGAATGAGAGAGTGAGAGAGAGAGAGAGGGGGGGGGGGGGAGAGGGAGAGAGAGCTTCGGCTGGTTCGGACACTGGCTGAGATCAGGGAGCCTGGAGATGAGAAAAAGGAGACATGAAAGCGATTGCTCATCTCAAGGAAAGTTCCTTGGGAAAGGAGAAAAGGGAATAGGAGAAATTCAACAAGAAAGATGATAAAGGGTATTGCTTCAATGCAAGGGTGCGCTTGTGTGTATAGACATCAAAAAGCCCATCTCATTTTCATCAAGCTTCGCAGCTGTGCAGATCTAGATACAGCGCCCCAAACCACATCCCCAAATTACTCATGGAGAACCAATTCAAGCCGCCTGACCAGCCGCCCGAGAGCCTTTCAATCTGGGTCCTCCCGTCCCGTCCGATGTCAATATCTATAGTCATGGAACTGAGCGTTTCTTGGAAAGAGCCGTCCCCCATCCAGCCAGCCACAGATAATATGCCTCTGGCTGAGAGCACTTGAAGAGTAGAAGACAATCATGAGAATCGTAAATTTGCGCCACAAAAATTCACTTTTGAGCAGCCCCTCAGAACGCCGATGCAAAACAGAAAGCCGACGTGGATCGCTAGGTGGAGAACGCTCATTGTAAATGCAAAATTTTGCAATGGAGGTGAATGTGATCCGTCCATGAGATGTGATCATCGAACTCCAAGGTTGGAAAGTGACGAAGAGCCAACAGTAAAGTGCTGAGAAGCTTTTAGCGTCGCCAGCCAACATTCCAGATAACATGGGCAATGTCTCTGGCAGTATTGACAGTATCAACAACTCTTCCGAAAAGGCTGTTGTTCAATGCTGCCTCCTCTTCATCCTCGTCGTAGGGCATGAACATACCAGAAGGGGTACGACGCATGCCAGGACCAGGGTCATATTCGTCTTCTGACTGTGCATCTGAGTAGTGCGAGGATGAACTGTCATGGCCAGAGAATGCATGGTTGTTGTAACTCGATGGCTGCCATTGCACATCAACGTCCTCCTCATCGTCATCTAGAAGGAAGTTTGCCTGTGGTCTCGGTGGACGAAGGGTCTCTTGTGAAGGCGAAGGTGACAAAGTCTTTTTCGTGGGCCAGAACCTGTTCATTCCACGCAATTGCTGGGCCTCATTAGGTTCTGGTGTGTCTCCACGATATTTTAATGTTGTCGAGGGGAGTGATTTAATTGTCTTGCTTTCGCTGCTGAAACTGTTCCTCGGCGTGCTTCGATTGCTGACTTTGGCTTTCGAAGGCACCTGCTTCATCATGACAATACCATCATCTTCGTCGTCATCATCACTGAAAGTACTCTGTGGTTCTTCTTCTTCCACTTCGTCGTCTTCTTTTGACTCGACAGCAATGCATTGCTCAACTTCATTGTTGAAGTGAATATGTCTACGTTCGCTAGGAGACTCAAGACCAGAGGACGACGTAGATTGCCTTGCACTGACAGAGGTAAGCGAATCATCACCAGCAGGCGTATTTGCCACAGAGCCTCGACTGAAGGTGGCCATGGTGAATTCGGACGATGATCGTTCGTACGAAGGTCTTCCCTTAGTTGGCCCCGCCTGTTGAGCTTGAAGCATTGCTCCCGCTTGTTTTAGCAGTGAATGGGACGAAATAGAGCGTTGTAGGATAGTTTGCGAGGCGGATTTTTTCTTTAGGATCGGCTTCTTATCAATGAAGGACGACGAAGTAGATAGATGACTAGGAGGTGGAGAATTTGCTGGATTGAGAGATTTTCTGGAATCTGACTGTAACGGACCGTAAAGCCAGGTCACATCACAGTCTTTCAGCCTGTTAAGGGGCAATTAGCGATGGCCCAAAGGGACAATAGATATAAGCGGCATACCAGTTCAGAGCCTCCGGAGAAACAGTTTTGAGACTGTACTTGGACTTGCTCCAAGTCCTCCACGAAGCGTTCTCTAACCTCACGCTGTTGCTGTAGACGTTTCGCCTTGCGACAATATAGCGCCATGAAGACCAGATGTCTTCTTCCTTCCATTGGTGTGATAAATAGTCCACATGTCTTGTAGGTTGATCTTCAATGGCTTGGTCATCATTGACGGTCTGAGGTAGTTCTGAGGAGCAAATTCTTCGAAGCTCTTCATGCCGAGCAGGAGGTTCTTCATCAATATAAGACTCGGGCTCTTCCACTCGCTCCACTGGATGTTCTTCTGATTTTGCCGCTTCAAATGAAGGAAAGGGGATGTCCTCTTCCTCTTCATCCTCATCTAAGTCGGCCCTTGTGTCCAGAGAAAGACTGCTGGCTGGTGTGGAGGTGTATGAAGGAGACCGGGAGAAAGTATGATGTTCGAATTGAGGTGAGGAAGGGGCAGACGACGGGGCAGAGGCCGACGGTTCGGTGCCATATTCAGAATGCGTATATGATGGCTTGTTCGACTGGAGATATGGGTTTGAGGTATTGAGGGCGATAAGGGAATGAGACGACGCCCGGTGCAGAGGACTGGGGGCAAAGTGTGAGCCCCGATTTCCAGGAGCTGAGAGGACTTCGGTCATTGCAACGCAATCATGAGCACCAAGAGTGATTGCGAATAGAATTCACTATTTCGATCCTCTCAAGGATAACCCCACCACAGACCGGTCCACCCGTGCGAGTGACTTTGACCTTGATTCTGTGACCCAACGAGCGATTCAACAGGGAAACCAGAGATATATTTGGCCACTTCAATTTCCTAGTTTTGGTTGAGATGACGAGGGAATGAGTGAGAGGGGACAATTGATTGGGTAGCGAGTGTCGTAGTCGGCGAGACGAGGGTGAAGGGCTGCTTGATGTAGGAACTGATGTCGAAGAAGAGGACCAGAGTAAAAGCGTACATCGACGATCGGGGCAAATGGCGAAGAGATTGCGGAACGAGTTTTGGTCCAAATTTGCGTTTCTGCCCTGAACGGAGCAACGAGGTGGCCAAGGATCTTGACTCTCGTTTTTTGAACCTTAATTGCGAACCTGGACCAGGAGGGGAGGCAATAGTAAGTTGATGTGGACCAAGGCAGCAGATTCCTGCCAGTGCTGCTCGACTGTTTAGCCTCTTAGGGCTCTCGAGTCTCCAGAAAAAGTTGGTAGCCTGAGGGTTGAGAGTGTTCGTCCTCAATTACTTGGTGCTCATGCTAACATAGTCCGTCCCTCCCTGTGGAAAATCCTTATTGAACAACTTTCTCACTATGAGTAAGAACTTGGGAACCCTCACAGAAACAAGGTCTGAACTGCACCGCTATCCCAGGATCAACACGAGCCACCGTCTGCTTGTGAACTCTCTTTACTGGAGACTGGAGATTGGGAGAGGGACTGCCAGAAACTCTATCGATGTTGAATATCTGTCCCTGATCATTCGCTGATGCTCTTCCGTGAGTATTCACTCGTACGCCTGAAACGGAGTGCACGCATTGAACGTGCACTGACTCTCCTCCTCCATTGTCTGGAGCAAAGGAACTGGGAGCAGGGTACGCACAGCCCGTGTTGCCCCAGCTTCATCGAACCCCCACGCAAGCGCTATCTGACCAGGTCAGTACGCCGACCCTGCTAGTAATATCTCGCGTTGCGAGCTACTTGACACCGGTCCTGGTACCGACTACAGGCTAATTACAGCGTTGCCTCCTCCTCCTCAGTCCGGCAGCGGCTGCGAAGGTGGTCTGAGTTGCCTCGACTTGGGTTGGTAGGCTGCGCAAGAATACCGCGTCGCTGTCCCCCCAGGGTTCCGTATTCCAGTACCGGCCGTCAAATACCACGGCTAAGGATCCAAACGTTGCGCCACAACTGCACTTAGCAGAAAAGAGAGGGAGAAGAGTCTCCACGTAGTTCTCAGTTCAGTTCAAGGATCAGGGTCCCACACAGGAGTCTCTGGTGTCCTGTTGTCCAGGATATTGGCCTTCAAGCGCCCAGGTAAATAAGCCCTGACCAGCCCAATCATCTGGAGATAGTAGCAACAGGTATCAACCATTATTCCATGTGCATGACTATGGGCTGCAATTACCCCTCAGCTGGGCTTCTCAACCTCCTATTGCGTGCTGACTGACTTTAATCTCAGCGTTTCTGTATCTCTACCCATGCTCAACAGCTATGCAGTGTTGAGCAAGCTCGATGTATGATTCTGTCATCCACCGGCAGGGACTGGGTTCTCCCGGCACAATGGCGCGTTGATAACGTTCACTCGTACAAGACAGAAGATCGGCGAGTACTCACCATGTTGTGAACAATTGTGGAGCCGAAAACATCTTTCTTTCGCTCAATCGTGTCCGTTCACACATGCTGACGCAAGCCTTCTCGCATAACCAGGGCCGTTTTCAGTTGTCAGTTGCGTCTTTACACCGACGTGTCAAAGAAAATAACAGCAATCTAAATGCTCTTACAAAAGACGGTGGCTCAACCCTCTCGACAGCCATGGTAATTATCTACCAGTCTAATTCAACCATGTTGTCAATCGAGCCTGATGACTAATCTGGTCTCTGAGACGACCTTCCGGGAAGACCATTCCAATGGATAATTATCGACCATCTGGTGAAAGATTCACACCGCAAGCCACACCTTCCGTTCCGACATTTAACAGGTCGGCAAGGTATATAAAGTTAGGCGGATTTCGTCTTCTCCATCTTGTTTGCTGTGGACCCATCCACGTCGTGTCTTTCCTCAATTGACTGTTTCTGGCAGCTTGACTAAGACATTATATATAAAGCTGATTGACGCCTGTTACACCTGGGACCAGGTCGCAGCTACTCGCAGCTACACGTTTAAATCCTGCCTGGACAAAGTACCTTCCCTCTCCGACTGGCTCAGGTGAATCGCCTATGGTATCAAGGCATGCCATTCCGGACCATTCTACTGGATTTTGCACCCTTTCCTTCCCCTTTTCCCTTTCCCCTTTGCACGATGCTAGAGCGACTCAATCACAACACAGGCTGTTCACCGCTATATAGACCCTCCTTGAGAAGAACATGTTCAAAGTGCACAAATGGCAATGCTGCTCCCATATAAACGAAGGACCGGCGTTCTGCAACGCTGGCAGGAGCCGATCCATGGCCGCGTCCGCTTCAAATCAGAAAATTGAGAATGAACAGCCTGTGATTTTCTAAGAGCTGATCGGCTCACATACTTCCCCATAGCTACTTTCCAGACGACCATTCGTTGATGCTTGTATCGTCGACGTGGAGACTGGGAACATGGTCACGTGTTACCCCTTGGGTGTGACCCCTTGTCAGCCCTACACCGAGGATGGTGGGCTTCAGAAAGTACTCTTATCAGCATTGCATCTGCAGTCAACCCCACGTTGTCTATCGCTTTTGCCTATCTGCGGGGAATATTGTGCGAGAAGTGATGTGCTTTACTGCTTAGATATGCACTTGTCAGGATGAGAGACACAGTCGTAAGTGGTTTCCCATGAAATATCCCAATGGTCAGCTCTATCTATCGAGATTGTCTTACTGGGGTCAAATGAAGATAGATTGCCACCCGCCTTCTACATCCTGGCCAAGTTCGGGAACTCTCACACGCCCTCCGCTATCGTATCTGCAGATTAGAATGGCATGTGAAGGACATACCTTTTACCGAAGATTGCCCTTTTGGCCCACTGCGCAAAGCTCGATGCTGTAGCTGTATGTTTCTGCATGGAATCGGACGATGGCTGGACGTTCAAGAGAAAAGTGGGTTGGAATTGAAACACGAAGGAACGCCTCAACGCTTGCATTTGCATGTTTCGCTGCCCCCTGGAGGTCCACATTTTGTGTCCGATATTGCAGTGGTCCGACTCTACCTCGTAAAGCTTGTCAAGACCATGAGTCGTGCTCCCACGGGCTTCTCCATCACGCAATCGAGCCAACGAGTAGCGTCATCTCAACTGCTTTTGTCGCCTTTTAGATGATTAATTCGAATACCTTTTGAAGCTAGCATCGCACCGGCGCCCACTTTGCCCAGGCGTACGGACCGGCAAGTGTACATAGTGTTCGAGCTGTACAGTATGACTACAAGTATTCAATGTGATTCGTCGCAGAGCCAGGTGGAGAGCGTTTAAGTGTTGAGACTTCGATTATGACATGAACTCTAAAATGATACGAGCGTGCCAAGGACAGCATCGGGAACTTCCGGAGTTCCCCTTCGTCTCCGCATTACTCTCCAGCCCTCCGCGTCTTTGGTACTCCTAGACCATAGACCGCTTGCTGCAGAGCTCCACCAAGACGCTGATACAGTTTCAGCTGACAAGTACCCTCTGAAGGGAATATGTCGGGAGAAACCGCGACAGAGAAGGCGCCTGGCTTGCCCAGCGAACCTCAGGCCCGGCGTGTCATCTACTGTGGAGGTGCGGACTTGAAAATACGTCCTTGATCAAACCCTTACTGATGCTGGAGACGCTTAGTCTGCACCCTGCCTCCTGAGGTATGCCTCTTCTCGAGATCACGTACCGACGTCGACCGTCCTTACCACTTGTCTTGAGCTAACGCCTAGCCCAAGTAGTACTGCGAATTTGGGGGAACGGTGAAGAAATGCGAGGAATGGCTGGAGAAGAACCATCCTGACTTGCATGACAAGCTCTACTCCGCCGGTATCGATCTTTTCCGTTGCTGTCTGCTCTATATTCCATCGCTGACTCCCGGGTGTTCTAGACGCATTGAACGCCAACCTCTCCGCACTCTCTGTCGACGCGCAGAAACGGGCCCAAAAGGACGCCGCCAAGAAAGAAGCCAAAGCAGCTTTGAACGAGCAACGTGAAAGCGAGCGCAAGGCGGCTGCTAAAGTTCTCATCAAGCGCGTTGAAAGAAATAAGCGGAAGTATGTGACAGTTCTTTCGGGACTTGAAGAACATGGGTTGGATTTGAAGAAGATCGCAAAAGAGCTGGGGAAGAAGTTTGCTACCGGAAGCAGTGTCACAAAGACTGCTAGCGGTGGGGAGGAGATCACAGTACAAGGAGATGTCAGTGATGATGTATATGACTGGCTGACGGAGAAGTATGATGACATTCCGGAGGACAATATTGATTGTATCGAAGACAAGAAGAAAAAGGGGGCGGGCTAAGCATGCAGCAGTCTTTTTGGTAGAGTGTCAATCCCGTCCATACGCTCAGGTTCTTTCGGCGTCCAGAGCTTCTGCGGATTCTGGGGCGAGCGCTGGACACCCCAAGATTGTTCCAAAAGCGATGTGAAACAAGCAAGCAAAAACCAGACGTTCGGGCTGTGGCACCGCCCATCAAGCCGCAAACATATCTGCACATGGTAGACTCCGGCATGACTGAAAGCTGCCATCCACAAGCACACCACCGTAGCTACCCGTCTTGTTCCCTGTCCCACTGGTCCGCGACCGCGCATCATCTTTTTCCGATCAGCCCATCGACTCTCTACCGAGTCTACCGTTCGTGGAACTGTTCTCTGCTGCCCTGACTCGATCTTTGACGACTCTGGCTCACATGCTAGATCACAATGACACCTCCAAGAATACAGAGACACCATGTTGCACGCTGAGGCTATTGGTTCTGGCTCGTCCGACTCCTCCGACTGGCAGTCATGTTCCGAGGAAGCGGAATCGAACTCGGGATCGAACTCGGGATCGTTGTTTCAGAACCTTGGCAATAGCATCGACGCTTCTCCACGAACTTTAAATTCTAGGCTTGACGATCATTCGGCGCACGAGCCCTCAAATGTGGTCCGTCCCCTTTCGGCGCAATCTCTTGCTCAATCCATCCAGAGCAGCTCAGAAAGTCCATTGACTGCAAGCCTTTCACTCGAAAGCTTTGCGACATACTACAGTAGGCGCTTGCCCTCTGGCGATCCGGAGCCTCGACAAAGAACCTCGTCTGCCTTCGCTTCGGGGGATGCCTCACGACCTGTCTTCCTACTCCCAGCCCCCACATACAACGTCGCTTCGGTCAGGTATCCAGCGAACTTTGCAGGCATGGATACCGTCAACGTGCCGGAACTGGTGGAGCGACTAGGCAGCGAGGAAGATGCCGTACGCAAGATGGCTGTCTTCAAGTTGCAGTCCAATATTGGGGATCCTTCGTTCGCGGAAATATTCATTCAAGAAGGTGGCCTGCAGAAGCTCACATACCTGACAATGCATGCTACCCGGAACACTCTGGCATACAGCTTAACAAGCTTCAGTCGGTTGCTAGAGGTGGACAAGGGTTGGGACTTTGTCGAGCACGATCTGATTGAGCGAGTAAGAACCTCAATACTCTACACTCACGCACTTCATATTAAACGGGATCTCAGGTGGTTGAATTGGTGGTTACGCATCCGCTGGTCAACATTCTTCGGGGAGCTATGTCCGTGCTGGTCCTAATCGTTTCACATCCCTACAGCCCAAATCGGTCATCGAAGAGCCCTCCTTCTGGTTTCAAAGCCCTGAAGCCGGCAATTGCAGTTTATCCTCAATTTCTTGAGATGCTTGTTAGTCGACTGTCCTCGGCAGACCATGCGTTGTGCGCCAATGCATTGCAGCTGATTAATTCGCTAATGAGAGATGCCATCACGAATGACGAAGAAGCGGAGTGGCCCAAATTCATCAAGAGACTACAAGACTTGGGCGTCATAAAAGCAGTCTATATCCTCATGCAGAGCTCGGCACTGCAAGATTTAGCACATCCGCTTCTAGAATTTCAGGCGCTTACAAAGGTGCTTCTCCGCAAATGGAAAGAGGTATCGGTTGACCTGCAGAAACCCGAACATCGCAGGGCGCTGAAGGGAATTCATCTGGCCAGCAACCCCGAAAGACCTGCTGGATTGTCTCCCAATAGTGGCGATGACACCAAGCCAAAGCACAATCCGGAAAAGTGGCGAAGGCTTGGCTTCGAAACAGAGAGTCCAAGCGTGGAATTTCAAGAAATGCGATTTCTCGGTATGATGGATCTCACCGACTATGTGCGCAAACACCAAGACGAGTATCAGCGATTCCTTCTGGAACAGGCTTCACATCCGCTTGACAAGCGATGTCCGATTGCAAGAGCTTCATTAGCGACAACAGCGATATTATATGAACATTTTGAGGTCGAGAAATCGGACCTGGAGGATGCAAAATCTTACCTGGCACTTGAGTCGAGGACGAACTTCGACAAAGTATTCAAGCCTTTGCTGTTGCATTGGTCGCGGCTGCATGTGGCGGGCCTGCATGCATTCTTCCGACTTTGGAAATCCACTGGAGCAGAGCAAGAAGACTTCCTCAAAATCTTGGAGCTGGTAAGAATATTGATCGAAAGCGTGGTCGGCGGTGCGTCGAGGACAAAAGACGTCCAAGACGTGGAAGAAGAACTAGCTGCATTCGAATACCAACGCCTTCGAGAACTGCAGATGGAACTTCTAGAATTGACATACGAAGATGTCTGGGGCCAGCATCTTCGTCAAGTGAGAGAGGAGCTCCAGCATGAAGCACTTCAATTCGTCAGAGAACAACGCATCCGCTGTCTTTTACAAGGTGCCTGGTTTCCCAGCGGACTTTCATACAAAGGACCAGAGCCTGGGGGTCCGGTGCAGAAAGAGGATCTCAAGAGATCAGTGCCGAGCAGCTTCCGATATGTTCAGCTGTCCCACAACCGAAGGTTTCTGCATTACGCCGACTTTGAGAGGATGCTGGAGCATGAGCCGGAATTGGATTCTCTACCGGATAAGAGTAAGCTACGCCGATCCCTTGACATGTGCGATGATGATCCCAGCCCGTGCAGATATAGCACCTGTTTCGTGTGACCAGGTCGGCGTCTGCCACCGGAAGCATTGCATACTGACATGATTATGCAGTCGATCTTGGAATTGTTTCGTCAGTTGTGTCCAATGTGTCGGCTTCTTCCGCCGAATCGACTGCCAGTGATGAAACGGTCAAGTCTGCCAACCGCGACAAAGCTGCGACGACGAAAATTACGATACACGCATATTTGCCTCTTGATGGCAGCGCACTCCCTTCCCGACTGGCCGATCATAGCCGGCAGACATCCAAATCATCAAATACGCCGGGACAGAAGGAATCGGTCCTATTGACGCTTCATCCGCAGTCGCACAGTGTCGCGTCAGAGTGGCTTGACGGACTCTTGATGCTGTTGAATCAGCAACCCATTACTGCAGAGACGAGCAAGCTGGTCAATATGGTGAGTAGCTACGGATTGAAAATCCGCTTGTTGAATGTAAGGTTCGACGAACGCGACATGATGGGGGAAGCGCCGCAAATGCCGAGCCGGGAAGGGCTGGATGAAGACTACTACTATGATGTGTTTGGTGGTCAGTGATGCCAGATATAGACCTGAAGGGAGTGGAGCACGGAACCGATGGTGTTGTGGACCTGAGTTTCAAGTCCGGCGTCCTGAAGTTCGTCGTTTGTATGGATAGATGAGCTGAATGTCACAAGATGGAAGCCATTCTACCGCCTCCAGATTCACTCGTCTGTATTCATATTCACGCGTATCTGACACTCTGAGGAGGTAGTTTCACAGCGATGGTGAGCCGGCGGTACTGCTCAGGCTGCCACGGGGCTGAACGCCTGGTTTAACTAGGCCCTAGAAATAGGCAGCATGACGCATCCGCCATCGATGTTTTGGTTCCTTTCGAGAGAACACGCAATGGATCGACCAGACATGCACCAACTCTCGTAATTTCCTCTTCGACTCCCTCTACGTCCCGCGCCCACAATGTCGAAACCAATATCCATCTCATTCGGCAAACCCAAAGTAAAACCCTCGGCCTCCTCCACTTCAACGCCTTCAGGCGCCCCAACGCCCCTTTCGCGACCCACAAGACCTGCCTTCACAGCCGAGGCGGAAGACGAGGCGGAAGACGAGAGGCCACCCGCGCATGAGTCTGTTGTGGGGTTTGCTTCCGATGGAGGCGCGATATTCAGTAGACCCGTCAAAGACGAGGAGGAGAGGGTGATTGAGAACAAGGGAAACGCGGATTGGAGGACGAGGGGAAGACCGGCGAAGGGGGCGTCGCAGCCTCAACATCATGACGAAGTAGAGATTGCAGCAGGCATAGTTGTGGAGAAAGAAGAAGCAAGTAAGAAGGCCGGACGGCAGTTTGCTGAGAAGAATGCGACTACGAACGGACAACTCTCGCAGAACGGTCCGGCCGACTCCACCACACCAGAAGAGATGCCGCAAACAGCAGACGAAGCAGCCCTCTCCGCCCTCCTCAACGGCTCCAAGGACAAATCCTCGTCAACCACCACCACCACCACCACCACCATCACCATCCAGGAATCCCAGAGCTTCGCCTCCCCAACGACGACAGGCGACGAAACCCTGGATTTCCGCACCGACGTCGCCTCACGCCCCAATCCCTCCACCCTGGACGAATACGCCGCCATGCCCGTGGAAGAGTTCGGCATGGCGCTCCTCCGCGGGATGGGCAAGAAGCGCCGCGCCAACGGAGAGGTGATCGTCATCAAGAACCCCAATGAGGAGCCGGATGAAGAGGAGAAGAAGAGAGATAGGGAGAGAAAAAAGTTGAGGGATCCTAACAAGGGGTATTTGGGGATTGGGGCTAAGCCTGTTAAGATTGGAAATGGTGCTGGGGGTGTTGGAGGATCAGGAGAAGATGGATTAGGGGCGTGGGGGAAGAGTGATATGAGGAGGAATAAGAAGGGGGAGGGCTTGTACACACCTGTCATGCTTAGAGATCGGAGGACAGGGGAATTGATTTCCGAGAGGGAGTTAGAGGAGAGGAAGAAATTGGCTAAGGAGGCGATGGCTGGGAAGAGGGATGTGAAGTCGGAGGAGGATTGGAGAGAGAGGAGAGATAGGAATCTGGACAGGAACGGGATTGGTGCCGGTGAAGGCCGTAACGCCAAACAGAGCAATAGGGAGGACGACCACGACCACCGAGAGAAACAGCTCAATGGGTCCCCAAGGAGGAAAATGATCCAAGATGCCAGCAGCACAAGAGATGCCTTAAGGCACTCAATCTCCTCTTCGACGATGACGACGACGACGACGACGACGACGACGAGGAGCCGCAGTAGGAGTCGGTCTGGCGAACGATGCGACAGACATCGAGATCGAGAGGGAGATGTGCACTGGAAAGCCGAGAGATCCAGAGACAGGCGAAGAGATAGACAACGCCACGACGACAGCAACAAGAACGGCAACGACAATGGCAGGTATGACTCCGCTTCCTCCTCGTCCAGGAGGAACGGACATCATAGGGACAGGTATGATGACAGGGGTAGTAGGTAGCCGCCGCGAGATATTTGAGAAACTGAGAGGAGGGTTTGACAAGGGGGAAAGATGGAAGTGTCCACTGCTGCTTGAAGTGTGAATATCGCAATGCCGATTGTCGCTTAAGCAGGGTGGATATGTAGGGTAGGATGACCTTCTGCTCTGCTTTCATGCCTCATCCTATCCAGTTCGACTTCAGAATATCGATCAAAGCATAATCATATCCCCTCCACTATCTCCCTTCCCAATCCCTGCACCGTTCATCTTTCCATCAATCCTACCGTTCACTCCATCCCTCTCCTCCTCCTCCTCCTCCTCCTCTCGATCTAGATCCACCTCCCCACCCAAAACCTCATCCATACACCCCAACGTATACTCCACCAAGAAACTTTCATCCACCAGCGCCTCCATCCGACTGAGATGGCGCTCAGTGTAGACTTCTAGCGCGCGGAGGAGGGGTTTCATCCCTCTTCCCCCCCCCCCACCACCACCACCTCCTCCTCCTCCATCACCTTTACCACCGCCAAGCTCCGTCCCCGCCCCTCCTACCTCTCTACTAGCCGATGCACCCAGCCGTCTATCTCTCGCCATGTCGACAAACACGCTGACGGGGTAGGACTTAAGAATGACATGGAGGATTCTTTGCGCGACAGGCGCGGTGCGTGCATTGGTGTTCCAATCTCTTAGTCGGAGGAGGAGGGCGTATAGCTGTTGTTTAGACAGATGAGCTAACACGTCGTCTACTTCTTCGGAGCCGCTGATACTCGCCCTCGCCCTGTCACTCCTCTTCTCCTCACCCTTGCCGTCGTTCTGCGCTTCATCACTAGATGAAGAGCTGTTGTTCATCACGTCTTCAAACAGAGCGAGTAGCCGCCCAGGGTGGTTGAGTTGGAGCGCTAAAGTGATGACTTCGCGATAATTCCGGGCGCGGATGTGGTTTTGTAGGGCTTGGTCTTGTTCGATTCGGGCGTTGGCGGCGGCGGTGGCGGTTTGGAGGGTGGAGGTTGTGGTGTCGGTCCAGAGGGTTAGGGTTGCGTCGGCGGAGCCAGAGATTAGGGGGTATTTTGAGATTATTGACGATAAGGTGGAGGAAGACGCAGTGGAGGAGCGGCCGGGGATTTTGGACGGGGTGCTGGAGGTGACAGTGGTGGGTGTGGCGAGGGCCCAGACGCGATCGCTGTGATTGTCTAGGGTGGTGAGGAGATGGTCGTCTGAGATGTTGACGGTGGAGGTTGACGAGGAAGAGGTGTAGGGAGACCAGACTTTGATGAGGGTGTCGGAGGAGGCCGAGGCGATTATGGGATGGATTTGATGTGGGATCTGGCCGGAGGGATGAGTTTCAGGGTCGTCTTGGTTTGATGATTGTGGTAGTGGGGAGAGCCAGAGCACTTTCAGAACGCTGTTGCTATGGCCCTCGAACGTGAGGATGCAGGTGTACGTGGTGAGGGACCAGAGTTTGACTGTCCTGTCACCCGAGCCACTGACAAGAAGGCCTTTGGTGCTGCTACTGGAGTCGGTCCTGATGGGTGGAGTGTCTTTTGGTGCGAAACGGATGGACCAGACGCCTCGTTTGTGACCGCGAAGAATGCCTGCTACGGAGCCGGAGTCGAGGTCCCAGATCTTGATCGTTCGGTCTTGGGAGGCAGAGGCGAAGAGTGAAGATGTTGAAGAGACGTCAATAGCGTTGATGTCTTTTTCGTGGGCAACGCGGGTGTAGAGGGATACAGTGATAGGATGAATGGAATGAGAGGAAGCTGAGACTTTCAACATCGAGGTATCCCATCTTTTGATGGTTCGATCTTGAGATCCGGTGATTAGGAATGCTGGAGGGTGGCCGAGTGGGTCGGATACTGCTTGAGATGATTGTGGCATTCGCGGTAGAGCAACAGCTCCGAGGGATTCTGCATGGCCCACAAAAGAGGCGAAACATGTGTATGACGACGTCGAGGGATCAAGACGCCAGAGTCGAGCTGAGTTGTCCTTTGCACCAGTAGCAAGCCAATGACCGGACCAGTCGACATCAAGACAGATGATGATTTCAGCATGGCCAGACAAGAGAGCCACGTCGGCACCAAAATGGAGCGACGGATTTGCCGTCGATTCTGCAATTGAGATGATGCGTACGCTTTCTGTATTGGTGGCTAACGCGAGGAGTGATCGATCAGGACCAACAAGGGCTAGGTCTATGATCTCGTCGTGGTTCCCAGAGATCCTGCGGATGACAGGCAGTGGATCAATTGAAGTGCCAGGAACGAGATCTTCAAGCACTTTCAGACCATGGATCTGAAATGTTTGATCAAGATGCACGGACAGTAGAAATTCTGGTCCGCACTGTATGCTGACAATCGAATCATTCTCATTGCCCGCTATCTGCTCCTTGGTGACTTCTGTTCCCGAAGACGTGCTCCATAGTCGGACTCTACCATTCTCACCCCCACTGTAGCAGTAATTGCCATCTGGAACAAAGCCTGCTGCTTCCACTACCTCAAGGACTGGAACGACCTTCCGAGGTTTCCAGGATTTGGCGTCCCATAAAATGATCGTTTTGTCTCTACTGGCAGAAAGTAAGGTCTGCTCCTGCTCCGAGAAATCAAGACTCCTTACCACTGAGACGTGCGACTCCAAGGATGCAGTCGACTTGCGTGTCTGTAGGTTCCATATCCTGATTTTCCCGTCCTCACCGCCAGAAGCGAGAAAGAAGCTTGGAGCATCGGTGGTGCTCTGGTCGGCACCGATACTTTTCCGTTTACCGTCCGGTTTCAAGGCTCGGTGTAAGGTGCTTCTAAAGAAGCAAAGGGCGGATATCACGCCTCCATGTCCATGCAAAGTATGGGTAGCGAATCCACCTCTGATATCCCAAACTTTGACAGTACCATCTGCACCTCCAGTCGCCAGAAGTGTGCCGGTAGCATCGATGACAGAAGTGATCACCGGAGTGGTATGTGGTTTCAAAGTCCGTTGCAATTCCGGCGATGGACCAGCCAGACCGTATATTCGCATAGATGAAGATCTTGAGCTCACTGCTAGATGGGAGGCAGAGGGTGAGAGTGCCAGACTAGTGATTGGCTCGCCATCATTTTCAATTCTGAACACTCGTTCCCCAGTCTCATTATTGACGATCAGGACATCTTCTTCTACACAGGTTGCGAGAACTCTCCCACTTCTGTCGAGGGAGACATCGCCTCCAGTGTAGAGAGGTTCGATTGTCTTGGCAGGCTCAAAAGTTGTTTTGATACTGATTCGGGAGGCCATTTCGCAAGTAATTTTCTCGAGCTGACACGAGAGCTTTTGCGCGCAATTGCAGGCTCGGACGAGACAAAGAAATCACATCGAACGACCAAGATTCCGGGCAAACTCTGCAGAACACCCTAGCATGCTAGAGGCCATGACTGTGGTGGATTTTCCGGAAAAGAATCCGTGGAGAAGAGCGACTACTTTTACGCCAAGCCCGCCCTACAGGGCGGAAGACCTCACGCCCAGCGGAATAGCAAGTGTAGAACCAACTCCCCTTCCATGTCAGTGTCGCTGCGTGGCGGCTAATCCACTCAAAGGACGCAGAGAGACAGACGGTTTCCGTCTCTGCTGGACTGTCGGCCTTGAACGCCTCCACTGGACTTTCACCCTCGGCTCAGCATTCCCTAGCCTCATACGACAGTAGCTTGTTTGCTGTGTGAGCTGCAGTCGAGGATTCCTCCTCAGAACCTCAGTTTAAAACTGTGCTCGTGAGCTTTTTGCATTAGCCATGGGACGACAAGCATACGTTACGCGGCTTGCTCTGGTAAGTTGCTTGGGTTTTGATCCTCTTTTTTCGTGCATATCGTCCGTTTCATTTGCTCTCAAACCCTTCAAACCTCAAGTGTGGGCTTTATTCGGTCTTAAGATGCATCGGAAAGCCTTGGAGGAACGCCACACTTCCCACAACTGTGCCGAAAGGGGAAGAAGCGGAAATTTGGACCAACACATGCGCCCACTGCCAGTGTTCGAGCTCCCGGCACTCATATTGCATACACCTGCGAATGATGGAGACATCCTCGACAAGACGATTGCATATGAGTGACTCGCTTGAGAGCTGCGCTCAACTGATAGTGGCTAGCATCGCTTCGGTGCCTCCTAAAGAGCTCAACTTCTATCCTTCTCTTTCTTATCAGCACAATTGAGGCTCGCAATGATCTCAACACATCTAAATCAGCAAGAGAGCGTGCTCATTTCTACGATGGCTGACGGAAAGCAGGGAAGATCTCCATATGAAGCGCCAATCCTATCCGAATCAGGAGAATTCGTTCTTGGGCCCTATGCTCATGAGTTCGACAACCCCGATGGCTACACGCAGCAATACAACGAACGAGGGCATCCAGAATTCAGAGCGTCTCGGGCTGCCGCACGAGAGCTCCGAAGGGCCAAAAATGACGTGCTTTCGACCGTTGGTGTGGTATACAGGAAGGCCAAACCGACCCATTCAACGAAGAATGATGGCGACTTGGTCAAAATCGTACATTCAGAAAACGAGGCCGGTTTCATTCTGTCTAGCATGGACAACCTTCTAATGTTCTGCTCATTGTGGTGGCTGTTTTCTCTGAGAATGAGAGTGCAGGTTCGCTACTGTCAACGTCTGCTTCCCCAGACCTACCATTAACTGTCACAGACTTTAGAAAGTTATTCCACTCCCCTGATGCAGATCGTAAGATCAGATCTACAACTATTTGGCACGAAGGGATTTCTAGTCGCTGGCCTGCCCGCATGTCTGGTCTCGGCAATGCTCAGCAGTTGGCGCCGGTATTGGATGAGTGAACGTGTAAAGCAGTGGCTAGCTGGATTTCGATTTCCACAGATCTTGTATGTATAAGGCCTTCCAATTGTTCTCCTATCGTGCGCTGACTCCTCAACAGTCACATCGCATTCTTCTTGCTCTATTCTTCGATCGAGGCATTCGGTACCTTGCAAAGTTTGCACCTGATACCTACAGGTCAAACCATGAGCTTAAGATCTCTCATTCCATTCAGTCGACCATCGCCCATTCAGCTCTCCAACACCTTATTCGGAGCTATTACTTCTCCCATTGTCCTGCTATGGGCATATACATCATTGAATCACCAACTTCAATCGATGCTTTGGTACGTGATTCGAAGCATCACCACCAAGCCAGACAAACCAGATAGAATATCCTATCTAGCTCTGGCAGGGACTCAAGATGCTGAAGCGAAAGTTCCTGGGCTCAGAGAGCGGCCCTGGACGTTGTCCGATGAAGTGAGATTCCAGTCTTTCAAGTTGGAGAATTGGTTTAACGATCTTTTCCGACCGTTTCTCAAGCGACGCAAGATAAGCG
>JAABUK010006471.1_pt1 | contig 17472 bp, 13 predicted proteins | sample 5559141 | NCBI WGS metagenome assembly JAABUK01 (sample SAMN10711869, study PRJNA513367) | rock metagenome | isolation source: Antarctica rocks | place: Antarctica: Victoria Land, Pudding Butte nord | collected 2016-01-03 | reverse complement strand
TATCGACTATACTTATCATCAAACTTCATAGAATTCTTAGCATTCTATCTAATTTACTAGTTCAGGCGCCGTCTGTAGCCAAGACAGGCCGGCTGCGGATAAAGTACACCTCCGTGATCACCCTCTTAACAAGTGACCAGCTGCTCAGGGCATTCTTCAGCCTCATCCCTCTCTCTACACTTGAAGCTCTGGCTTGAGTGCAGAGCGGCATCCAGCGAATAGGTGTTGGTAAGCACACTCGCCAGAGACGCTGCCGCAGCCAAAGCCGACATGACTAACCAGATCTTTGGTAACGCATCCGCATATGCTTGTACCAGACTCGAACGCTCAGGTCCCAGCGGCATGTTTTTTCAGTGATTGTGACAAGTGCGGCTCCGTCTCTCGCGCAATCTACGGCGTTGCTGGCCAAACCCGGGAAATTTAGCAGCGTTTTCAGCATCTGATTCGAGAAGATTGCGCAGATGAACCGGTTTGCTTGGATGATGTAGGCTGTTCAGGAGGCATTTTGATTCTTTATGAGTCGCTAGAGAAAGGAGTCGGAGCTTGATTGCTCGATAATGTTCTTGATCCGCTCCGTTCCTGCTGCTACCAGTTAGTAATCTTTTATGATGGGAATTTCACGAGTCGATGCGATATCTTTGTGCTGAAGGATTCCCTTCTCGCGCGTCAGCTGTGATCTGCTCCGCTGAGAGATGGTGAGGGTTCAGGGTCTTTCAGTATATTTCCTGAAGATCCCCTGTGCAACAATTGCCCAATAGGGACGATTTGAAGCCTTGGGCTTGTGTCTCCGTGTACTTACGTGAGAGCTTTGCCAATGCCTCGATCTCTCTGAAGGCCAAGCAAAACGGTTTATCTCTTCATGCCTGTAATCTCCCTCAAGCTTATCATGCGGTCCGCAACCGTTTCAACTTTCACGGCTTGTGCTTCGTACAAGGACGGGGGAGCACGGAATGTGTCAATTAGTTAGCGGCCGTTTTCCTCACGCAGCAACTCCGCCAGCTGAGGTCCTCGAACCTCTCCACACTTGGGAGACATAGCTGAGTTGCAACAGAGTACGAAGCATGATTGTTCCGCGCTGTTACGCTCACGGAGAGACACATACACTGCGGTCAAGTAGTTTTCGATATTTTCTGAAGTCGATCTGTCTCCTGTTTCCTGTCGCCCACTGCCTCCAGCTCACGATATAAGACTTCGAAAGCGCCAGAATTTCTGACACACGAGTACATGATGAAAGTTTAAAAACGTCTGCGACACCAGCACTGTAGTGTTACTGGCCCTTAACGCAGCTTACTCCTAGCCCTACAAAGCATTACAGGTCATCCTCATCCTCATTCATGGTAATTAGGGTAGTCTCCTCTAAAACTCATGCTGAGAGCTTTATCTTGCTGATGGATTGCCGAAACCATCTGGCTGAATGATATAAGGTACGCATCGACCATTTCGTGAAGGCATAGGTGGACCCAAGAAGAACTGTTCCGAATGTTCCGAGTCCGAAGCGGTAGGTTTCTAATCAAGGCCTCCAATTGTGACAGCCGCTGTCGAGGAATCCACGCGACGAAATTCATGGCAAGAAGACCTGGTTCTTCCACACCTGGATAGGGCAAATCCTTGATGTGGTAGAGCTTCAGTTGGTCGGCGGGTTGGTGGGCATGGCAATGGAGATAGAAGCTGGAGAATTCCTTGATCGGGGGATCACGTTGGATCACGATGGAACAGTCACGCATCAACGCTCTTAGTGCTCTGGTCTCGCGCGGGAGAGAGGCATCATCAGCAGCGAAATCGGTAACCGTCAGATAAACAGCTGCGTGAGGGCCGGGTGGTGATGGCGGTGGTGGCCTGACGTTGACTTTTCTGCGCGGCATCATCCGTCTGGATGGCGTGCTTGTTGGTGTCGTCGTTCCAGGTCGTATGCGCTGAGCTTGGGTTGCTCGCCTCGGTGGTGACGATCGCCTGGGGGGTGTCGACGAGATAGACTCCATGGAGGGCGTCGAACATCGAGGGGGCGTGGAGTCCCGGCTGCTGGGCGGGCCTACCCACGTTTTGTCAGTATACACGACTTCCAAAATCTTGTAAAGTCACAGACTCAATCTCCTGAACATTTTTCCTTGTTACTATTGCTCTTAGTGTTTTGAAGTCACACTCGAGCGGGCAAGATATCTTATTGCTGAAAGCTTTACTCTTCCTCGCACTGTTGTTTTCTTGCGCGCTTTCTTGGGTCGATCTGCTCTTCTGTTCACAAAGCGGGAAATGAACCGTTTTCCCGACTATGTACTTTAATACCATCTCAGAAGACGAAAGACGTTTCTGCACTTGTTTAAATAGCACTCTGTAGGCGAGTTCTATTCGCCTTCTTAGTATGACCACATCTTAGCTGGCCGCATCATTGTCTCGACTTGTTGTTTCGACTCCAAGGCAAGACTATCAATCCCTGCACGCGTCTGCAGTTGATTGCAGTCCTCTATTTATAGCCTTGTCTTCCGGCCTGCGGCGATGTTTTGCAAGAATCTGACATCCAAGCTTCACGTGAAACATAAGAGGCAACGCATATTGTAACGTGCTCCGTGGTTTTGCACTCAAGCAAACATTGACCCTAGATTCCCTCTCATGACCACAAGAAATCCTTGGAGCAACGACACCTCGAATGGTGCAAGAAATGATTGGCACGCCAAAGTGTAATAATTGTCGTTTACACGGCTTGACGCCCCACTGGACGTATCTTACCAGGAGAAGGGGTAGACAACGGTATGTCAAGAACCATTCACCGGGTAGCATCAATTTGGGTCACGCGGTGGTCGTAACTGGGTCGTAGGTGTCTATAGCTTGCCGTACTATAACAACAAGTTTGATGAAAGGCGTGGATAACAATGTCAGCGACAAGATTCAGGTCAAGTCAGACGGCCGTTCATTGATGCTAAGAATGGTCACATGACCCTCTTACGGCAGCTCGCTTTCGCTAGCTCCGCTTTGCGCTTCAGAACCTCAACCAGCAGACAACTTGAGCAGAATCGTGCAATTGAATTCCCCCACGCAAGAGATTTCAATTGAAGATACCTCTGAGACCTGCGGCTTACAGGCCGCCACTACGCTCTGCTAGAATGATGTCCTCCCGATTAGCTAGGCCTGCCCTGGCTGCCGCCGCACGACAAACTCCTCGATGTGCTATCAGGAGCTATGCGGCAGGTACCTCGATCGATCCAAAGCCGCCTGTGCCTCTCTTTGGGGTTGATGGCACATATGCAAATGCCCTGGTATGTTCCTATGGCATGAAAAACCTTCTGTGTGGATTGTGTAGGGTCTTACAGTAGTTTGGTCAACCACAACCCATTCTCCATATTCACAAGAAAATCCCTCCATAGACGCAATCACTAATCAAACGTGGGCACCACCTCCAGTATACCGCCGCCGCCAAATCCTCCACCCTCGACTCCGTCGCTAAATCGCTCACCTCCCTGCACCAAGTCCTCAAATCCGACACCAAACTCTCCCCTATTCTCCATACCCCAACCCTCACCGACTCCGACAAATCCGCCATTGTCGCTGAACTGGAGAAGCACACCGGTGGCGCCGATAAGGGTGGCACTATGAAGAATTTTCTGCAGACTTTGGCCGAACACAACCGCCTCGGGTTGTTGGAGGGGGTTTGTGAGAAGTTCCAGCAGTTAATGGGCGCGTATCGGGGCGAGATGGAGCTGGTGATCACGAGTGCCCAGAAGTTGGAGGATAGGGTGGTGAGGAGGCTGGAACAGGCAGTGGGGAAGAGTGAGTATAGTCACGGGAAGAAGATGAAGGTTGTTACCAAGGTACGTTTATGACCTCGTCTTTTCACAGACTAGAGAAAGGCCTTAGTCTTTCATTCCTGGGCTCTCCTTAATGCCTAGCCACTAATCATGTCTTCCCTTGTCAGGTCAATCCCGAGATACTTGGCGGTCTAGTCGTTGAGATTGGAGACCGCACAATCGACTACAGCGTCTCCGCCAAAATCGCCAAGCTCAATAAGCTATTGACCGATACCGTCTGAGCAGAGATACTCTTCGAAGCGTGGATTTTATGATGACGAACCCGTGGAACGGCATCAATAGCAACAACTGTATGTACACAAATCAATCCATTGTCCATCCAAAGTCGACCTATCGTTGTGTCTCTCTATGTACATTGTTGCAAACCCTGGTTCCACGCTGTTCTATTGAAATGTTCCGTCAAAGATTCTTACCGATAGCCCTATGTATCTATCTACCATCGACTTGACGGGCAATATCGGACGCTCGCCATACATCTCAGCAGTGACGTATCCTTCCTACCCGTGCAGTAACTCCGTTAGATCAACGGAAAACATTTCGCACCAGCCCTGCTCCTACTCCCGAGAGATGAAAACAACTTGAATCACAACTTTCACGAGCCCAGGAATTTTACATTAAATACGCTATTCTGCCGTGCTGCCGCCGCCTGGTCTTAGGATCTCTTCTTCCACAGGCTGCCAAAATCCAGGTACATTTACCTCCACAAACTCTGTGGCTGGTTCTGGGCCGTGCAAGGATTGGGTGAAGTTGTAGCTTCTTATTCAAAATGTTTGTGCGAGGTTTCGTGCGAGGAGGACAGAACTGTTTGCGTCGTTCTCTAACCATTGGATATTTGTTACTAGTGGCGCTCTTCTGTCGGATGGATGTCAGGATCAAGAGGGCAATGAATGTGCAGCATGTACTCCCTCTTCGAGTGTCTAGGTTACGGATAAGAATAGCTCGCTCTACAACGAACAGCAAGCGTGACTATACAGTGCTTGCTTCACAGCTACGAAGGCCACTTCCCCTTTTACTTCGCTCCATCTGTCCTCCGTCCTCCATCATCTGTGATTCGGTCCATCAACCCAACTGCGCCTCAAACTCATCCTCATAAACCGCCACACTCTCACTCCCGTCCGTCCTTATCCGACTCAATTGCTCGCCGATGTACTTCTCGACATGACTATCCGCCTCACTCCGTCTACGCTCATTCTCCCTTTCCTTCGCCAGCTGCTCCTCGTTCCCAAACGCATCGCCACCATCACTAACCGCTGTGCTACCCCTCCTACTGCTCGATGCGCCTGCCTCTCCATCAAGGGGATGGTGAGAGCCCGTTTCGGAGGGACTGTAGAGGGAGCGATCTCCGATGGAGCGGGAGGTGGAGGAGCGGCGGAGGCGCGATCCGCTCGGGCTGCCGCCAGGGGATTTGGGTGCGCCAAGGGAGGATTTGCGGCGCAGTTTGCCGCGGGAGAAGGTGTCATCGAAGTAGTGGGCTGCGGCCGTGGAGGGGGTGCGAGGGGTTTGCGGGAGTCGGCAGTTGATGCTAGAGCGAGCATACCGTTAGTTTGGATCATTGGTTTTGTGGTAGGGTGAGGCAGCGCAGGGAGGAGTCAAGCCTTACCCAGTATCATGGATCATCTTTGCAATCAGCCCACTCCAGCCGCATTGATGGGTAGCACCAAGTCCGCGACCACTATCTCCATCGAAGAACTCGTAGAACCATAGGTAGTCTTTCCAGTGCGGGTCGAAATCTAGCATCTCATTGCCATCGTTGACAGCTCTTCTGCCATCGTCGCCGCGAGCGAACAGATGTTGTAATCTATGCTGAAGCTCTTCCGCGACATGACCTAGATGCATGTAGTCACCCGATCCGGTTGGACACTCGATCTGCACGCTCTGTCCGTAGAACATGTAGAAACGGAGTAGGGACTCGACAAGGAGAAAATTGACGCAAAGCCAGATCGGACCACGCCAATTGGAGTTTCCGCCAAAGAGGCCAGAGTCGCTGTCGCCGGGGACGTAGCCAACTTTGAATTCTTGGCCATTGACTTCCATGCTGTATGGGTGTTCATCGTGATGTCGGGATAGGGAGCGGATGCCGTGGTCTGAGAAAAATTCTGTCTCGTCAAGCATGCGCTTCAAGATCTTTTCCAACCGGTCTTTAGACACAAGAGACAACAGCAGACGCTCGTCTTTCCCTCTTTTTCGCATGCTGGCAATGTTCCGTTCTGCAACATCATGCCGATTTTCAATAAACCAATTCATTCGCTTCTTGAAGCTAGGAAATTTGTTGATGAGCTCGGGTTCGAGAGTCAGTACTGCGAACAATGGGATAAGTCCGACGAGCGATCTGACGGGAAGCTGCTGGGTCCACGGTCCGCCCCAAGAGATTGCATCATAATAGAAGCCGTCTTCCTCGTTCCAGAGCGATTTCTCATCACCGCCTGCTCGGAAGGTCATTGCGTCTGAGATGAGGATGAAGTGCTCGAAGAACTTCGAAGCGATATCTTCGTAGATACGGCGATGCTTTGCCAATTCGAGAGCTATGTTCAGCATGGAGAGACAGTAGAAGGCCATCCAGCCTGTCGAGTCGGCCTGCTCGAGTACACCACCCGTTGGCAGGGGCTCAGAGCGGTTGAAGAGACCGATATTGTCCAGACCCAAAAAGCCACCTTCAAAGACGTTCTTGCCATCAAAGTCTTTACGGTTGACCCACCATGTGAAATTGAGCAACAGCTTTTGAAAAACTCGTTCTAAGAAGTCGAGATCTTGACGTCCATACATTTTGCGCTCGATCTTGAAGGTTCGAAATACGGACCAAGCATGAACCGGTGGATTAACGTCGCCGAAGTTCCACTCATAGGCTGGGAGTTGCCCGTTCGGATGCATGTACCATTCTCGAGTCAGTAGATCAAGCTGCTTCTTGGCGAAATCTGGGTCAATCATGGCTAGCGGTATGCAGTGAAATGCGGTATCCCAAGCCGCAAAGAAAGGATATTCCCAGGAATCAGGCATGGACAATATATCATCAAGGAACATGTGCCTCCAATTGGCGTTTCGTACGGCTTTTCGGCCAGGCGGCGGAGGAGGCATATCTGGATCACCGTTTGCCCACTGGTCCCATATGAAGTGATAATGCTGCTTGGTCCACATCATGCCGGAAAGTGCCTGTCTTTGGATGTTACGGAGATCATCAGCCATTGGAAGTGGGCTGATACGCCAGAAAAATTCATCGGCCTCTGCCCTTCTTTGCTCCATGATATCGTCGAGCAATTCTTCGTTCAGGTATCCATCGAACCGCTTCGACATTCTGAATCGCACAACGGCGCATTCTCCAGGCGGCACTCCATCACCCTGGTCGAATGCATACCAGGCTGCACATTTTGTGCCATGGCAACGTGGGTTGATTGCTCCTTTCTCCTCATCCACTATCCATCGGTGGAACGCATCTTTGACGTACGGTTGCGGGTTCTTCTGGCCATACAAGGCTTTGTAATTGGTATCGTTTTCGGTGAAGATTAGCTGCGGCTGAACATCGTCAGCAGTCGGTCCAGTGCCCGGAGAAGGCGACAGCTGAAAGAAACGATTTCCAAGTTTGTGATGTTTTGACTGCACCGTCATGGGCCCGACAATCCTAATCGATGGTTTCTTATTGGGATGTTCGTGACCCCAGGACCATGTATTTCTAAACCACATGTGCGGTATTATGTGCAGCGGCGCTGGCTCTGGGCCTCGATTGTATGCGGTTACACGGAAGAGCAGCTCTTCCTCGTCGTCAGTCTCCTTGGCCGTTTCAATGAAAATATCAAAGTATCGGTCATCTTGGAAAGCGTCCGTGTCAATTATGTTGTATTCGCGCTCCTCGCGCCCACGCTTCGCATTCTCCTTGATCAGGTCTTCGTAAGGGAATTTCCGCTGAGGTAGTTTGTAGAGGTATTTCATGTATGCTGTTGCATAGGTGAGCAGTGACCAATTGGGCCACGGGAGACTCACAGTGAGTGGGAGTGTTATCCAAGTGAAAATGCGCCTCTTTGATGCTCTCGCCATGGTTTCCTTGAGGATTCGAGAGTCCAAATAATCGCTCCTTCAGGAAATCATCTTTCTCGTTCCAAAAAGCGAAGGCGATGTTTTGGAGGCCATGAGTGTCTGACACTCCGGCGATACCGTCCTCGCCCCAACGATACGCTCTAGATCTGGCATGGTCATGGGAGAAGTGACTCCACGCATCGCCGTTCTCAGAATAGTCCTCTCGCACCGTAGCCCATTGTCGTTCTGCAACGTAGGGACCCCATTTCTTCCAGTACTTTTTGCGCTCGCGATCTTGCTTGAGACGCTTCTCCTCCTCGCAAAGATACTCATGGTTGTCAAATTGGACCATTACGCTTAAGGGGGAAGTTGATTTGAATTTGTTCAAAGAGCAATTGGCGATACTCTGGGGGTTATTGAATGTACATAGTGTGACTGCCGGGCGACGGATTAGAAGGAGAGAATGAACAGGGAAGACTCTACTGCCAACAATGAAGATAGGGGTATACTACACCAAGTGCGAACACAATTGAAGCTCTACCAAGGGGTGAGGAACAAAAATATCCAGCGGCGGGTATTAGCTTTCAACAAGCAGCGTCAACCGAGCTCGCCCCTACGCCGCAAAGTTCTTATACAGTATGTACTGCGCCGCTCAGCCTCCCAACGAAATCGACTTTCCATTTCCACTGATTGTACGGAATAGCCAGGATGATGCTAGACACAAGGACTAACAGCCCAAAGTGTAGACTTGATCGACGGCATGGCCAAAGGAGCTTGGATTGAGTCAAGTCAATGCTGTAAACTCCCTCCCACAGGCACCTCACTCCCAAGAGCTACGAGTACTGTACTACATACTAACCGTACCTGATTCAGCCCATCGGGCCGTCAGCTGGTGGCCCATGCTGAGTAGAAGCAATCCCTGACTGTGAGCAGCGAAACGGGTGCCCTCGAGGTTGATGTCTCTTCGGTCAATTTATCCGTTCAGTAAGGTGCTTTTCGTGTGTGCCAGAGCTGAGGAAAAGCAAAAATACGCTCATCAAGCCCGTCCTGCTCACGGCCCGTCCTCTCCTGTTGAGGTCGCTCTGTTGGGATCTAACAGTAGATTTACACTTCCTGGACGACAGAAGGGCCGCTCGAGCGCGACTATTCAAGATTGATTTGGATGCGTTGAAATTGATTGTTCCTATCATCTCATGGATGCCATTCTCAGGTAGGGCCCAAGATAGAGGTGAGCAATGGCCGGTATAATTACGGCTTCGATATGGTAAAATGGCTGCCACTCCCTGATCCTGGAATCATGTGGTCTCATCTGCATGCCATGACTTTTTTCTGCACCTGAGAACGTCCCTCGAGCAGTTGACAAGAGGATCATGATTGTGAACAGGGGATTGGCCAGAGCGCTGCAGCACCCATGCATGCTACGGAATGGGTATTCCCAGGATAAAGGCAAGCAAAGGTATTGGGATAGAGCTGTACAACTACCTGTGCCTCAGAGATGGTAACAACCGGTGGAAAAGCGGCTTTATACCTGGATGAATGACAGCCGACTGATCAAGGACTACTATTCCGAGCTAAATACTTACCACAAGGCACTAACTAACAATGAATGAGTGGATGGATGGATGGATGGATTGGTCATACGCCGAATCAGACCTGTGGTCTATGCGGGAATTACTCTCTCTCTAAGAGTCTCACATACAAAAGATCACCCCCATAATGATGTCTTCCTCAGAGCCGTAATCATCCAGTAGCCTCATTTAAGCACTATCTCCAACGCCGTCCCTTTCGAGGATACGCTGTCCAAGCGAGAATAGTGACGGACGGAAAATTCTCAAAAACCTTTCTGCTACCTTCAACTCTTCAACAATTCGCGTAGGAGGATAGAGGGAGCCATGAAATGAAACCCTATCTCTCTATCCATACAAGGCCTTCGAGTTATATCTTTTGCAGTCCCCCCTTCCAGCCCAATATTCAGATACCCTGTCGGAATGGCGATTTGAGAAGACGTTCGAGGTGCAGATTCCTCTTTAGGAGACGTTGCCTTTTTCTTTTTGGGCTCGGTGTATCGTAGGATTGTCGTACCGCCGCAGGAAGTCTCAGCTCTCCATATTCTAAGGAATAAGGAGGTTCGTAGCCCACACCACGTACAGGTGCTTCCTTCGTGGGCCAACAATGAATGAGTCAGGAGTAAGACGTGGTACTTCGTCTTGAGTTGGCGTGCTGCGGGCTGATTTAGATGAAAATGTACGGTAATGGCTGCAGCCGCCAATATTTTGAGGCTGTCAGCGCGTCTCAATGCCTGTGTCCAGCCTCTCCACGCTCTGTGTTGCTCCGTTTTCGCATGGGTGCTGTTTGTGATCGCCCATCCAAAGCCCACCAAGACGTCCTATTCCCCGTGGTTGAGCAAGCACAGAAGAACCGTAGCTGAACTCATCGGCAGCCAGCTATCGCCACCGCAATGTCTCCGCCAGATTTGCCCTTCCTCAGGGAAGAGCAGACATGGGTCGATAAACGCGGGAAGGCCAGGCAGATTCCCATGAAGGTCATCTGTCCAGGCCTCTCGCGCACCGGAACCTCGTCCATGCGGGTCGCGCTGTGGGAATTGGGATATCAGGCCTACCACGGCTGGGACCTCCTCGAGAACCCGCCGGACTCTATCCTGTGGCAGGAGGCTATGAAAGCGAAATTCGAAGGCAAGGGACGGTTGTACACCAAGAAGGATTTTGACTCCATATTGTTCGACATTGAGTGGGTCATTTCAAAGTGAAAGGCTGGGGCAGAGACTGAAATCAGCTATGCAGTGCTGTCCTAGACGTTCCAGCTAGTCTCTTCGCTGAGGAGCTGATCGATGCATATCCTGAAGCCAAGGTAGTCATGACCACACGAGACATAGATGCATGGTAGGAGGAGGAAACCCTTCTCGTTCAAACCATACTAATACGCAGTCTAGGTACTCGTAAGCCCGTGATACAGCTCTACAATCTCAAAGTTTCCTCTAATTACCCCCTCCAGATCCTGCCAGGCCACCATAATCCAATACACCAACCCGACCCCCTTTCTCATCGTCCTCGGCTACCTCGACCGCGCAATCGGCCTCTTCCTCCCTAGCATGACCATGGTCCTTAACTACACGTACGGCACCAACTTCGCCACAACCGGCAAGGCCACCTTCCGTGGGCACTACGCCCGTGTGCGCCAGAAGATCCTCGACACGGACCGCGAGGCCGACTACTTTGAGTTCAGCGTCAAAGATGGCTGGGAGCCGCTGTGCAGGTTCCTTGGCAAGAAGATCCCAACCGATGCCGAGGGCAAACCCAAGCCGTTTCCCAAGGTCAACGACCGCGAAACGTTTAAGCACACGATAGGCCCCTACCTTACTGCGTTATTCAGAAAGATACTCTGGGCGGGCATGGCGGGTTTGGTTCTAATTGCAGCGATTGGGGGGGCCTGGTGGTGGAGGACAAGGACGACTTTCGCGTAGACGACTGGTGATCGTGTCTACTGTCAACTTTTGTTTCACGAAGTTCGATGGTGATGAGTTGGATTCAACATCCGATCAAGCTTAGCAATACGCCGTCGCTACGATACTATGTGGAAAGCCTACTATTCAGAATCTCCAAGGTACAACTCCACCGAATCAGAGGCTTACAAACCTTACAAAATCCTCACGCTGGGATATTTACTCTTCACTTAGCTTCGCAGGTCAATCGTGATTCCTCCCTCCAAGAGGCGGCATTCTCCTCCTCATCCTCCTCCTTCTTTCGTTTTGTTCCTTACACGTCTCACGCATTCTCGGTGTACAACCGCATACATGCATTATTCAATGTTTAAATGCTAGCTGTGCGTTGTTGATCAGTATTACTTTTTCCTTCACCAACTGTACTGCATTGTCTGTGGAATAAGATTAGATAAGACAAAACAGGGCATCTCTTTCATAGTCGGACATAATTCTGAACATTATTAGGCTCTATCTCAACTACAATCAATCGCCATTATACCTACTATTAATTGCCATTGCGGCAACCATTAATCTCTATTAATCTCTATGAAACTCTCCATCTTTTCTCCTTGATATATTTGATGGTGGAGAATGACTAGAGTCCGCGCAACTTTCATGTGAGAGTGAAAAAGAACCCCTGCTTTCAGGGCTCAGAAGGAGTTAAAAGTTTTAAGAGGAAGGAAGAACATTGAGGGAAGCGTGAGACACGAGGCCCGAATGCCTGATGACAATAATAGTGAGACAACTTCTGGTCAGCGTGCCCGCCTGGATGTTTCATGATTGTCGTCACCAGGCCTCGGGCCTCGAGTTGGTCCTTCGAAGAAGGGAAGATGTGTGTCTTCATTGAGCCGTAAGTAGATGTCACAAGCCCTTCGCTCATCTCACTTAGCCAGCATGCAGCAAGCAGACCACCAGCACAACATCGAGCCAAACGTCACAAATCCCAGCACACGTAATCCTCCCTTCCCCCCGCCCAAGACTATAGTTCTTTGGTGTACTCCACCCTCACTGACTACTTCCCAACCTCCGGCCTGTTCGCCCCGAACTTAAAGATCGGAGATTGCGTAAGCAATTCCCAGTCGTGAGCGCAGTGCGCCGCTTTCAACGTGATCTGGACCTCCTGGCCCGTGCGTGGCCGCATTTCGGCTTCATAGGCGCTGATGGCCTCTTGTAAAGATTCCATGCCTTTATGCACCGACTGCATGGCTTGGACGAGGAGGGCGGCATCTTGTAGGGCGTGGTTGAGACCTTGGCCTCGATTCGGGGGTGTTGGGGTTAGTCGAGCTATTTTCGTCCAAGCTCTTTGCGTGGAGTCAGGATCACTCACGAGGAAGCATAGAGTGAGCGGCATCTCCAGCGAGCGTGATGGTCCCGTCGCGATTGTACCATTCGATTGGCATTCAGTATAGACCTCGGTCTATTGGGAGGATCGTATCGTCATTGATGGCCATCGCTGCAGTCTGCCAGGGTTCTGCATATTCGGCGGCACCTGCTTTCACGTGTTTGACCATATCCTTTGGATCACTCAGGTCCTCAACTGAAGGAGCACCTTTGCAGCTCAGCAAATTTTGGTACTTCCATGTCTCGGGCTTCTCAGGATCACCTACCTCCTGTACTAAGAATGCTTGTCAGCAGAGATGGCAATTTTTTAGGTCTGGATGATACGCGATCTTGATGATAGGATGAATGGCTCTCAATGCACGAGCCTGTTCTGCTGCGTATTTATGGGGAAAGTTCATTATCTTGATGCCGGTATCGATCGGTCTGGCTTTTTCTCCTCCAACCAGGATTTCGCGAACTCGTGATCTTGCACCATCGCAGCCAATCAAGTTTGAGCCTTGGGCTTTGAAGCCGTCCTCAAAGCAGCAGTGATCCTTCTAGAAGTTTCTTGTTCAACAGATACTAGCTTCCTTCCGTACTGGAAAGCTATTCAGTAGGATGGAGGGCTTCATGGTAAATTACCCACCTGAATTTCAATGCCCTCAGAAAGCAGCGCCCTCAACTTCCGTCTTGATACCCTCTTAGGCAAGATACCCTGCATAGCAAGGATGACCTCGCCTGTTTGTCCATTGCAGTGGAGGTATGAATTTTCGTCCTTTTTCATAGAACGGATCACAATTGCACTTTCTTAACCGAGCCTTGAGGGCTGGGGGCAGGATCTTGTCCAAGAACTCTCCGCCCCAATGGAGACTCATTCCCCATTCTCGAGAGCGAGTTTTGAACGCCTCGCATGTCTCCCTTTCGAAGACAGTGTAGGATATTCCGGCCTAGGTCATGAAATGGTTTTGTGACGAGATGCCATCCATGGACCTTAGAGTGACTCACGGACTTGAGACCTTGGGCTAAGAGCAGGCCAGAAGATCCTACCATGTTAGTCTATGACCGATACCCATGAACGGGCTTCTCGCGGACCCGCTCCAATGATCAAAACGTTGGGCTCAACGTGGTCCATGGTTGAATTTGCGTGGGAAAATGTCTCGAAAGGTGTTTGTCTCTTCAACCACTCGACCGGGCCATGACTTATGGTGGGGGTATCCTCCAAAAAAGTCTGTCATGGCCAACGCCAGACCTTCTTCGGAGCTAAAGAAGGTTTCCATCTTGACCATTTTCGAAGGACTGAAGGATGAATAAGCTAGTTATGGCCCAACGACCCGGGACAAAAATGATGAGACAGGTCTTTCTGAGGGTGCCGGGCCAGCTGTCTCATCATTCCAAGTTGCAAACAGGTCGGCTTCGCTTAGTATGCTGGCTGAGGCTTGCAAAGAACTCGTCTGGAAATGAGAGAGGAAGTTTACTCGCTCGTGAAGATGGCAGATTCTTGAAGATATGCTCGGCCCAGGCTCGATATTCGTTTGCGCTCCTTCGACCTTTCCTGCCAGCGCAGCGATGACCTCCGGCGGTATAGTTGCTAAGACCGTCCCCGGGACCCGAATGCGTCACTACTATGCGGCGATTTTCTGCTTGAGAGCGAGAAGAACGAACCTCAGTCAGCAAACACCTTTCTACCTTTAATTGATCTTTCGGAGGGCTATGCAGAGATCCTTGAGAAACGGACGGCTATTCTGAGATCACATTCAGTCTGGGCGCACCGCCCAAGCGAGAAAAGTGAGCCGTAGAGGATCTTGTCCCTGATAGCATTCAGCTTGTCATCTTTTTGGCACCTGTTCTGACACGCACGAGGATCTTTAATGATTCAGATTGGGAAGCCAACTGTCTCTTCAGCGTCCGTGGCCGCCACGATCGTATCACCATAGACTGTGATTGGAATCGACACTTCGAACGTTTCGCAATGTAGCGTCTCCACAGCCGCCAAAATTGATCCGCGGTCGTCTTTGACGACGCTTTCCAGGAGATCCTTCTCTGCAGAATACTCATTCTCATCCGTTAATTCTGCCACGCGCGTCGTCACAAATTCAAAGCGCAATGCCCAGTCAAGGTTCACACCACTCGTCAACAATGTAGGTGCTGCAGTGAATGGTATTGATGGACTAAAGACTACACTTTCCGCAAAGAGGGTGTTCTCTGATTGGGAGCGGTACACTCTGCGTGACAATCTCGTTATACTTGCTGCTGAGCGCAATGCAAGCGCCGGGTTGACCTTTTCGGTAGTCTCAAGAGCGCAACGCAGAGAATAACACGGCATTTGCGCGTTGGACAGGTCGACTGAAGCTGTCACCAGTTCGCCTAGCCGATGCAACGTGCGGTCCAGAACGATTGTAGCGATTCGCTTTCCATTTCGGGAAATATCATACCGATTGGGGCTTTGGTGAGAAGCAGAGTTTTGCTTGCTAAAAAAGACTGCCCTGTCAATGGCTTGTTTGGCTCTACTCCCATTGGTTTTCATGAGCCCACTGGGAGGTTCAAGTGTGGCGCTAGATGATTGACGGCGGCGACGCTTGTTCAGTAGAGTATTAACGTAGGCCAGAAAATCTTGAGTCGCAGCTTCGGCGGCTTTGACGGGCGCGTTCGAGGCCGGTTCTGCCAGACTAGACGCTGATTCGACTGGTTGTGTATGTGCGGTATCTTTCAGAATCACATAGGGCTGCATCAAATCGTGACCAAATATCTCTCCATCGTCGTTCACGCCGCTGAACACCTTGAAAGGTATGTTAACGCGCATCACCGGCTGCACTGCCTTATCGCCAGGGGCTCTTTGGACGCCAACATTTAGATTGTAGGCGATTTTAATGGACTTGCCCTTGTAGCTGGCCGGCAGCCCTTTCGGAAGGGTGTAGCGGAATGAAAAGCTCTTCTCCTCTCCTTGTGCCAGTGTCACATCAACAAAAAGTAGGGACTGAGGAGTCGATAACAAGGGTATGGCACGGGACGAGGCCACGCCCTTCATCTCCTTGAGGCTGCTCAAATCGGCTCCTCCGAGAAGGCCGCCAATGGATTCGCCAATGCTGTTCAGATTGAATCCGCCAAAAAGGTTGCTGGCATTTGAAGGTGTCTTGACACCAACAACGCCTCCACCGCCTTGCCCTCCTAGAAAGCCCTTTCGTTTGACCTCTTCGAAGGGGGTTTGATCGACCAAGGCAGCGTCCAGGGTGAAGGTGGCGTTCACCTGGGCATAACCCATCAATAGCGTCTCGCTTAGTCGTTTCGGTTTTGACGTGGAGCCCATCTTGTAGTGTTGTCTCATCATCGGAGAGGGAAATATCCGCCTCTCCGGTGCGTTAGAAGCCTGATCAGATAGCAAGGTCTCCTGCGACCGATTACTGAGAGATTGGAAATCTCCACTGCTCCGGGCGCTTCCTGAGACGCTGGTACCAGCTAGGACTCTACTCGTCTGATCCAGGGCGTTGATAGGGTCCAGGCTAGCGGATGGTCCTGTATAACGGTCTTTGTCAGCCGGACGAGGATTCGAGTTAGGTGGTGGATGATCCACGGACGAGGTGGCAGCCGGCCCTCTTTCGATGGAGGGAGGAAATTTGAAATTCTGTGGAGATGGACTGGGCCGACGACTTCCACTTCGTGAATTGCCCGCAGAAATAGACCGACGGGGGAATTGAGAATCTGCACGATTTACTCGTCCCAGCGCCCGAAGACCTTGGGTAACGGCACTCGCATGCCCAATGAGCATCTGAGGTTCAGGGGCTTCTAAGGCTGCCAGAGATTGTAAGGAGGAGTTCAGAAAGTGAAGGTACGGTGCTCACATGAGGAAGGGCCATCACAATTCACATCGTTTCTCCTTGGCTGCACCTGGAGGCTCGCGGATCGATTATGCTTCATTGCTGGTCTGGATCGTGGAGGGACCATGGCTCTTTGTGTCTCTTCATTCCCAACATCGGGTGACCCCATAGAGATGATAGAGACGGATCTCTTGTGATTGTGAGGAGGTCTGGAACGAGTGATAGGAGATGCAGTCCACGAAGTTGATCTTGGGACAGAAGATCTTGTAAAAGGTATGGAGAGCGAAGTAGTGGTTCTGTGACCGCTTTTCGATGTCGTCCTCGCTCCATGATTGTTGATTGCTGCCAGACGAGGGGTTTGCGAGCTGGATCCTCCACTTTCAGCAGCACTTCCAGAGGCTGTCCAACCCTTGTGATTGCAGTTCTTAGCCTCTGGAGTATTGTCTGATATGCTAGCCACATTCTTGAAGGTGATTACGGTTTGTATTTCTTCGCCAGCAAACACGCTCTGCTCCTTGAAACGGACGAAGACCTGGATATCAGACGACATTGCAAAACTTCGAGCAACTCATTGGGCGGTGCCGGACGATGTCAATATTCAGTCCTGAAATTTTCATGTTATGATCCGCCATGTTTCTGGAATTTCAAAATCATTCCAGCATTGCGCTTGCTTACACGCATTACCTCTGATAAGAATCTCTACTCTCACGGGAGAAGGTAGTGATCTTGCATGGAAAACCGCGGTACCGGTATCGAAAGTCGCCAACGTCGAGGTACCATGATTGGTATTCCACATAATGGAACGAAGTGTTTGGCAGTGCTCGAGCGGAAGGATCAGGGACGTTTCAGTAGTAAGACATCCACGCACGGTCCGAATTCGCAGGCCATCTAGAAGCCCTTGATCGCAATCTACAAATAAGGGATTTTACATTGCTACGCAGGCATCATCTCTCGCACAAGTTGATACGCATGCACCGAGTCCTTTCAAGAACCAACGTTTGGCATCAGCGGTATGGTCTCGTCCAGCTTTTCCGGTCCT
>JAABUK010006470.1_pt1 | contig 17472 bp, 2 predicted proteins | sample 5559141 | NCBI WGS metagenome assembly JAABUK01 (sample SAMN10711869, study PRJNA513367) | rock metagenome | isolation source: Antarctica rocks | place: Antarctica: Victoria Land, Pudding Butte nord | collected 2016-01-03 | reverse complement strand
GATTATATTTAAATGATTATTTATCTCGCAAGATTCAAAAGAATTCTGAAAAATATTCAGTCTTTTAAATATAAGATAGCGGGCTGATCTTGTATAAAGAACTGATATATATTATAAATTAAGTGAAAGAAACAATTCTTTAACAATATTATAAGAAAACTTCTTATAAATATTAAGAAATAGAGAAAACTCTAGAACATATTTTCAGATTCTACTACTTTTCTGAGATAAATAAAGTAGTTAGATAGTGAATAGTTAACTATAATATCTATTGAAAAACAAAGCACTCTTAATATAAATCATATGAGGAGATGCAGTCTTTAAAAGTATCTGAAGAAGCTTGGAAATCTATAATATTAGACTTTATTATCAAGCTATCTCTATCTAAGAATCTAATAATAAATATTAGCTATAATAGCATTCTAATTATTACTAATAGATTGACTAAGTACGCCTACTTTATCAATTATTTAGAGATATTTAATATAGAAGATCTGATCTACACGTTTTTATAAATAATATTTGCAAATCATAATATGTTAATAGAGATTATTTTAGATTAAGATAAACTCTTTATCTTTAAGTTTTGAAAATTACTAATAAATCAACTTAAATTTAAATATAAGTTATTAATAGCATATTACTTATAAATAGATAAACAGATTAAAAGAATTAATCAGATATTAGAATAATATCTATATTATTATATTAACTATTATTAGAATAATTAAATAATACTTTTATTACTGGCGCAGTTCGCGTATAACAGCGCTTCAGCAGTAATTAAAATGTTATCATTTTACATTAGTTATAATTATAAGTCAGTTCTGTATAAATAATTAAGAGAGATGAAATAGCTTGCACAGAAATCAGTTATTAATATATAGCTATTAATCAGTTTATATTAAGAGTTAATAAAAGATCTTGAATTCATTAATTAGAGATTTAGTATGTATTATAATTTAAAGAGAATTAGCGAATCAAATCTTAAAGAAGAGAATTTAATATACTTACTTTATTAAAATATTAAAATCAAAAGACTTAATATTAAGCTAAATTATATAAAACTCGATCTCTACTTAATTTAGAAAGTTCTAGATTAGTTAATCTATAGACTTAAGCTTTTAGATATAATAAGAATTCACTCAGTATTTAATGTTTCTCTTTTAAAATCTACATCAAAAAATATTAAACAGATTTTAGTTTATCTGGAAAAATAGAATTAGAAGTATAAAATAGAATAAGTACTTAATAATCAAGAGATTAAGAATAAGACTCATTATCTAATAAAATAATCAGGATATAACACGTCAGAAAATATGTAAGAACTAGAAACAAATCTCAATTCTATGATTCTGAAGAATTATTATTATCGAAACTCTCAGCGTAAGAAGAATCAAAGAAAGCAGTTAGCTGCGTCTTATTAAAAGTGATATTTAATCTCACATTAACTGACAACTCTCTCTCTCTCAAATATCTCTCTTTCTAATCAAGCTTCTTTAGAAACTTAGTCTTTTAAATAATTATTTTATTCTAAGCTACTTAAAGAGATTCTATATAAGAGTTAAGACTTATTATCTTAGTAGTATCTTATTAAAGATAAAGAAGAGTTGTTTTTTAAGCAGTCTCTAATTATAATTTCTTTTATTATAATCTTTAAAAGTCAGTCTTTAAGAAGTTATCATTATAATAAATATTATAATAAATATATTCTAAATATTTTAAGATATCTTTAGAAAACATATATAGATAATTTCGTGCAGTATAGATAGAACATGTAATTATAATAATAAATTCTTATTATCTGATATTATACTAAAGCTAGTCAATGCAGATCTACTCAATCTAGACATTATATTATTTCTTCATCTTATGTTTGTCTTATTACTAGAGAATGTTTCAGATAAAATCTCTCAGTTCTTATACTTCTTATATGCTTCGCGTCTGCATTACATCTACTTCTTCTCTAATTACTGCTATAATCTTTTAAAACTATCTAAGTAGTTTTGTTTATAGAATAAGACAAATCATAGCTAAAGTGCATTCTCTATCTGTTAGTATATGTTTAAGATTAGTATTTCTTTCTTCTAACTTTTTTCTTCTCTTCTAATTTTATAATAAGCAGATTAGTAATATATAATGCACGAACATTGCGCTCTAATCATATATATAGTACTCGCTAAGTATTTCCGAAACACATCTTCTTATAAGAAAGATGTTGAAGCTGATCTTGCTTATTCTTAATTAAAATAGTAGTAAGCTTGCTTCTTTTAGATATCTTTTATATAGCTCAGCAATCTTCTTTAATAAGCAGTCTTGAATTTTGTGTAGATGAGTGTCTTTTTCTTTTCTTTATTAGTGCTAAACTCATTTCTCATTAATAAGTTACTTGAGAGATGTCTGCAACTATCTCTGATTTAGCTTCTTAAGCTAACAACTCTTATATTTCTTAGAAGTTTTTTTTTATCTTATTATTCTTTCTTAATATTTTTATATTTGAGTTATAAGAGTTGTTTTAGCTGTTACTTGCGTGTGAAATATCTGCGTAACTTGAAGTCTATTAGAGATTGATGTCACTAGTTATTTAGTATATAGATTGAGCGGAGAGATATTTATTTCAATCTTTACTATCTCTATAGAGATCGCATAATAAGTATTTATAATGTGTTGAAGATATTAATCTTGTATATATTAAAGCTTTTTGACTATTCTCTTTTTATAATTCTTGATATTTGTTAAGATGTATCAGATATTGCAGTTATATATTATAGCTGAATAGATAATAGTCTTGTATACTTACTTATTTATCTATTATAATATGTCTTATATAAAGCTGATTAGAGAGTTGAGAATAGATCGCATTTATATCGCGCGTGTTTCTATCACACGAAGATGAGATTTTCACTGCAGCTTTAAATTAAGAATGACTTCTAGAACGCGAATATCTATTTTAGATTGAATTAAGCATGTGTTTAACTTGATTATAATAGTTATATTAAATCTTCTAAAGAATCTTGATGTTAGAAACTATCAAGTCTAATTATAGCAAGATTCAGATATCAGAGATTTGTAAATAGAAATCACTGTTCTTATATAGAAGAATTAAAGGCAGAGTGCAATTAATAATATAAGTTAATTATAGAAGAAGAATAGAACTATGAAATATAGCATTATTTATATACTCAAAAGAAATTATTACTTATAACTACTCACTTATGAGTTTAAGTAAGCATTAATTAATTATTCATAACTGCTCATTCATAAGTTTAAATAAGCATTAACTGATTACTCATAACTACTCACTTATAAGTCTGAGTGAGCACTAATTAATTACTCATAACTACTTACTTATAAGTCTAGATGAGCACTGATCTAATATCAAGTTTCAAGTCATGTAATCTAACTAATCTTTCTATTTCAAAAGATTTTATAATACTATTTCTCTCTTAGTTAGTCTTTATTTTAAAGATTAAAAGTTAGAATTAAGAGCTTTTATAAGAGAAGTTCTTCATTATTCTTTCTTCTTATTATATTCATTTATTAAGTGAATAAGTCTTCTTTCTATTATCATCAGACTTTAATAAAGAGAGTGCTAAAGCTGAATTCTTCTACTAAGATATTCTACTCTAGTTATACTTTTGCAGATATTCTATACATCTTTTCTACGCAATCTTCTAAATATTCTGAATATATTTATCGCGATCATTATTATAATAAAAACTTTTCTAATAATAATTTTGATAAGCTGAATTAAGAGAAGAAGAAATTGTAGCTAACTTTTCGCGTTTCTTATAAAAGATTTCTGAAGAAGACTGCGAAGATTATAAGTCTTCAGAGATAAATTAAGTTTCTAGAAAAGACGCGGGAGACTATAATATCTCAAAAGATCAAGTCTCTAAATAAGCTTAATTAGAAAGAGAAATATTTAAGAGAAAAAGAGTTATTAATTAGTGCAGAATTAGACGTCACTTTTAATAAGACGCAGCTAACTACTTTCTTTAATTCTCTTCACGTCAGAAGTTCCGATGATGATAATTGTCAAGAATCGCGAGATTGAGATTTGTTTTTGATTCTTATATATTTTCTGATATATTATATTCTAATCATTTTATTAGATAATAAGTTTTGTCTTTAATTTCTTGATTATTCAGCACTCATTTTACTTTATACTTCTAATTCTAATTATTTAAATGAACTAAAGTCTATTTAATGTTTTTTAATGCAGATTCTAGAAGAGAAATATTAAATACAGAATAAATTCTTATAATATCTAAAAATTTAAGTTTATAAATTGACTTATCTAAGACTCTCTAAATTAAGTAGAAATCAAGTTTCATGTAATTCAATTTTACACTGAATTTTTTAATTTTAATATTTTGACAAAATAGATATACTAAGTCTCTCTCTTTAAGATTTAATTCATCAATTCTCTTAAAATTATAGTAGATTCTGAATTTTTAACTGATAAACTTAAGATCTTTTGTCAATTCTTAATATAAACTAATTAACAGTTATACACTAATAACTAATCTTTATGCAAGTTATTTCATTTCTCTTAATTATCTATATAAAACAGATTCATATTTATAATTCGCGTAAAATAATGATATTCTAATTACTATTAGTGCACTATTATACGCGAATTACGCCAACAATAGAAGTACTACTTAATTATTCTGGCGATAGTTCACGTAATATTATAGATATTGTTTCAGTGTCTAATTAATTCTTTTAATTTGTCTGTTTATCTGTGAATGATAGATAATTAATAGCTTATACTTAATCTCAAGCTGATTCATTAATAATTTCCAAAATTTGAAAGTGAATAGTTTGTCTTGATTAGAGAGGATTTCTGCTAATATATTATGATTGACAAATATTGTTCGCAAAAATATGTAGATTAGATCCTCCGCATTAAATGTTTTTAAATAGTTGATAAAATACATGTATTTTATTAATCTATCAGTAATAATCAAAATATTATTATAACTAATATTTATTATTGAATCTTTAAACAAGAGTAACTTAATAATAAAGTTCAATATTATAAATTTCTAAGCTTCTTCTAATATCTTTAATAACTGCATCTCTCTATATGATTTATATTAAGAGTACTTTGTTTTCTAACAGATATCACAGTTAACAATTTACTATCAAACTACTTTATTCATTTCAGAAAAATAATAAAATCTGAAAATGTGTTCTAAAGTTTTTTCTATTTCTTAATGCTTATAAGAAGTCTTCTTATAATATTATCGGAGAATTGTTTCTTTTATTTAATTTATAATGTATATCAATTCTTTATACAAGATCAGCTTATTATCTTGTTTTTAAAAGACTGAGTATTTTTCGGGATTTTTCTAAATTTCGCGGAATAAATAATTATTTGAATATAATCTTATAATTCGGCTTTTCTAATTCTAATTAGAGATCTGAAAGATTAAAGTGATTATAACATAATTATATATTATGATTCTGTTCTTATTCTCTTATAGAACTGATTATGAAATAAATTTAATATTTTAAATATAATCCGCTCAGCAGCTTAAAGCGTCAGCTTTAATATTGTTATTTTCTTTTCAATAGAATATTTTAAAGTTGTATATTAATAACAACTTAGATTATTATATCTGATATTTATTTAATATCTTAATAGTAATAAAGTACAACAGATTCTTGTAATCTGTGTAAACTTCTATAGAATATTTAGATCTCTTTAAATATACTTATTATTTATCAAATATAATAATTATAATTAAGAGTTTCTTATTATAAATCTCGTAATTAAGTTTCGTTGAAATCATCTTTCTAAAATAGAAGATAATAAGTCTTAATTATTCTTTATTATCAGATTGACTTATGCACATATTAATAATATAGTCTAATATATTTATCTTAAACACAATCTGCCTCTTAAAATCAAATATTATGAGAATAGAGACTATTATAAATTTCTATTTCAGCTTCTAAAATAAAGACTCTGCTTCTATTTCTCAGATAAAGAATACTTTCTTCTTAGTTATTTATATTAATAAGACAATTATTTTCAAGTAATTTATAATAAATCTTTAATAAAAATTGATAAATTTGAGAAATGATTATAATTTCTTCACTAATATAGATTATGATTATTTAAGTATGACTGTAATCTTGAATTTGTTCATCTGAATCCTCATAATTATTAGAATAAATCTAAGAAACTTGATATTTTACTTATAAAACTCGTATTTCTTAATCTTTATTAGCAGATTTTTCGTCTGAAAAGCACAAAGTATCTTCTAAATATATTTAATATATTATTCTTTAATTTCAGAGTATATAAGAATATTATTAAGATAGATAATATAGAACTGATCTAGATATTCTCTAAGAATATTATTCATTAAAGATTAAAAGAAGATTAAGATATTTATTAATCTAAAGAATATAATCAGATACTTGTAATAACTGTAATAAGTTCAAAATACTATTTTTCATTTCTCTTTCTTTTTCATTCTTATTAAATTATACACTCTTTATAAGTTAAGTATTGTAAATTACTTAGCTTCACAAATGCAATTATATAACTTAGAGATGAGAAATAATGTGTAACAATTTTTTATTATTATATTGTTTAGTTATCAATAATTAATATATAGACGCATTTCTTTATTTGATTTTAAGATAAATAAGACTGAATATTCTATAGATAAAATTAAGAGTTGAATAAACTCTTTTTTCTAATTCTTATTAAGATATTCTTATAGAATCTTAAGTTCCTTCTCAGAAAGAGAATAGATAAGTTTGTATATAAGTTTCTTATTAAGTTCTAACAGAATCTTATAATCTTAGAGTTAATGTTTAGATAACGCAGATGCGCTTTTATTCTCAATAAACAAATATTTAAATTTGTGATATTTAGATAAATATTTTAGAGGTTTTCTTATTATTTCTGCTAAGCATCTATTATCAGATTTTACTTATATTATCTTTGTAAATAATATCGCAATTATAATTATCTCACAGGCGCAGTTAGAAAAGCTGATAGTTCGTTATTTCTAGTTAATTACTAAATTATAAGCTTTTAGTTATAAAATGCTCAGAATCATGTTATATTTAATTTCCACAATATTCAATATTATCTTTTCAGTATATTATTGCATAAATAGATTGAGTGAATAAGTTTTTATCTTAATTCATTCTTAATTTTACTTGATAGAACTTCTATCTATTAGTGCTAAGTAGTAGAGTTTGTTCTTTTTTCAAGTAGACAGATGAGAGTGAGTCACGTATATTAAAGAAATATAGTTTCTGATAACTTCAGAATCTATTATAATCTTGACTTTTTTCTATTTAATATGTCTCTGCAAGATTATATATTATATATAGCTAGCATCAGTAGTAACTAGTTTTTAAGATCTGAGAAGAGATTCTTTATCAGATCTCTAATATAAAGAGTCTTCTTATTTTTTGACTTTCTAAATTAGTAGTTTCTGAAATAAGTATATTCTTCTTTTATAAAATAATATTCTAATTTGTCGCACGGAAAATGTGTATATAACTCGTGAGAAGTGTGATACTCTTTATCACAAATCACTCTTATTATCTCTAATTTCTTGAATTCTTAAATTTATATTATACTTATACTTTAAATCTCTTTAAGATAAGTAGAGATGTTAATCTTATACAAATTAATCACTTCTTGAAGATTACTATTCTAGTAATAATAAATCTATCTCTAATTTTGATTTGAACAGCTCTCTATACAATATATTCTTAATTATAGTTTTAACTTAATTCTTTGAAATATCTTCTTAAATATATACACTTTATATTAATATTGAAATTCTAACTCGCAATCTATATCTATATATAATATTAATTCTCAAAACTTAGTAATTATTTTTACATAATTCTTATTATATTTAAGATTGCTTAATACTCGCTTCTAAGATATCTTAAAGATAATACTCAATAATTATTTTATCTTCTTCTATTTAAGCTTCTTAAGATATTATCTGAAGCTGTTCTTATTTAATTTATAAATAGCGCATTAATTGTTATAATAAATAGTTTAAGATAAATAGACGTGAGATGATTCTGTAAGTTTTTAATCGCGAATCTATTTAGATAGTTTAATAACTGTTTCTAATAATAATATCTTAATATTAGCGCAGCTAACATCTTATATATTGTCTAATTTGTTTATTCTCTATTTCGCCAATTCTTCCGAAATCACGTGCAACTATTATTTATTAAAATAATTATTAACTTAGTATTCAGATTTCTCACAATAGAAATATAAGTTCTTTTTCATTCACTTCTCTTACTAGACTGAAAAGAGTTTGTCTTAATTGAATTTCTTTCCGAACTTTCTTTAATTTATGATATTCAAATTCATTTTCTGAAAATATTAAACTTATTTAGATTAGTATTCTTTCTTACAATACTTTTCAAAAATAAATATTTAAGATTATTCTTGTTCTTTTTTCATCTATCTTTTATACAGATAACTGTCTATCTTAATAAATATGTTAACTAAACTCTTTAATTTATTTAATCTTTTGATTCAAGTTAGCTTATTCTTAATTAAATCTTTCAGTTCTAGATAATATTTTATTATGAGCGCTGTATTATTTCACTTAATCTATAATATAATTTACTGAAACTTAAATGTATACTTTATTACTAAGCCTATTTATTAAAGTTTCTGAATCTTTTATTCAGCTATTTATTCTTTATTCACTTCTTTATATACTTATTAGATATACTTCTTAAAATAATTGTAATTAAAGAAGATTCTTTTAATTTCAGTCTTTTTGTTCTTCACAAACTTCTTTAAGTAATTTATTAGATAAGATTCAAATTAATTAAAGACTTCATTTCTAAGATAAGTAACTGTAAATATCATTTTAACTTTAATAGTTCTCAGCTTCTAAATATTAAACTGAATATATATATCAACTTAAGTTAAGAAAGCTTTAAGTTTTTTTTTATCTTTATAAAACATATCAGAAATATTAATTTTAAGAGAGATATAATCTATATCAGTAATATCTTTTTAAGATTGTTTATATTTAGAGTATAATATGTTCGCGTTAATAAGATCTATTATAATAGAGTGACTGATATTTGATAATAAATAATCAAAATATTAGAAACTATCAAATCTAATTATAGTAAGATCTAGATATCAGAAATTTGTGAATAGAAATCATTATTCTTATATAAAAGAATTAAAAATAGAGTGTAATTGATAATATAAGTTAACTATAAAAGAAGAATAGAACTATAAAATATAGCGTTATTTATATACTTAAGAGAAATTGTTGCTTATAACTGCTTATTTATAAGTCTGAATAAGTATTAATTAGTTATTTATAACTACTTACTTGTAAGTCTGAATGAGCACTGACTAATTACTCATAATTACTCACTCGTGAGTCTGAGTGAGCATTAGCTAATTGCTCACAACTACTCACTTGTGAGTCTGAGTGAGCACTGATCTAGTATCAAGTCTTAAGTCATATAACCCGACTAATCTTTCTATTTCGGAAGATTTCATAACACTTAAGAAGTGAATAAGATTGTATTTCTTAAATAAGAAGATGAAGTTATGTTATCTCACTTATAACTTATATATGAGATGTATGTGTTTTAGATTCTAATAGTTTCTCTTAGTTGAGTATTTATATGTGAGCATATTCATATTATTTACAAACTCTATTAAGCTGATATGTAATTAAATGCTTTCGCAGTTTTTTAGCAGCTCTGTATTATAGAAGAGATAGAGAATTGATAATATTGAGAATTCTTATGAAATATCTGCGAAGATTATATTTTCTATCTGCGTGTATTTTCCAATTCTTATCTTTATATTATAGTTTAATAGAAAACTCTTAGTTTATCTAACTAATTATTTCAATATATTTTTTTATCTCAGATTATATAGAAGTCTCGCGTGTGAGACGCGATTGAAGATTTCTGTTATATTTAAATAGAGCATACTTATCACTTGTTTTCTATTTCCTTCTTAGATAATGTGAATCTTTTCAATAATTAGCTATAATATAGTATTTATTAATCTGTGTCTTCTTGTGCTTATCTGAATATCTAAGAGAAGTATATATATCTTGACTAAATCGCGCATATAAGTTATTATAACTATTTTCAAGATCTTTTCTAATATGTTTAGAAGAGTGATAGATTAATATGCTGAGAGATTGAAATAATCTGCTTTGCTTAGTTTGTGTAGTATTATTATAGAAGCTCTCTTAAAATAATCTGAATAAACTCTCAAATCTAAACAGATCTAAAAAATACGCGTGAGAAATATAGAAGACTTATTAGCAAGAAGACGCATAATACTATTTAGAATCTTGTTAATATTCAGAATCTTATCTTTTGTTCAGTAGAAGAATGTATTAATCATCTTCTGCTCAGATAATATGTCTGATATATTAAATGCCGAAGAATAGCTGTATATAATTATATTTAAGAGATTAGCTTTTAAAAAAGAAGAAAATAAGATTATGTAAAGAAGATTGACTTTTTCTTGAGAGATACTTGCGATAATGCTCTTCTTAGATAGTATTAGAATATTTACTTAAATATCTATATTTAGTGCTCATCTCTTTACTCATCTCACAGTTTTTCAGAGATTCACCTGCGACTTACTAATATCTTATATATAAAGATAAAACTCTTCTTTTTTAGCTTTAAAGATTATCTTTCTCTTAAGATCTTTTGCTTATATATAATTTTATCAGATTCTTTATAATAGCGTTTTTGAGTAGATATATTATAAGTGTCTTGATAATCTTATCATCTTTCTATATTCTCAACTTCAGAATTCTCTTGAGAAATAATATAACTACTTTTTTGAAGTTGACATACTTATTATCTGTTATATATCTGTGATTAATATAATCACTATCTTATTTAGTTACGTGAAAGACTAAATAGAAGCTTAATATAATAATTTAATTGCGTCTTAAAATGTAGAAAGAAAAAGTTCTCTATCTAATTTATTAAAAGTGTAATGCGTGCGTATAATTGATAATATCTTGACTTTCTATAGATTAAGAATTATTTTAATTAATAGATGATTAAAGAACTGTTTCATTTCTTAAGAGATATTATATTTGATAATACTATTATAAAGAGTCTTAGTGAGAAAGACTAGATTAATAGTAATTAGTTCTGCTCGTGATTTACTATTACATTCTCTTATAATAGAGTTGAGAAGAAGTGATAATAAAACATATACAGCTCACATACTTTTTAGTAGAGTGTCTGCTAGATAATATTAAAATAGATATAACAGATCAGTTTAGAGAGAATAATATAAATTAAAGTTATCTAGAATAATCTGCTTATTATCTTCTTATACTATGTTTGTTAATGTTATTAAACTGCTCTAATTAGATATCTCTCTATAGATTATTGAGAGTAAGTTATAGATGTTATGAATTAGAATGATATATGAGATTGATAAGTTATTTATAAGATATAGATGAAGAGTATAGAGATTGTTCAACTTAAAATGCGCGTTCTAGTTATTTGTGAATAGTTACTTATTCATATATATGCAGACACAAGATTTGAGATCTTTTTTCTTAATAATATAGAAGTCACTTATTAGCGAATTATATACATGTAAGTTGAAGATATTTCATTATAATTTCTAAATAGCTAAGATATTAAAGATCTGAATTTTTGAATTATAAAATAAGAGTATTATAATCTTATTTCTTGATTTGTTAATATTATATTGCAGAATCTTCAGATTAAGCATATGTTTATCTAGCTTATTTAAGAAGATAAAATGTTCTATTATTTAGAAGATGTGAGAGAGATTATCTTTATTAAATCTGCTTCTATTAATATTTGCAAGACGCCTGCGTTACTACTATATTAAGAGAGAGAGAATATTATTAAGTCGATTTAAAAAGATGAGAAGAGAGAGAAAAAGTCTTGTGTTTTATCTGCATCTTGCAAATAATCTGAAATTATTTTTCTCTTCTTACTTCTTTTTATTATTATCTAAGATAAGTTGTGAGAATTATCTAAGAGATGCATGTTAAATATCTGCGAGGATTCTATAATAAATCTATTTATTGAGATTATTAAGAAGAAGATTGTTTTAATAAACTTAAAGATTGTGTGAAATAGAATTCTAGTTTTTCTTGCTAGCTGAGCTTAAACTATCTCTGTTATTCTTACAGAGTATATCTTTGATTATGAGAGATGATTTTCTTCTTTATATACTGTATAGTATCTATTAAACGCGCGTGTTTTACTTATATAATTATTTAAAGCGTGTTTATTATCGCAATAATTATAGCTTGCGCTCTCTTTGCAAAATATATTTATATAATTATACTTCTGATAAATAAAGTATTAAGTAATTCTGCAAGTATAATTATATAGCTTAGTTGTCTTAAGATTGTAACTATATATAATATCTTCAGTTATTATGCAATTTATCTGTTCTGCGCTGACAACTTAAATAATTAATAATGTGTAATTTTAAATACTCTTAATTCTGTCTATTTAGATAATACTGTGAATCTTAAGATTTAAATAAAGTCTGCGATTTTTCTTCTCTATTATGCGCGCGTTTATCTCACCTGTTTCACGCGAGAAGTTGATCACTCTCATATTATGAGCGATCACTATATACATCTTTCTTTTAATAGATGCTGACTGATCTAGAGTTCTTATTTATATTATGTTAATTTCGAGTCTTCTCTTTTTCTTCATATTCTCTATATATATAATGATATTCCTGCTTCTGAGCTAATGAATTGTGAGTAGCTTATAAAACGCAGGCGTGTTATCTGTATATTCTGTTATTCTTTTGATAAGTTTCTTTGTTAATAAACGCCTGATTGTCTCAGTCTTTTTCTTTTTCTCAATTTAAATAACTATCTTTCTGCTCTTACTGAATTTCTCTTAAAAAGAGATAGAGAGTTCAGAAGATTCTAATTAACAGATATTAATAATTTCTCTGCGAGTTGTTTACGCGTAACTTATTATAGAGAGAAATATTACTGTTTTTATATCTAATTTCTTTATAATTTTCTTCAGATAAGTGAGAATCTTATTCATTTATATAAACGTGTTATTTTAGTGATATATCTACGCTTAACTGACGAGTTCTTTTATCTTTGTTAGAAATTTTACTATTCTTTTATATAAAATGTTTTTCTTATTTGCTTCTTTAGTAGAATTGAAAGAGATTCTGATACTTGTGACTTCTCTAATTAAGCTGTTAGTGATTGAATTCTGAGTATTGATATTTTCGTGATTATTCTCCGCACGTGTTTCGCATGCTGCAGGTCAGAACACTGTTATTTGAGAGAGTGGCGCAGTAATAGAGGAGATAGTGAGCTGTAATATCTTCTTCTTAACTTGCTATAACACTTAGAATCGAGTTTTGAAGATATTATAATATAATAATTATTAGATATTAATAGAACATGTAATTATAATCAACACTTTTAACAATATTATTCTCTTAATCTGAATCTAATATTGTTTATAAGAGAAAGATTTATTAATATAATATAAGAATATAACAAAAGAAGAAAGAAGTAAAAGAATCAGAAATCTCAGAAGAAGATTTAAGTAGCTTAAGAGATTAAGCTAATTTAGAGAGACATAGTATTATAATATAAAATCAGTAATTAGCAGACTTAATATTAACTGCTGAGACTTAATAGTGAGTTAAGAAATAAGATCTTATTTACGCACAGTATCTTATAAAGTTATGATAGACTTATTCTTAATAATTATAATTAATAAGAGTAATTATAGATTAAATATAAAGAGAAGTGCTTAAGAATACTTAATAGAAGCACTCAGAAGTAAGTGTTTAAGAATGTTCAAGAGAAGCACTTAAAAGCATAGAATATAGATTATAATTAATAATTATATAAACAAATATTTATCTCTTAGATTTATAATCTCTTCTTTTATAATCAACTTATATTATTAATTACACTCTGCTCTTGAATTCTCTATATAAAACAAGTGATTCCTATTTATAATTCTCTAATATCTAAATCTCGCTATAGCTTATCTTGACAGTTTCTAATAAATAATTAAAGTTAAGATAATATTTATAATTACTTATCTTAAAGATAAAGTCTTTAATTAATTTAAATTCTATTTAATAAATTACTTAGAGAAGTTTATTAAGAATAAGAAAACTAAAATTAAGAGAATCTTTTTTAGTTACTCTTATTTTAAGAAGTATATCTATTAAATATATAAGAGAGTGAATAAAGAATGAATAACTAAATAAGAAGTTTAAAAACTTTTATAGATAGACTTAATAATAAAGTATATATCTAAGTTTTAATAAATTATATTAAGAATTAAATAAAATAATATAGTACTTATAATAAAGTATTAACTAGAACTAAAAGATTCAGTTAAGAATAAGCTGATCCAGATTAAGAGATTAGATAAACTAGATAATCTAGTTAGAATATCTATTAAAATAGATAACTATCTATATAAAAGATGAATAAAAAAAGAGTAAGAACACTCTCAGATATTTATCTTAGATAAATATTAGAAGAGAGAATAATAGTTAAAATAAGTTTAGTACTTCTAAGAAATAAACTTAAATATTATAAATTAAAGAAAGTTTAAAAGAAGATTAAATTAAAATAAACTCTCTTTAATTTAGTAAGAAGAGAGAATAAAAAAGAACTTATATCTTTATTATAAAAAATCTGAATATTAAGTAAATAACTATCTTAATAAATAATAATTATATATAATTCTAAGAGAATCTATAAAATAGATAATTAAGAAGTTAGATAATACTTAAAATATTAGCTGCGTCAATATTAAAATATTAATATTAAAAAAGATTATTAAATTATCTAAGTAAATTTATAATCTTAAAATCTCTAAATCATCTTATATTTATATATTCTAAACTATCTATTATAATAATAAGTACGTTATTTATAGATTAGATAAGAATAACTTAGAATAATATTTTAAGAAATCTAGATAGAAGAAGATATAATAGTTATTAAATACTATCTTTAAGATATCTCAGAAATAAATATTAAGTAATCTAAAATATAATAAGAATTATATAAAAATAGTTATTGAATTCTAGAAATTAATATATTATATAGATATTAATTATAAATTAGAATTCTAATATTAATATAAGATATATGCGCCTGAAAAAATATCTTAAAGAATTATAATAAAGCTGTAATTAAGAATATATTATATTGAAGAATATTCAGACTAGAATTTAAGATAAATTTATTATTATTAGAATAATAATATATAAGAAATAGTTAATTTATATAAAATATATACTTCTATATATCTTAAAGAAATATAAAGTATTAATATAATATAAATTCTAAAATCTGAAATTCTAAAAGTAATAAGAGTAATCTATAATAAGAAGTATTAAATCTCTTATAAGTTATACACACACTTCTTATATAATAAATTAGAGTGTTTCTTTATAAAGAAGAAATATACTTACTTTAGAAATCTTAGATTTAGAAAGATAAAAAATAAGAAGACTCTTTAAATTAGAGATCTAATAAAGAATCTACTTCTAAATCTTAAAATCTAGTAATAATTAATATTAGATATATTAGATATCTAATCTTATAAACTTAAATAGAATAATATAAGATTAAGATTATAATAGACTTTAAATGTTAAGAAACTATTCGAAAATAGATGAGCAGTAGACATTCTTCATGTATATATAGAAATCTGAGATATAGAAGTTTATGAGCATGCGAGTAATATATGAAAGATATACTAAGAGTGTGTATAATAAATATATAATAACAACTCTTTTATATTATAAGAATAGATTATTAATTTATAGAGATTTACTTTTACAGTCAGCTTATATCTGCATGTTAAGACTGAGTTATTAGAAACTGTCAAGTCTAACTATAGTAAGATTCAGATATCAGAAATTTGTGAATAGAAATCACTATTCTTATATAGAAGAGTCAAAGACAGAGTGCAATTAATAATATAAGTTGATTACAAAAGAAGAACAGAACTATAAAATATAGCGTCATTTATATACTCAAGAAAAATTGTTACTCACAATTGCTTATTTATAAACCTGAGTAAGCACTGACTAATTGCTCATAACTGCTCACTCGTGAGTCTGAATAAGCACTGACTAATTGCTCACAACTGCTCACTTATAAGCCTGAGTGAGCACTAATTAATTACTCACAACTGCTTACTCGTGAGTCTGAATGAGTATTAATCTAGTATTAAGTTTTAAATTATATAATCCAGCTAATCTTTCTATTTTAGAAGATTTTATAATACTATTTCTCTCTTAACTAATCTTTATTCTGAAGATTAAAAGTTAGAATTAAGAGCTTTTGTAAGAAAAGTTCTTTATTATTCTTTCTTCTTATTATACTTATTTATTAAGTAAGTAAGTCTTCTTTCTATTATCATCAGACTTTAATAAAGAAAGTACTAGAGCTAAGTTCTTCTATTAAGGTGTTCTACTCTAGTTATATTCTCGCAGATATTCTATATATCTTTTCTGCGCAATCTTCTAAATACTTTAAATACATTTATCGCGATTATTATTATAATAGAAACTTTTCTGATAATGATTTTAACAAGCTAAATTAAGAGAAGAAGAAATTATAGCTGATTCTTTACATTTCTTATAAAAGATTTTTAAAGAAGACTGTGAAGACTGTAAATTTTTAGAGATGAATTAAGTTTCTGAAAAAGATGTGAGAGATTATAATATCTTAAAAGATTAAGTCTCTGAACAAGCTTAATTAAAAAGAGAAATATTCGGAAGAGAGAGAGTTGCTAGTTAGTGCAGAATTAAGTATTATTTTTGATAAGACGCAGCTAATTACTTTCTTTAATTCTCTTCACGTTAAAAGTTCCGATAATAATAATTCTTAAGAATCGCAAGATTGAGATTTGTTTTCAATTCTTATATATTTTCTGATATATTGTATTCTAATCATTTTATTAAATAGTAAGTTTTGTCTTTAATCTCTTGATTATTCAGCACTTATTCTACTTCATACTTCTGATTCTAATTATTTAGATGAATCAAAGTCTGTTTAGCATTCTTTAGTGTAGATTCTAGAAGAGAAATGTTAAATATAGAGTGAATCCTTATAATATTTAAGAGTTTGAGTCTGTAAATTAACTTGTCTAAAACTCTCTAAATTAAGTAGAGATTAAGTTTCATGTAATTCAATTTTATATTAAATCTTTTGATTTTAATATTTTAATAAAGTAGATATATTAGATCCTTCTTTTTAAGATTTAATCTGCTAATTCTCTTAGAATTATAATAGATCCCGAATTTTTAACTGATAAACTTAAGATCTTTTATTAATTCTTAATATAGACTAATTAACAGTTGTATATTAATAACTAATCTTTATGCAAGTTATTTCACTTCTCTTAATTATCTATATGAAACAG